>Ga0129307_1001167_pt1 | contig 30674 bp, 26 predicted proteins | sample P1105metagenome_FD_94437 | JGI IMG/M metagenome (GOLD analysis project Ga0129307, IMG submission 94437) | Capybara group fecal microbial communities from Wisconsin, USA - P1105 metagenome | ecosystem: Host-associated > Mammals > Digestive system > Large intestine > Fecal | place: USA: Wisconsin...
CAACCCGAAGAACCTCGCGAAGATTACTCTCAAGAGCATCTACGAAGGCGAAAAGATTGAAGCCGGCAAGAAGAACATGGTTTACAGCCTCACCTACCAGGCTATGGACCGCACGCTCACGGATGACGAAGTCAACAAGGCTCACAATAAGCTTCGCGACAAGCTCGTTCAAAACGGCGACATCGTTCTCCGCTAGTAGCGACTGCGCCGCATCCCGTCATCCTGAACGTAGAGAAGACAACCTCAGAAGGCGAGAGTCGCAGCCATGGTTGACGCTTCGCGTCCGCAACTTCAGCTCAGCCATAAAAAATGCAAGCATTTTTTGCGACATTCGCTTTGTATGCTCTTGCATGGATATGACCGAGCCAAAGAGGTTGGGGCTTGCCCCATCCAGTTAAATTCACACAAAAAAAGAGTTGGTCACACGACCAACTCTTTTTGCTTTTTAATGTCATTTTGAAAAGCGACAGCTCACCAAAACTACTTCTTGATTGGTGTGTTTTCCAGCATCGTTGAAACGGTTTTGGTCATAACGTTGAGCCAATCGCTCTGCGAAACGGTAAATGTGTAGCCAGATTTTGCCTCAATCTCACCATATCCAAGTCTCTTGCCAGTCTTGGCGTCAAGATAAGCAAAACTACCCTTACCGGTAAAATCCTTATCTTGAGAGCAAGTCGTGCCCATACCAATACCACCAGCAGCATTAAAGCCTCCCGTTGTGCACGTCGTCGCGGATTCAACACGGCCAATCCAAATATCATTTATAACGAGATAGACATCTGCTTGACCGTCCATTTCTTCAAGCTTCGGGACCTTGATATTGACACCGTTTACAGCGGCTGCTTCGAACTTGACCTTATCTTGAGAAATTTTTTCAACAGAATACTGAACGCCGGTCGTCTGGGAAGCAAAGTTAGCTTCCAATTGAGCCTTGTACCAATCCGAGAAGTTATTCACGTAATCAGGCAAATCGTCTTGCAAATCATCCGGGTTTGCAATAAACGGTTCCGTGAAAACGACCTTGACATTCGCTGGTTTCTGCGTCCAACCCTGATCCATCACAGAACGCGGTGCAGCACAACCTACCAAAAGCGCACAGGCTGAAGCAAACGCCAAAGCAAGTTTCAATTTTCTCATACAAACTCCTTTTCTACTATTAATATTTTATATTAGTTTGATAAAAAATAATAAAATAATACTAACTTACATCTAAATTATTGTAAAAAAATCAGATGAATTCAGTAAAAAAGAATGTATCCTCAGAACACATCCGCTACATTTCAAATCAGTCTTCTAACGGCGTACCCATCAGCACCTTTTTAGCTGTCAAATTAACCATACCCGTCCAGTTGCCTGGAGTAACCATACCCCTGTACGTCGAATTGGATTCAATTTTACCATAGCCTAGCCTTTTGCCATTCTTTGTATCGTAGTATGCAAAATTTCCCTTAGCCGTTAAATAATGTTTGTCACAGGGGACCTCCATACCTTTTACGTCGCATGTGGTCTCTTTACTCGTTCCACCAACCCAAATGCTATCTATGACTAGATAAACATCTGCCGATTTATCCATTTCGGTAACTTTCGGTACGTTTATGTTCTCATCTTTAAAAAGGGCTGGTTCAATTTTAATTTTATCCTTGGAAATTTTCTGCATGGAATAATGAATATCGGATGTCTGGGATTCCAAGTTAGATTTAAGTTCGGCAATGAACCAGTCATTGAATTTACCGGCAAAATCCGGAAAATCGTCATCAAATTTATTTGGATTATCTAGAACAGGTTCCGAGAACACGATGTTCACCTTAGAAGGCTTTTGTGTCCAAGATTCATCCACCGCGGTACGTGGTGAAGAAGTGAAGAACAAGGCTATCAAAGCACATCCCGTCAAGAACGGGCAAACAATAAGCGAAACAAGAATTAGTTTCAATTTTCTCACACAACCTCCATGTTATTTTATGAAAAAAAATTAGTTCAGTGCCAGTTGAGCACGGACATTTTTAATAAATTCATATTCTTCGGGAGACATATTGGTTTCGTTGTCATCTTCGCGAGAAGCATTGGCGATGCGCGTCATGCAGTTCGTCACCAGTATTTTAAAATCGTTGGTTGCCGACTGAAGCGCATTGACACAAGCCTTGGTACGTTCACTTGCCGACTTGAAACTTCCGTAGAGTTTGTTGAATTCATCCCAACTGGCGTTCGGAGTCTCCTCGTCATGAATTTTGTCCAGTTCCGCACTTTCTGCTTCCGTCGCCGATGACGCTCCCGGCAAAAGTTTTCCGTTTTCGTGTTCATGGGAAAGGCAGGCCGTCTGCCAGCACAAAATCAAAAGCGCCATTTCAGAATTCATAAGTACCTCTGTTTGCAATTTTCTTATAAAGATATGAAATTATTTGCTATATTCCAAAGCATGGCATACATCGCAATGGCGCGTAAGTGGCGCCCGCAATCATTTAGCGATATGGTCGGTCAGGAACATATCGCAAAGACTCTCGAGAACGCCATCCAGGGCGGTCGTCTTCATCATGCATTCCTTTTTACCGGCACCCGTGGTGTGGGCAAGACTACTAGCGCCCGTATCCTCGCCCGCACGCTCAACTGCAAAGGCAATGACCCGCTGCACCCGTGTGGCGAGTGCGACAGCTGCAAGGATATCGCCGGCGGAAACCCGATGGACGTCTATGAAATAGATGCGGCTTCCAATACCAGCGTCGATAACATCCGCGATGTGATTGAACGTGTGCAGTACCCGCCAGTCATCGGCAAGTACAAGATTTTCATCATCGACGAAGTCCACATGCTCTCGACAGGCGCCTTCAACGCTCTCCTCAAGACGCTCGAAGAACCGCCGTCCCACGTAATTTTCATCTTTGCGACGACCGAAGTCAACAAGGTTCCGCAGACGATTTTGAGCCGCGTCCAGCGCTTTGACTTCAAGCGCCTGACCGTTGACCAGATCCGCAGCCGCCTCCGCTACATCTGCGAACAGGAAGGCATCAAGGCCACCGACGAAGCCCTCGACATCTTTGCCGAAAAGGCCGACGGTTCCATGCGTGACGGTCTCACCTACTTTGACCAGGCTTACGCCTTTACCGGGAACGAGATGACCGCGGAATCTGTCCGCTCCGTCCTCGGCATCCCGCCTGTAGAACTGTTCTTCTCGCTCATCCAGTCCATCGAGAACCACGACATCAAGGGTTGCTTCCGCATGGTGGATGACGCCGTAAAAATCGGTATCGAGTTCATCCCGCTGCTCGACGGCTTCGGCAAGTTCCTCCGCAACTTGCTCTACGCCCGCCTCGACGCCTTCACGCCCGATGCGCTCAACATCACCGAAGAGCTCTACACCAAGTACAAGAGCTGCGCACAAAGTCTTACGAACGGCGACATCCTCCGCATCAGCAAGATGCTCATCGACTTGCAGGGAACGCTCCGCTATAGCACGAACCCGCGCCTCCTCGTGGAGACGACGTTCGCCCGGATGGCCTGGCTCGACCGGTTGGTCGATTTGCGAAAAGCTCTTGCAGCCATCAACGATCCTAAAAGCGCCGAAAACGACGCGGTAAAAAAAAAAGTAACTGAAGTTGCCGCCATGATAGACGCCCAGGAAGAAGTCCAGGCGTCTTATGACGATCCGTTTGCCGGCTACGAACAGAGCGGCGTCCAGGCGTTCTCGCGCTACGAGATTTCTGCCGCATGGCCTTCCATCCTCTCAAGCACCGCAAACGACGGGGACTACGTGTTTTCTGCCGCGATTGCGAACACGACGCTTGAAACGGGCGATCCCGAAATGAACCCGTTCCCGATAGCGCTCACCTATGCGGGCACGACCGAAAACGCCGACAACTGGGGCTACCGCCAGATGATAGATCATCCCGAGTACGTCGAGCGTCTCACGCGCATCCTGGAAGACCGCCTGCAGACGAAGATCGCGCTTTCCATCCGCACACGCGCCTTCACCGAGAGCGAGCTTGCCGAACAGCGCGCCGCCAAGATGAGCCCGTACGAACTGGACCTGGAAAAGGACACCGGACTTGCGAACCTCCACAAAATGTTCGCCGCGGAACTAGTCTTTTCAAAGAAAATCAAGCGAGCCACCATGGTCGCACAGACTGACGACGAGGAGATGGATTCCTAAAATCCGTTTTTTATCAAAAAATTCTATAATTACGAATGAAAACAAGTCTTCGTCATCCTGACACGTAAGTGGAAGGATCCAGTAACATTTAACTGGATTCTTCGCCATAAAATGGCTCAGAATGACGAGATGCAAGATTATAAATTAAACCTTTAATACACTCAAAAAGCGAGGATATATTCATGGACATGAGCAAGATGCTTAAGGACCTTCAGAAAATGCAGAGCAAGATGCTCAAAGCACAGAGCGATCTCAAGGCCCAAAGCTTTGACGCAGAAGCCGGTGGCGGAATGGTGAAGGTCGCCATGAACGGGAAAGGCATTCTCACGATGGTCAAAATCAATCCTGATGCCGTCGATAAGGACGATGTCGAAGCACTCGAAGACCTCATCATGGCAGCCATCAACGCCGCCGTCAAGAAAAAGGACGAAGCACAGCAGGCAAGCATTTCTGACATCACTGGCGGCATGAAAATCCCCGGCTTGATGTAATTTTTGCATTTCATCCCCTATTTTTGCACTTCGTCACAAACAGAAAAGGGCCCCCTTATATAATGGGCTCTTTTTTTTTACATTTGGCGCGTTAATTATATTCAGGAGAGCGAATGTCAAGGAAATTTTTAGTCCTTTCCGCCCTTGCGTTAGGGTTGATTGTACCGGCCTCGGCAAAAGTCTATACCCGAGATGAAGCGGTCAAGACCGCCATGGAAAATTCAGCCGATATAAAATCTGCCGAAGAAGACCTTGTTAAGGCATCTTCTGTCGTCGAAGGCGGCTATGGAGCAGCCTACCCGCAAGTGGACTTAAACGCCGATATAAAATGGCTTTTGGGTCGTGATGATGTCAATGTTGGTACCCGGATCACAGATTTAGCCGGGGATTCATCCATGGAAGCCAACAAGTTCGACAAAAACGTTTTGGCCCCGACTCTTGATAAAATGGCGAACGGAATGAGCGCCCAACTTTATCCTTGGCAATCTTCCGTAAGTTTAACAGTATCTCAAGTGCTCTATGCCGCAGGACAAATCGGAACGGGAATCAACATCGCAAAAGGTTATAAACTCCTAGCAGAAACCCAACTTGAGAACCAAAAGATAACGGTCCGCTATGATGTCGAAACAGCCTTTGACGAACTCATCGTCCTGGATTCGTCCATTGCCATTACCAAAGAATCCATCAAGTTGACCGAAGCCCACTTGGAAACTGCAAAACAGAGCTACCAAAGCGGTATGGGCACAGAACTCGACCAAATTCGTGCGGAACTCGCTCTGGACCAGCTCAAATCCACTTATGAAAGTAGCAAGAAGCAACGCATTCTCGCCAGGAACAAGCTTCTCAACACCATGGGTCTTAATTGGGATTCTGACGTAGAATTCGTTGGAGAACTCCGTAACCCCGAATCAAACATTCCCTATCCGGACACGGCGATGTCCAATGTTCTGCAACGTCGTAAAGAAATAGCCCTTCTCAAAACTCAAGAGGAAATCGAAGCCAACAAAATCAACATTGCAGAAGCAGAATACAAGCCGACAATCGCTTTGTATGGCGGAATCGTTTATAGCAATAGCCAAAACCATTTCTACGAATGGGATGCACCCAAGTGGGACAAGTTGAACAAGTTTGTCGGACTAAAACTGTCAATGAACCTCTTCAAGGGTTTCCAATCCCGTGAAGGCGTTACCCAGGCCAAATCGACACTTCGCTCGGCTCAAATAAAACGCGAAAATGCAGAACGCGGATTCCGCATGCAAATTGAAGCCTGCGCCAATACGCTGGAAGACGCACAAACGCAGCTTGATTTGCAAAAGCGCCAAATCGAACTTGCCACGCGCAACTACGACTTGACCGACGCAGCCTACAAGATCGGCCACGAAACACAAGTTAACCTGCTTGACGCAAACCTCAAGCTGCACCAGGCAAAAATGGGATACATGCAGGCCGTGCTCAACTGGAACAAAGCCTACAACGCATTACTCCAGGCCACCGGTGAATACTAAGATTTAAGAGGAAGACAACCATGAACATCATAACAAAATCAATCATTACTATTTCAGCCCTGTCGCTCCTCCTCGCTGGATGCGGCGATGCCAAGAAAGACGCCAAGTCCGAAAAGAAAGTTTCGACCATCGAAGAAATCCAGAAGGTCAACGGCAAGCCCGCCCGCGTGGTGAAGGCCGCAACCGTCAAGCTCACCGATGTCCGCTCCTTCAGCGGCACCGTCGAAGGAAGCAAGCAGACAACAGCCGTTGCCAAGCTCGGCGACCCGATTTCCAAGATACACGTCCGCGTGGGTTCCAAAGTCAAGAAGGACCAGGTTCTCGCAGAATTCCTCTTCACGGGTGACAACTCCAGTTACCAGCAAGCTTTGGCAAATATCGCCATGCAAGAAAAGACACTCGCCCGCACCAAGGAAGTGCAGGCCAAGGGCGGTGTTTCCCAGCAAACCGTCGATCAGCTCGAAACCCAGCTGAACGTAACCAAGATGCAGGTTGAACAAGCACGCCGTGCAACACTCGTGCTCGCCCCCACCGCAGGCACCATCACCGAAGTCATGCATAAAGTCGGCGAAGTCCCGGGTGTCGGTGGTGCCATGTTCACCATCGCAAACCTCGACAAGGTTATTCTCAAGCTCAACGTCACAAGTTCTGAAATCGGCTTCTTCAAGAAGGGAGCCAAGGCAACAATCGACTTGAACGGCGAAAAGCTCCAGGGCGAAGTAACCCTCATTCCGCTCGCAGCAAACCCGACAACGAGATTCTTCCCGGTCGAGGTCACGTTCAACAACAAGAACAAAAAACTTCTCCCAGGCATGTACCTCACGGCAAAGCTTGATGCCCGCGAAGTCACCGGCGTTACCGTCCCGACCGAAGCGATTGTCTATGGCAATGGCGTGAATGCAGTCTGGATTGTCGATAACGAAGGCAAGGCCAAGCGCAAGATTGTGCAGCTCGGTGTGCAGACCAAGAACGATATCCAGATTACCGAAGGCATAAGCGAAGGCGATGTCGTGATGATCGAAGGCCAAAACCGCATGAACGACGGTGACAAGGTGCTGATTGTCGAATAATCGACACTGGAGAATAGTCAATGATTAAAGCCAGTATTTACAAACCAATCACCATGCTCATGGTCATCTTGACCGTGGTGGTGTTCGGTCTTTATACTTATTCTATGATGGTGGTGGACTTGATGCCGAAATTCGAAGTCCCCGTGGTTACGGCCACCATCATTTACAAGGGTGCAAACCCTGAAGAAATCGAAACGACGATTATCAAGCCTATCGAAGAACAGGTGGAACTCGTCGATGGTATCGACTACGTGCAGTCCATCTGCTTGGAAAACTACGGCATTATCGTCGCCATGTTCAACATGGGCGTAAACGTGGATGTCGCAGCAAACGACGTGCGTTCCAAAGTAGATCTTGCCGGAGCGAACTTCCCGGATGCTGTGCAGGCCCCGATTATTTCAAAGGTCGATATTAACGGTGCCGCCATCATGGCCATCTCGTTTACCGGTCCTCTGAACTCTACGGAACTCCGCCAGAAAGTCGAAGACGAAATTGAACCGCTCTTCACGTCCGTTTCCGGCGTGGCAAGTGTCGATATTTTCGGTGGAACGACCCGCCAGATTTCTATCGAAGTCGATAAAGAAAAGATGAAAGACCGTGGAGTCGATATCGGCACCATGATGGGCCTCTATGGCATGTCCAACGTGAACCTCCCCGTGGGCGAAGTTATCGGCAAACGCAAGAACACCACAGTGCGTACCGCCGGTAAGTTCAGAAGCCTCGACGAAATGCGCAACATGGAAATTCCGACGGCTACCGGAGTGGTCAAGCTCTCCGAAATCGCTGTCGTGAAAGATACCATCGAAACGATTACTTCGACATCCCGCTTCAACGGCATCAACTCTGTCGCACTCGATATCAAGAAACGTTCCGACGCCAACGTGGTGGAAGTTTCCAAAGGCGTGCTCAAGCGTATGGAAGAAGTCAACAAGACTCTCCCCGAAGGGTTCAAGCTGACTTTGATTTACGACAAGTCCGAAGCCGTGAATGAATCCATTGACAACGTTATCCAAAACATTGTCATCGCAATCTGCCTTACCGCAGGTCTCTTGCTCTTGTTCCTCGGCAAGTTCTCCACGATGATTATCGCAGCCCTCACGATGCCTATTTCCGTGATTGGCGCGTTCACGCTCATGTACTTTGCAGGCTTTGGCATCAATATGATGTCCCTCATGGCTCTTTCGAGTTCCGTGGGTCTGTTGGTGACGAACTCCATCGTCGTTCTTGAAAACATCAACAACAAGCTGAACCAAGGCCTTGACCCGAAGGAAGCCGCCTACAAGGGCACTTCTGAAATCATGATTGCCATCATGGCATCGACGCTCACCAACGTCTGCGTGTTCGTGCCTATCGCGTTCATGAAGTCCATCGTAGGTATCTTCTTTAGAACATTCGGTATGACCATGGTGTTTGCTACGTTCGTGTCGCTCCTCGTGACATTCACGCTGACACCGCTTATGGCCGCCTACTTGTTCAAGGGTAAAAAGAAAGACGAAAACGGCAACATCATCGAAGAAAAGCCGGGCATTATCGATAGAATTTTGGGAATTTTCCCGAAGATTTTGAACGGAATTCGTTTTGTTTATCTCAAATTCCTCGGTTTCTGCCTTTCTATTCCAGGCGTATTGTTCCAGATTGTCGCACTTGGCGCAACACTTTTCTTTGTCGGCGTTTTGGCCAAGAATTTCTTGACTGTCGAAATCACGCCTAGACAAGATCAGGGTATGATATCCATCAAGCTCGAAATGCCTGTAGGTACGAACATCGAAACGACCGACAGTGTCGCACGCATTATCGAATCCCGTGTCAAGGACATTCCTGAAATCGTGCATTACAGCATGAACGTGGGTGGTTCCAACGGCTTTACAACAGTAAACCAGGCCACCATGCGTATAAGACTCTTGAAAGACTGGGAAAAGAAGAACAATCCTAATTGGAAGGGCAGGCATCGCAGCACGGACGAAATCGTCGATTCCATCCGTCCATACCTTGCCAATATCCCAGACGCCTACATTTCCGTAAAATCGACATCTGCTTCCGAAATGCAGAACAACTCCGCCGGTGACGTGGTGCTGGAAGTGAGCGGTCTCCACGCTGACTCCGTGATTAAGGCCTCGCAACTCGTTCTCGACCGAGTACAGCAAAAGATTGACGGTATTGTAGATATCAAGACAAGCTACGAAGCTGGTAAACCAGAAATCCGTTTGATTCCGAACCGCGCCGCCATGGCAGACTACGGTGTTACGCTCCAGACTATCGCAAACTACAACTACATTGCGGTAAGCGGTTACGAAGCAGGCCAATATACCGAAGATGGCGAAGAATACGACGTATATGTCCGCATGAAGGAAAAGGACAGACAGAGCCACGCCGATATCGAAGATTTGCCCATCAAGACGCCTAAAGGCTACGTGAGCGCCAGCGAGCTCTTCCACATCGAAGACGGTGCAGGCCCAACACGAATCGACCGTAAGCGCAAGATGAGACGTATTGACGTATCGATGAACTTGCTCCCGGGACACACGACCGGCGAAATCATGGGTAAGTTGACCGAACTGACCACAAGCATGAAGGATGAGCTGCCAGAAGGCATCAGTTTCAGCTTCGGTGCTCAGGCTGACATGCAAAAGGACATGGTGGCGGAATTCAAGGTGGCAATCGTGATGGCAATCCTCCTCACCTACATCTTGCTCATCGCACTCCTCGAAAGCTTTGCCCAGCCGTTCATCATCATGACGACCATCCCGATGGGTGCTATCGGCGTTATCCTCGCCCTTATCATTACGGGCAAGGCGCTTTCGATGATTGCCCTCATGGCTATCGTGATGTTGATCGGTGTGGTGGTGAACAACGCTATTCTATTGCTTGACGAAGCGAACCGCTTGTTGCGTAGTGGAAGCATGGGCCGCCGCTCGGCAGTCTTGACCGCAGCGAAATCCAAGTTCCAGCCAATTGTGCTTGCGACGCTTGCATCCGTAATTGCTCAGCTCCCGCTCGCATTAGCCCTCGGTGGTAACGTCGCCGCCATGACCCAGCCGATGGGTATCGCATCCGTGGGTGGCTTGATTGTGTCTGCAATACTTACCATGTTCCTTGTGCCCACGTTCTTCTGGTTGCCTAACGCCATTACAAGCAAGGCTAAGAAAGGCGCCAAGAAACTCCAGGCTAAGTTCAGCAGGAACTAATTCAAACGATTTAGAGAACTCCGCAAAGTCCCCCATCTGGGGGACTTTTTTTGTGTTTGCAAACGGTTGTTGACAAAATTTGCATAAAAGTGATTTTGCGGAATCTTTGTTTGTATTTTACGAGGATGAATGCAAAAAATTTCACTAAAAAATGGTGCCAGAAAAACGGGTTTGCAATAGTGGCGGATGCCGAGTGCACCGAGCCCCTGAAAATAGCCGTGCAAAACGTAAACGACGAATTTCTCCTCGAAAAAATCCGTTTTGTCACGCAACAAAGGATTGTTCCTAAACAGCACTCCCCTGCCGAAATCAGGCTTATGCACAGCAACGATGAGGCAATGAACGACGAAGACTTGCTCGAAGATCTCAAGCACTTGACGGTCTCGCGAAGTTCATCCTGGGAATCCGAGCCCATCATAAATCTCGTCGATAGCCTTATTGTAAAAGCGCTCCAGAAAAAAGCGACCGACATCCATCTTGAGCCAATGGCAGATGCACTCCGCGTGCGATACCGCATCGACGGCATGTTGACAGAAGACCGCAACTTTCCGCAATGGCTTGCCGAACCCGTACTCATCCGTCTCAAAGTCATGGCGAATGTCGATATCACGGAACGCCGTTTGCCGCACGACGGGAGCTTTGCATTCGACCATTTCCGCGAAAAAGTGAACGTACGACTGAGCACCATCCCGATCAGCAACGGCGAAAAATGCGTATTGCGATTGCTCCCGGCAAACGACACCGCAGAAACGCTGGCGAGCCTCAATTTCAGCGACGCGACACTCAAGCAAATCCGCCACATTTTCAGTGCTCCGCAAGGGCTGTTCCTCGTCACAGGCCCTACCGGAAGCGGCAAGACGACAACGCTTTACGCCGGCCTCCGCGAAATCATCCAGCGAAAAATCAACGTAACGACCATCGAAGACCCCGTCGAATACGAACTACGTGGAGCCAATCAAGTTTCCGTAAACGAGAAATGCGGTTTCACGTTTGCAATCGCCTTGCGTTCCATACTACGCCAGGACCCGGACGTAATTCTCGTCGGCGAAATCCGCGATGCTGAAACGGCGCAAATCGCACTCCGCGCCGCTCAAACGGGGCATCTCGTCTTGAGCACACTGCACACGAATAGCGCAAAAGCGGCCACCGCGCGACTCCTCGACCTCGGCATTCCGAAAAATGTTTTAGAAGAAGCTTTGCTTGGCATTTTCGCCCAACGCCTCGTGAGAAAAATCAATGACAGCGAAAATCGGGAAAACGCGCCACATTACAGCGGCAGAACAGTCGTCTGCGAACTGCTACTCCCCAACGGAACCTACGCCGACGGCACCATGCAAGAAAACGCCGCACACCTCGTACAACAAGGAATCACCGACGAAGAAGAAGTTAAGAGAGTGTTGGGGTTCACTTCTTCCCGCCAAACCAATCGTTGATGTCTTCGCCTTCTTTCATGGCTGAATTCAAATGTTCCAAGCCCTCGCCGAGCACCACCGTGCGAATATTCGCCTGTTCAAACACGGTTTGCAAATATTCCGTGCCACTGCGCCCAGCCTCGTCCTTGTCCAGACAAAGTACAACACTTTTGTTCTTAAAAAGCGGAAGCCATTCCGTCTTGAACGAGCGCACTCCAGGAATCCCAATTGCCGCAATGCGCTGTCCCAAGAACGTGAGCGTATCGACAACGCCCTCGCACAGATAAACCCACCCCGGTTTCTGATCGAGCGCTGAAACGTTGTACGGATAAGGCACAGTCCCGCGTAAATTGAGTTCCTTGGGCACAACAGTACTGTCGATGGCTCGCGCCTGAAAATAGCACGAACGTCGCTTTGAATCGAGGTACGGGAAAAACAGCGGATGCTTGTAATACCTCAAGTTTCCTTTTTCGTTAAAAAGCCCAACATACTTGAGGACTTCCAAATCATAAGATTCCTTGAGTTTGTTGTTCAACGCCCCGTAATCCGTAATCGTGCGCAAAAGCATCTTGTCCCAAATCGGCTTGTAAATGCGACGACGCGTGAGATAAGCTGCCGCCGGCGTCTTATCAACAGGGCACAGCATCTTCAAAAACGAGAGGATTATCTTTTTACGTTCATCTTCACTGACAAGTTCTTTGGTCGGTTCTGGAGGTTGGTATTCAAGAGCAGCCTCCCGCACAGCAACTTTCGCCACACGCGACATCGGCGAAGCATTTGGCTCTGTCGGCCAATTTTGTCCGGAAACACGCCCTTGCGCAGGAGCTGCGTTCGACGCACCCGGCACCAGAAAACCGTACGTTTCCTTGAGCCAGTTCAACGCTTCCAAAAAAGAGCAATTCTTGACAATTTGGACAAGCGAAATCACGTCACCGCGGACGTCATCGCAAACCCAGCAGCGAAACGTTCCGCGTTCCTCGGAAAAAGAAACAGACGGAGTCCTATCGCCATGTGCATGACGCGTCGGAAAAAAGCAACGACAACGACCGTGCACCACAGGCACGCCCAAGTCCGCAGCAACAGCCGTAATCGACAGTGCCGCCTTGAATTGTTTGAGTTCCTCTTCTGTCATTGCAGAAAGAATATATATATTTTCGTTATGATTATTCAAGAAAATGTACCGATGAGCGAGCACACGTCCTTTAAAGCAGGCGGTCCCGCAAAATATTTTATCAAAACTGAATCCACCGACGATATAAAAGAAGCGTTCCGATTTGCAAAAGAACGCGCACTCCCGACATTCATTCTCGGCAAAGGCACGAACTTGCTCGTTTCCGACAACGGATACAACGGCGTCATCATCCAGCTCGGTAAATTTTTCTCGGAAATCACGAACCTCGGCAATGGCAAGATTTGCGCCAAAGGCGCCACGCCCCTCGCCCGCCTCGCCCGCTACACCATCAACGAAGGGCTAGCAGGCATCCACAAACTCGCAGGCATTCCGGGGAGCCTCGGCGGCGCGATTTACATGAACGCAGGCGCTTACGGACAAGACGTTTCGCAAACGTGCACCGAAGTCGAGACAATCGATAACGCAGGCAACATGCGCACAAGAACCGCCGCAGAATGCGCATTCGGCTATCGCCATAGCATTTTCCAAGAACTCGCCACGTCCCGCGAAAGTGCAGAAACAATCCTCTCCGCCACGTTCCAACTCACGCCCGCCACAGACCTTGGCAAAACAGCGAAGGATCTCGAAAGCGAAATGCAGGAATGCATGACAAAGCGCCGCAATTCGCAGCCGCTCGCCATGCCAAACGCCGGCAGCACATTCAAGCGCCTCGACGCAGGCGCCGCAGCAACACCCGCGCAAATTGCACCGGGCTACTACATCGAACAAGCCGGATTAAAAGGATTCCGCATCGGCGGTGCAGAAGTGAGCCGCGTTCACGCCAACTTTATCGTAAATGCCGACCACGCCATCGCCGCAGACATCAAGGCGCTCAGCGAACACGTCCAAAAAGCAGTCGCCGAAAAATTCGGCATCCAACTGAAGCGCGAAATAATTTTGCTCGGGGAATTTTAAACGGCCAACTTATCCAGCGGGTCAAATTTGTTCAAAATCTTCACGATTAGCACATAGACCGAACCGCCGATAAGTCCGCCAGTCAAGTCAGCCACCAAGTCCAACGCACTGCAGTCGCGACCTTCCACAAAGCTCTGGTGGTATTCGTCCGTACAGCCATAAGCAAGCGCAAGTCCACCCACGATCAAAACCTTGAGCCAAGGTTTCAAGGACCACTGCCGCCGACTCCACCACATGCAAAAGCAACCAGCCAAAGTCGCATATTCGCAAGTGTGCGCAAGTTTGTCCCACACGTGCGGGAACCCTTCCAATTCGGCAGAAGTCATCGATGAAAGTTTGAAGATAATCGCCATGCAAAGGATGGCGGGAACCTTTCTAAAAAACGGGTATTTGTCAAACAGGGATTCAAACATGCGCCCAAATTTAGCAATTTGGAGCGTTATTCGTTCTTGAGCAAACGCTTGGAAACGACGTTTCTGTACTCTTCTTCGGCCGACATATCGTTGACGCGATTACTCTTCTTGCCGCCTTCGTAATTGTCGAAATAGCAGTAAGTTTCGTAAATCTTTCCGGCCTTGACTCTTTTCCCGTTCACAAGCACAACAACCACCTGGAAATGGGCAATCCTGTTCTGTTTCAGGCGTATCGGGAGTTTGAATGAATTTGTCATCAGCTCGTTGCCACTGAACGTCTTAATTACAGCGCCCTTGCGCTTCACGATAATCTTTTTAATTTGCGTCAAGTCAGCCGCCAAGAATCCCGTCACGCTGAACCGGAGTGTCGCCGGGATATCGCGTTCTTCGGGCAGCACGTGGATTCGTTCGCGTCCGGAACCTTCGATGACAATCGCCGATTTCGACTTTTTAGGCAGCACCGTGGAATCCGTTACCGCAACAGACTTGCGGCCGTCAGCCTTTGTCAAAATTTCCGCCATCTTGGCAGAAACAAAGTTCGTATTCCACGTATGGCAGATGTATTCCACATCGCCATTACTGCAATTCACGATAAAGCGTTTTGCACCGTAAGCCGTAGAATCTTCCCATTCGAAGGTATGCTTGTAAAGCCCGCTTTCCGGAATTGAATCGCGAATACCCAAAACAATGACGAATGTTCCCGGAACAAACGAAGCCTCCAAAGTAGCCTCGGGCTTGCCAATATAATCGTTCAACGGGCTCGGCTTGAACTGCGGCCGCGTTTTTTTGACAAAGCTTTCGATCTTTTTCTTGTAAACGTCATCGTAAGTCAGGAGCATCTTTTCGAGTTGGTCAAGAGCCAGACGAGAGGCACGAATACCGAGCTGCGACGAAGCTTCGGTCGCGATAGAATCAATCGCACGGGCCAAGATCAGCGTCCCGGAACTCGAAAGCGATAGGACTTTAACGCCATTGTCGTTGGCAATCAACGTTTGTCCGCTCGATATAATCGACGAGAGCCCATTACTCCCCACTTCCAATCGCCCGTCCTTGAGCGAAGAAACTTCAAGACCATCGACATTTTCCACAAAGCCCGCCGTGTTGCCGGCAACCATGGCAAGCCTGTCGGTACGGATTTCGAATTCGTCCTTGACCGCCTGTTTCTGGATATCAAACATCAAGCGCCCATGACGAAGCGATATCAAAAATTTCCGTTTGAGGGATTCCTGAACTTCAGCGTCAAATTCCACTTCGGTCCGCCCGTCCATCTTGAGCGCCGAACCATCGGACACCGAAATCACGACAGAAGATCTCGGTTCTGCCACAATTTTGTTTTTCTCGAAAATTCTATGACCGACTTCTAGATGTCCAGATTCGCCATCAGATGTCTTGAACTGTACATCGCCCACAATTTGGCGAACAGTCCCCTTAAAAATGTATTCTGCATTAGCATCACGGTTTGCGTTTTTATGTGAACCAGAATCACCACACGCCGAAAAAATCAAGGAAAAAACAACAACAAGTACTATACTCGATAGTCCTTCATGATTCCTCTTAAACCGATGCGCAAAACACATGCGCTTCAATCTAGTAATTATAATTTCAAAACAGAAACTTACAATCACTTCTTCCCCTCGATAAACCACCACCACCATGCGTTTTGATACGCGATTAAACCAAAGCAAAAACAGGTAACAAAAGAAATATAACAAAAATTTCTAATTTTATGCACATGAAAGCGATATCTCTTAAAGCCGGACGCGACAAGTCCGCCCTCCGTTACCATCCCTGGATTTTTAGCGGCGCCATTGACGAAGTCGTCGGCGACCCCGCACTTGGCGACACCGTCGAAGTCTATAGCTACAAAAGCGATTTTTTGGGCCTTGCCGCCTATTCCCCGAAATCCCAGATCCGCGGGCGCTTCTGGACGTTCGGAAACGAAGGAAAGAACGTAAAAATCGACCGGGATTTCTTTAGCGACCTCCTGGACCGTGCCATAGCAGCACGCAAAAGCCGCGGTTTCGACATCGAAGACAAGGAATCCGCTTTCCGCCTGATTAACGCCGAAAATGACGGCATTCCGGGCTGCATCATCGACAAGTACGCCGACATCTATTCCGTCGAAATCCTCGCCGCCGGCCCTGAAATCCATCGCGAAACGATTTACGAACTTCTCGCCGAAAAAACGCATTGTCGCGGCATTTACGAGCGCTGCGATTCCGAAGTGCGCAAAAAGGAAGGACTCCCCCTCCGCACAGGAACTGTCTTCGGAGAAGTGCCCGATGAGCCTGTCATCATCAACGAAAACGGCATTTTGTTCCCCATCGACGTCAAAAACGGCCACAAAACCGGCTACTATCTCGACCAGCGCGACGCCCGCCGCCGCATCGGCGAACTGTCCAAGGGCAAAAAAGTGCTGAATTGCTTCTGCTACACCGGCGGATTCGGGTTGTACGCCCTCCGCGGAGGTTGCGAGAAAGTCTATCAAGTCGATGTTTCGAAAGACGCGCTCAAACTCGCCAAGGAAGGCATCATGAGGAACAAGCTTTCCACCGCACACGCCACGCACGTGGAAGCCGACGTGTTCCAGTACCTGCGCAAGTGCCGCGACAAGGCCGAAACCTTCGACCTCATCGTGCTCGACCCGCCCAAGTTCGTCGAAAGCAAGGACAACCTGCAAAAAGGCGCCCGCGGTTACAAGGACATCAACCTTCTTGCGATGAAACTCCTCGCCGAAGGCGGCATGCTCGCGACCTTCAGCTGCTCCGGGCTCATGGAAATGGACTTGTTCCAGAAAATCGTCGCGGATGCCGCCGCCGATGCGAGACGGCGCGTTCAAATCATTGAACGATTCGGCCAACCCGCCGACCATCCCGTGAACACGGCTTTCCCCGAAGGTCAGTACCTCAAGGGTCTCCTGGTGCAAGTCGTGTAGTCAAACAGTGACAGAACCCACAAATGTTTAAATTTTCTTACATCAGGTATATTTTTTACTGACACTTCCCCCCATAATTTTTATATACTTCTATTGAAGAGAAGAGGAAAAACGGATTTATAAAGGATGGAACAATGTATTTAATGACATACGACATAGGCACGTCCTTTATAAAAACGGCCCTCACAAACGTGACCGACAAGATTGAGTTCGTGGGAGCCACCGTTATAGGGACACACAACACGACAACAAGCGACGGCAAAGGCGACGAGCAAAACGCCGACGAATGGTGGGACACCATCTGCCGCAGCACGAAAGAACTCCTCAAGAACTACGGCATTTCCAGCGAACAGATTAAAGGAATCTGTTTCTGTTCGCAATTAAACGGGACGGTCCTCGTCGATGAGAACGGGAACACCGTACGCGCCCCAATGACGTTCCTCGACAGGCGCGCCGACAAGGAATTCAACGAATATTTCCACAACGGACTGCGCATTCACGGGCTCAACGTCTGGAAACTTTTGAAGGCCATACACCACACCAAAATGGTGCCAGCCGGAGCCTACAGCCCCATCTGGAAATACAAGTGGGTACAAAATAACGAACCCGAAATTTTCGCCAAAGTCCACAAGTTCCTCGACGTCGGCGACTACATGCTCTGCAAGACAACAGGCAAGTTTGTACGCACCGAGGATTCCGCATTCTGCACTGCGCTCAACGATTGCCGCGAAGGCCATTCCGGCTGGAGCCATACCATGGCGAAAGCTTATGGCATCAGCGAAAAGCATCTCCCCGAAATCGTACACAGTACCGATGTCGTAGGCCATCTATCCGCAAGCATAGCAGAACAGATGGGCCTTAAAGAAGGAACCCCGGTCATTGCCGGAGCCGGAGACGTTTCCATGGTCGCCATCGGAAGCGGCAATACGCAAAACAAACTCACGGGCATCTATTGCGGCACATCAGGTTCCGTCTGCACGGTCGTCAGCCGAGAAATGCAGTTCTCGGACATCATGATGATTTCCATCAAGGGTCCGAATCCGTCCCAGAAATACCTTTACGGCGAACTCGAAACCGCAGGCCGCTGTTTTACCTGGGCAAGGCACCTCATCGGCAAGCTGGACGAAACCAGGTACAGCTACGAAGAATGCGCATTGCTCATTTCTAAAGCCGTCCCCGGATCGCATGGGCTCATGTTCACACCGTTTTTGCACGGCAGCAAGACGCCATTCGAAGACGGCAACATTCGCGGTTCGCTTTCCGGACTCGATCTTGAAACAAGCCGCGGAGATTTGCTCAGGGCTGTTATCGAAGGCATCTGTTTCCATTTCCGTTGGATGCTCGAAAGTCAGGCAAAAAAATGCCAAGTTTCTGAAACAATTCGCTTTGCCGGTGGCCTCGCAAGAATCAACGTCGTAGGCCAGATTCTCGCCGACATCACAGGGCACACCATCGAAACCGTCAAGCACCCGCAATACGTCGGGGCATTGGGCGCCGCCGCCATCGCCGCCATCGGTCTTGGCAAGCTCAAATTCGAAGACATTCACAGCTACATCGAAATCACGAACACATACAAGCCCAATCCCGAAGTCCACGAGATTTACAATAAACTTTATACAAAATATTTAAACATTGTCAAAAGCGATAGAAAGCTCGTAACTGGGTAAAGTCCATCGCAAGCGCAACGTTCATTACCGTAACGTAAAAAAAATCAGGCAGCCAAACTGTCTGATTTTTTATAACATAATCAAATTACTTTATTAGCGTTTATTGCGCGGAAATTCGCTAGCGTGCTTTTCGAGCCATACGGCGTCTTCCAATGCTCGTTCGGCTTCAGTCGCCCAATCGGAATCCGGGAATTCGCGGACAACATCACGGTAGCGCGTCACAGCGCTATGGAAATCGCGCATTTCGCGGTAGATGTTGCCCATCTGGAGCATAGCGAAATAGCGTTCGTCCGGCGTGATTTCGTTTTCAAGCAAAGCCTTGTACATCTGGAGAGCCGCTTCGTTGTAGCCGTCTGCAAACAACGCATTCGCGTTCGCAATGGAGTTCGCCGCCGTCGGTGCAACGTTATCGTTCTTAGCGACAGCCGCTGGTGCTTCGACAGACTTCGACTTGTCGTTCCCCGTCTTTTTGGCGTCTTTCAGCACCTTCGCTTCTTCTTCCTTCATTGCCTTTTCATCGGCAGCGGCTTTAGCGACAGCGTTGATCTCCGCCAAGCGGTCTTCGGCAGCCTTGCGGAACTTGCCATCAGGCGCGGCCTTCTTCAAGTACGCAGTCAAATACTTCTTTTCATGTTCGGTGCGGTTGTTCTTCTGATTGATTTTCGCCAAGTAATAGTTGGCGTCATTACCGCAAACCTTGTACGAAATACCCTTTCTCAAATTGATTTCGGCCTTGTCGTATTCGCCCATCTCATAACGGGTTACGCCAGCATAGAAGTACGCACCGGCATCGCCAGGCTTCTTGGAGAGGACCGTTCTCCAAAGCGGAGCAGCCTCTTCATATCGACCAGCGGCAAGCAAAGCCTTGCCCTTTTCAAACGGGTCCTCAGAGTTTGCAGCCGTTGTCGTCGCAGCCTGCGCCGGTTGGGTCGCCTTCGGAGTTTCTGTCTTTGCAGGTTCGGCCTTGGCAGTTTCCTTCGGTGCAGCCGTTGTCGGAGCAACCTGGGCAGTCTTAGCCCCTTTAATCTTTGCGCGTTCGGCATTGGCGTTCGCCTGTTGCCCCATAGCCTCGTAAGCCTTGGCGGCACCTTCATAGGCTTCGCTCAAATTAGGATCGTACTGGTACGCCAGTCGGAAATTCGCCAAAGCGCCCTTGTAGTCCTTCATCTTCATGCGGACTTTACCCGCCAGCATGTAAGCTTCGGTATTCTTCTTGTTTTCGGCCAACATGGAACGGTATTCACCGAGGGCCTTTTCGTACTGACCCTTAGCCTCAAAACGGGCACCCTGTTCTACACGGGGGTCAACAGCCCACGATTGAGACATTCCCAACAAAAAAGCAAGCGCTAAAAAAGACAATTTCTTGTTCATAGAAAAAAATTTAGTAAAAACCCATTGACAATATAATTTAGATAGACGATATTACAAGCAGAGATGCGGACATTTTTTTTAAACCGTCCACAAAGGAGAAAAAATGAAAATCACCGAAGTCGTCGATAAGTACAAACCGGATGAACAAGAACTCATCATCGAAGCCTACGAACGCGAAGGCGGCGATACCGAAGATGTCGATCTCATTCTCCTCGACCGTATTTGCGCAAGACTCGGGCTTGGCCTAGACAGCGACGATTTAGACAATGACGACATCGCCGAAGAAATCAATTTCGATGAATACGGGAGCCACTTCGAAGACGTATCCGAAGGCGACGACGAACTGTAAGGGCGGCAAAGCCGCAGTAAACAGTGGTTAGTGATTAGTGATTAGGAGATAATGCGACAAGTGCCGTGTAAGAAGATCCCCGAACTAGTCGGGGATGACAACCTACCACCTAAAACCTACTACCTAAAACCTATTTTCATTCGTCCAAGTTCGCGACGCAGCGGACGTAAAGTCCCTTATAGACGCTTGCGTCCGTGCGGTCAACATCACGCACCAGGCGCCTAAATTCCCAAGCGCGCGCCGAATTTTTCAAGATAGACGTTGATGACCAATAATGGCCAGACCCTGCACCATCGCAATAGTTGTCCCAGTCCTGGCACCCGCCACGTCCTAAGCCTTCCCAATCCAGCGTTGATCGATCTTTCTGATAATCACGCCACTCGCCGTCATCCGGCAAATGCCAACCAACGGGGCATGCTCTGAGTGCATCGCTATGGGTATAATAGCGGCCATACATTTCACAATATTTTTTTTCTTCCAAATAACACTGTTTTTCAGTAGTCACGCTAAAAGCGAGGTTCTGCTTCATCCAGACTTTACCGGCGCGGAGTTCCACTTTGTACTTCTTGTTATCGCGGCTGTCCGTAAGCTGCATCGTATTTTTATCAACACCTTTCTCGGCCAACAAGTCGCGGTCGTAAATGCAGCGCACCTGCACGGCATCGGCATCTTCAATTTGAACAAGCTTCGCAACGCCACGTTTCGTATCGAGCATCATGACTTGCGTTCCGACGCCACCCACGGCTGCGTAATAAGCCGCATATTCTCGTTTGTTCACAACGTCATCTTCTTCGAACTTGTAGTAGCCCATCGAAGAACCGCTCACAAACGATTTCATATTCTGTACTTTGCGCGGTCCCATGAATTTATCATGAATTAATTTATCCCAATCACTTGCATCGGGCAGGCGCGTGCCTTCAGGACACGAGAGTTCCCACCGTTCGTTACGGTAAAAAGAGCGCCCCTCGTCATCAGAAAAATTTGCTGTCTTGCGGAAATTGAGGTCTTGGCTGAACCAATTCAACGATCCGGATTTAATCGTCCGATAGATATGCCCGTCTCTAAAATCCTTGAGTTCATCGGCACTAATATTTGCGACCACTGACACGGTCAATAAAATGGTAGCGCACCAAACGCGCCTCAATCCTTCCAACATCGAAAAACCTCATCCTTATTTTGCAGCTCCTCAAAGGAGCTCTCACGTAATATATATACGGATTTTTCGAAAAAAGTTATAAAAATGTTTTAAAAGTATAAAACAGCGCCGATATTGCCCGGATTTGCCCAAAACGAAATTTTCTTTTTACAAACTTCGTGCATTTTTAGGACTCCAAAACTCACTCCTGTACCTACAAGAGCGCCAACAACCACGTCTGTAATATAATGTTTACCGGCCACGACACGCAGCGCAGCAACAATGGCCGCCAACGAAAGTGATGTAGCCCACACTAAATTCTTGTACTTGGAATTCGGGTAAACATCAGAGAACCACTTGCCTGTAAAAATGGCAACCGTAAACGCCGCCGAAGAATGCCCCGAATAAAACGAGCCGTAAGCTTCCCCACGGGCGGACTCCGCCTTTTCACGGCCTTCCCCACTTTTCGAATACATGAACGGGCGCGGCCAAAGCTGCGTGGAGCGTACAATCTGGTTCAACGCATTCTGCAATACAAACGCTTCCACAAACATGAGCGTAAACGCACCGAAATCGTGAGCATCTACATCACCTCTGTAGAGAGAATAACCCGCCAACGCAAGCGGAGCTACCGCCAATGCCCCCGAATAATGGCTCACTGTCGTAGCCCATCCGCTGTAGCGCCCAGCAAGCGGACGGTCCCACGGCAAAAGTTCAGACTTCGGTTTCAAATTATCTACGGAACCTTTTTCCATGCCGTAATACCGCGAAACGCCCAACGCCGCTATCAACGAAATACCAAGCACAAGCGGGACATCGAGACGAACCGAGGTTTCGTAATGGCGAGAATTTTCCGCAGCCGACGAATTTTCGGGCGCACCCATAGCAAGCGCTGCCGCCAACAACACCGCAAAACACACCCGAAACAAGCTTTTAAAATGCCACTTATCCATCAAAACTCCATTAAAAATTTATATTCACAATGACAAACATACAAAAGTATTGGCGGACAACGTGATAAATTCGAATTTTAACCAGAACCGAGAACCCATCATCCCGAACATGGAACTTTTTGGAGCTATTTCCGACGAAATGCGCCTCAAGATTCTGCTCCTACTGGACCAGTCCGAATTCACGGTCAACGAAATCAAGGACATTCTGGATATCCACCAGAGTAACGCCAGCCGCCACTTGGCAAAGCTTTCGCAATGCGGACTCGTCAAAGACAGGCGCGACGGCATCAAGGCCTATTACCGTCTGAGCGAAGAACTTTACCTGAGCAACCGCCTGCTGCAGATTATCCGCGAAGCTTACGATGAACTCCAGGACAAAGACATTTTGAAATGCCGCGCCGCACAAGCGCTCGAAGAACGCACCGACAAAACGAAAGGGCAAATCCACAAGCTCGACCAGGCCGGCGGTAGCCTCAAGGCGCAAATCAGCCTGTTCAGCAAGCTCATGGTGCAGTTCGAAAACGCTGTCGATATCGGATGCGGCGAAGGCGGAGACCTCTCGCTTATGCTCGCGAGCCGCTGCAAGAACGTGACCGCACTGGATTACGACCCTAAAATCATCAGCGGGCTCCAGCAAATTTTGAAGCAAAAGAACATTGAAAACGTGACGCCCAAAGTCGCCGACATGACGCAGACAGGCCTCCCCGACAATTACGCCGACCTCGTGCTCATGAGCCAGGTGCTGCACCATGCGACCGACCCAAGACTCGCCCTCAAGGAAGCTACTCGCATCCTGAAACCGGGCGGAAGACTTGCGCTCCTCGACCTCGCACAACATAAAGAAGAATCGTTCCGCACGACGCACGGCCACATTTGGCTCGGGTTCGAACGCAGCCAGCTCGAATTCTTTGTAAAGGAACTCAACTGCAAGGTGCTCGAAAGCGAAATCATCCCTAGCGAAAACGAAGTCGATAAAAAGCTCCCCGTCATCTGCATGATTATCACGAAGGAGTAGGCTGTGTCATCCTGGAGGCCAAAGGCCGATAGGATCCATACCGTAAAAAAATAATTCGTTTCACACTTAATTTTTATATATTACAAATAAAATCAAGAGTGTGGTTTATGAATAAAAAAGCTTTATTAACTGCAGCACTTTGTACTGTTTCAACAACATTGGCCCTTGATGATTGGTACGGCGATACCGAGTCTATAAAAACGGGGCTTGATAACGGACTGGAAACATCTGGTTATTGGTACACCTACAATGACAACAAGGAAGGTGGCCAGTCTAAAATCATATTGCCGACACAAACACAAGCCTACGAAGGAACAGATTATGTTCCTTCGGATGCCATCCTTAATTGCGGCGGTGTTTGCGGAGACGCAGTCCTTGCAAAAGGTTCATTAACATACTATCCCTTTGTTGGAGTTGCATTCAATGTTGTCGGAGAATCTTCGGCAACAGATCCGACGCCAGCCGTAGGCGACGCTTCCGACTGGGGAGGCATTTGCATCACCTACAAGTCAGACGCGGCACCAAGTCTTGAACTCGGATTCAGCGAAGATGTCGATAAAGCCATCGGCGGTGCAAATCCTTCGGCTGCACTCCCCAAAAGCACAGTGCCAACCCAAAAAATTCTTGCATGGTCAAACTTTAAACAGCCATCCTGGTATAAAGGAGAAACAAAGATTTCCGGAATTGAAGCAGCAAAGCAACTCGCTTCGGTCCGATTCAAAATTCAAGCACAAGAAGGCACCTACAATTTCCGCATTGAAAGAATCGACGCGTACAATAATTGCACGACATACGATATCAAGACAATTCGGGAATCGCCTGCAACAAGAGTTCTTCTTTCCGGTCGCACGCTCGAATTCGCAGGAGTTTCCACCGCAACGGCAGAAGTTTTCAACCTCCAAGGTCAAGTCGTCGCCAAGGGGTCCATCGACAAAACGACCTCGACGCTCAACCTCGCATCACTTGACGCTGGAATTTATATGGTCCGCGTTGCAGGCAAGACCGTCAATTTCACGCAAAAAATTGTGCTGAAGTAGATTTTCACTTGACTGATTCGGGAAAATCAAATATCTTTATAGAAAAGCCAAGGAGAACCTTATGAAAATGATCAAGTATATCGTATTCGCCGCCATTTGCATCATCTCTGCATTCGGCATTTACAGCCTTATCAAGACGGCAAAGACAGACGAAAACACGCTCGAATAATTTTCCGTTCGAAAACAAATTCGTTCAAAGGCAAACAATTTAACAAACCGTAGTGGGTTCCCTCTGCGGTATTTTTATATTTCCATCCATGAATTTCCTGAACAAGAAGCCCGCATTTTTTGTGGCCATGGCCGCAATTTTCTTCGCGATTTTGATGATTGTTTTTCGCAATTTCGCATTCGATTCCAGTCAACTCATGCTCAACAGCGACCAGCTGAACGGCATCGGCAGCCGCATTCTGCGCACGTTCGACGTCATCCTCACGGAATGGGACGATAGCCGCCTCGGCGGCATCCCGACGATGGACGCACTCTTTGCGGACGCCTACCACCCGCTCGTGTGGACTCAATTCATCATGGATCCGGCACGCGCCGTCGGTTTCAAGTTCATCTTGACCGTGTGGGTCGCGTTCATGAGCGCAATGCTCCTCGCCTGGAACCTAACCGGCAACAAATGGTGGGGTTCGCTTCTCGGATTCCTCTACGCATTCTCGCCGGAATACTTCACCTACATCTACGGCGGTCATGACGGAAAGATGATGGTATTCGCCATCGCGCCCTTGGCACTCCTCGCCGTCCGCAAGATTGTCCGCGACGGAAGTCTCCCCTACCTCATTGTCTTTGCGCTCAGCATCACGTGGATGATTCTCGGAAGCCACCTGCAGCTCACTTACCTGTTCCTCTGGGGCGCCGGGCTCTACACGCTTTACGAAGCTGCATTCCACTGCGATACGCTTGCCACCCGCGGTAAACGCATCGGGCTTGCCGCTGCAGCGCTCGCTTTCGGGCTTGCCCTCAGCTGCTTCCAGATTATTCCACCGTACCTTTACACCACGACGCAATCCGTGCGTGGCGAAGGCGACCACACCAATTACGGTCACGCCGTCAGCTGGTCGTTCCACCAAGAAGAAATGGCCCAGATGCTCATTCCGGGATTCATCGGCGTCGATGTTTATGAACAGGATGCAAATTCGAATTCGTTCAAGGGCAGTTCCTTTGTCGATGTGACCATGGACGAATACAACCAGATGAGCAAGGCCGGAAACATGGGCAGCCCGTTCTACTGGGGCCACAACAGTTTCAAGTTGGACCACAACAACGCAGGCGCGCTCCTCACGTTCCTCGGGTTCCTCTGCCTGTTCCTCCCGGGCAAGCGCCGTTGGGCTTGTTTCTGGGGACTCGGAGCCGTTGTCGCTTTGAGCTACGGCATGGGCGACCATTCTCCGCTCTTCAAGCTTTGGTACAACATCTTGCCGGGAGTCAAGAACTTCCGCGCTCCGGGCATGGCGCTTTTCTGGCTTCCGCTCTTGCTCGTGATGATGGCTGGCCCCGTGCTTCGTGCCATTAGCGAACCGAGCGAAGATTCCGCCAAGAACCACAAGGCTCTGTTGCATGGCACCGCGATGTTCGTCATCTTGCTTTTGCTCGTCGTCATCGCACGCTTCAACTGGACGCTCTTTATCACCCCATTCGGCCTCGTCGTTTGCCTCGCTTATGCAGCTGCATGCCTCGGCGTGATGAGCCTCGACGACCAAGGCAAAGAAATCAACGTCAAGAATTTTGTCGACGCATTCAAGTCCAAGCTCCCCGGCACCTCAAGAGGCGTCCAAGCCGCCGTCGTCATTGGATTTGCCGTCATCGGCGTATTCCTCATGAGCGGTCAAAAACTCTTGGACGACCCCGTTACCGCCCCGTACTTCAAGCCGCTGAACGAAGTGGTGATGAGCATGACCGCTTCTAAGATCATCCCAAGCTTCATTTTGATTCTCGTTGTCATCGGCGTAAGCATCGCCGTCTTCAAGTGGAAAGGAAGCACGCCTGCCAAGGTCGGCATCCTTGCACTCGTCGCAGGAATCGAACTCATGACGATCAACGGCGCGTTTATCCAAAACGTCGCCGCAAGCGAATACTTGCAGCCGAAAAACGGAGTCGTTGCCGCCATCAAGGCTCCATACAAGGCCGATTCCATCAATACACCGCGCGTGCTCTCGCTCTCCCGCAATAAGGCGTTCGGCGCCAACATCTTCCCGCAGTACCACCTGCGCAACGCCGACGGTTTCCACGACAACGAACTTTCGAGCTACCGTGAATTCCGTGGCGGACAAGGCAACGCGAACTACCTTTTGAACATCAACAATCCGGAAGCAGCACACCCGTTCCTCGACTTGATGAACATCGGCGCCATCATCTTCGATTCGCAACGCGGCACAACCTACATGCCGATTCCAACAGCCATGGGCGAAGCCTACATTTACGGCGAATCCACCACGATGGAAGATTCCAAGGCTATTGACGCTCTCAAGAACGGCTTTGCCTACCGCGAAAAAGTCATCCTCTCCGAAGAACCGCAAAACAAGGGTGAAGGCGGCGTGGCACAAGGCAAGGCAAAGCTTGTCGCAAGCCCCAAGATGGATACGCAAGTTTTCCAGGTCGAAAGCGACCGCGCAGGTTTCATGGTCGTCGCAGGCAACTACCACCCCTACTGGAAAGCGACCGTCAACGGCAAAGAAGCCAAAGTCTATAAGGCATTCGGCGACCTCCGTGCCGTCGAGATCCCGAAGGGCAAATCCGAAGTCCGCATGGAATACCGCTCTAAGCCGTTCCACGCATGCATCAAGGTGAGCATCTTCGCTGCGATTCTCCTTATCGCATTTGGCGCATTCCTCTTCGTGAAAACAAAGAAAGCTCAAGTAAAATAACGATACAAGAACAGCATGCGAAATGACATAGCCACACCCGATAGATTTTTGTCCGTCAACGACACTATCGCGATGAAAGCTATCGCCATTTTGTTCATGCTCATGCATCATCTTTGGACGTTCCCCGACCGCATCGCAGGCGGTCCGCTCGAAAGCATACTCCATTTTTCGAACTTTCCGTTAACAGTTCATATCGGAGTCTTCGGGAAAATTTGCGTTTCCATATTTTTCTTTTTGGGCGGTTACGGACTATACAAGAAATACTTCGGCAAGCGGTACAATCTCGCAGAACGGCTGAAAAAACTCTACTTTGCCTATTGGAAAATCTTTGTCATTTTCGTCCCCATCGGCTTCATTTTCTTTTCCAACCAAAACGCGTACTGCGCAGACGCCGGCGTCTATTCCGCATTTTCCTCATTTTCGATAAAAGAATTTCTTTTAAACCTTACAGGAATCGAATCGACATACAATAAAGAATGGTGGTTCCTGATAAACTACGCCATCGCCCTAGTCTTGTTTCCGCTCATCCGAAAAATCGTTGACCGTTTTTCTGTCGGTGTCAACATAACCATCGTCGCTCTCGTGACCATTTTGCTGACCGACATTTTCCCTTACGCCGCCTGCTTTTGGATGGGCGCCATCGTAGCAAGGCACAGCCTGTTCGACAAGCTATACAGTTCCATTCCCCAAAACAAAATACTGCGCACAATCATCGACATATCGATATGGCTTTTCGTCATCGTCCTGAGGCAAAAAATCACCGGCGACCAACTCGATATCATCTTCGTTCCCCTTATAACTATTGCAAGTATCGACATCGTCAGCAGATTGAACTTTCTCAAAAATTGCTTGACACCCCTCGGAAAGCAAAGCACGAACATGTGGCTTATCCACACCTTTTTCTGCTACTACTTCGGCGTGACTGCAAAAATCGTCGCCGCCCCGAGATACGCAATCCCGGCGTTAATCATACTCTTTGCGATGAGCTATGCCGCATCCGTTCTTGTCGATAAGTTCTGGAAAAAAGCGATTCACTTCTTGACGTAAACCTTGTTTACAAAACGGCCTTGCATTTTTTGGCGAACGATATAGCGGCCACGCGGGAGAACATTTGCGTTCGTCCCCATGTAAACGCCGTTCATGTCAAAGAATCTCGTCGAAACCGCATCCGCACGCAGACGCATCGAGCGCACGAGACGCTTGGAATTACGAGTCGTAACATTCCCCGACGAATCCTTCTTGGCCGTATCGCCTACAGCATACAGCGGAGCCAAAGCCTCCGCCCACAAGTGATGCATCGCTTGTCCGCCGCCCTCCGCATTCGGATGGACGCCGTCACTTCCAAGCAATTCAGGATGTTCTAAAAAGTAATTATAGAAGTCCGGGCCCTTGGGCAATTTGTTATCTTCAGCAAGTTTATCTACAGCATCAAGGAACGCCTGATTGATTTGCCATCCAGACTTTTCGGGATTCGTCGCAATAATGCGCGCAATAATCGGCGTTATGTTATGCGCTTTTGCAGAATCAATAATCGTCTGCATGTTCTTGACGTAAGCATCAAGGTCCCAGTCGCCGCCACCCCAAGCATCGTTTGTGCCCATTTCAATCGCCCAATACTTGACATTTCCCGCATACTTCAGATATTCATCCAAATGCGCGACGACTTCGGTACTGTTGATGCAACCGATACCGCCACGGAGCATCGCCGGCGTGTAATCCGGGAATCGAGCATGAATCAATTGTGCCGTCGTAGAATCGGTCTCTTGTTGTTTCAGCCCCATCTGGCTGATGCTCGTGCCCATGAAGAACCAAGTATCAGTTCCATTTTCAGTCATGTCGAAAGCTTCGATTTCAAGGAGCTTGCCCACATCGCCTTCGCTCACGAACTTGAACCAGGACTTTCCATCAAAGTCGATTTCCACACCCCGAGCCATCACCGGATTATTCGCAATGTTCGCGGCCTCGGTCCAGTCGCCGTCCATGCCATCCGTAGAATTCGCCGACGTGAGAATCTTGAAGTTCGAAAGCGCGACACCACTATGTCCGCAATTCGATGTAAAATTGGTAGCCCAGGCGCAATCGCCGTAAGATTCCCAAGTGATTAAAAGTTTCTTGGGTCCCGCCCCAACATTCAACGCAATTTCTTTTTCGCTACTACTTTTCCAGTTCGTCAAATAACCGTCCGTCAAATAGTCGGTCGTCGTAGAACCCGTATGAGCCTTGAGCCCACCCGAGACAAGCTTATTGGGGGTTATCGCAAACGCAGGGATTCCTGCAAGCATCACCATACTAAACGCTACAGTAAATAAAGCCGCAGCACGCTTCACCCTTTTGAGGGATTCCATAAAGTCTCCATACCACATCAACGGAGCTTAAATATACTCTTTTAGACGATTTTTTCAAGGGTTTTGCAAAAGAACATTGGAATCAAACCTTCAATGTTTGATATACACCACATTTACCGTACGGCCTTGAATTTTTTGGAGAACTATATAGCGACCTTGCGGTAGATTTTGCGTCGAAGTTCCCATATAATTTCCATTCATATCAAAAATTTTCATAGACTTGGAATTTCCATGCAAGCGGAAATTTTCGGTAAGACGAGTCGTAATTGAATCCTTCTCCGTCGAATCTGCGACCGTAACAGAAGAATCACGCGATACCGTATCACGCGGTTGTTCGCCAGCACCCGCAGCCTTTTCCACAAGAACTTCGACACGCCCCGTGTATTCGGTGTTATCGTTCCCTTTAACGGTATATTTGAACGAAGTTAGTCCCTTGAAATTCTTGTCAGGCGAAAATCGAGCCGTGTAACCATCCTTCTGCAAATCGACTGTTCCATTTTCGGCAGCCAAAACGCTGTACGCAGGCTTCACTTCTTGGAACCCACGCGTAATCGAACGCAAGTCAAAATCAAGCGTTCCGTTCCCTTCGACTTTAGCGTGCATGGCACCAAGCCAGTTGATGTACTTTTCGATACGCACGTAGCCATCGCTTTCCTTGACCATCGCATCGTCTTTTGCGGAATCGTAACCCATCGCA
>Ga0129307_1001169_pt1 | contig 30620 bp, 29 predicted proteins | sample P1105metagenome_FD_94437 | JGI IMG/M metagenome (GOLD analysis project Ga0129307, IMG submission 94437) | Capybara group fecal microbial communities from Wisconsin, USA - P1105 metagenome | ecosystem: Host-associated > Mammals > Digestive system > Large intestine > Fecal | place: USA: Wisconsin...
GGCTATCGGTATCACCAATCAGAGCCGAATCTTGGAACAGTATGTGGTGGGTGACAACCAAGGATATTACCTGAAGGTGAAAGGCACCAACGGGACCATCATCCTTACACTTGGCAACCTTTATGGCGTGGATGTCAACACCGACTACCACGAAATGGTAACGTACGGCAATAACTTCGCGCTATACGCCGATTACGCCAAGGACATCACCGTCCATGTGAAGGACAACGGCCAGGGAGCCCCCTATCTCTACACTTGGAAGGGAGAAGACCAAGCCAAACAAGAATTCAACGGCGGATGGCCAGGCGCACAAATGACAGAAACCGTCACTCTCGAAGACGGCACTTCTTGGTACAAGCAGACACTCCACCTCCCGTCTTTCAATGCCATCGTCACATTCAACGACGGTCATCAGACGACTAATATCACGGATGTCAGAGACGATATCTATATCTGCTACTACCAGGGCGATGACGGGAAATACGCCGACTACACTGCACTCTACAAGGGCGACATGGAGGCTCCCACAGTACACGCCTATTTCGATGCTCCTTCCGGATGGAACAAGGCCTATGCATGGTGCACCTTGTTCTATGATATAGAGAACAAGAAATTCGCCGGCGAATGGCCGGGACAGACCATGGAGAAGGTGGGCCGTTCGAGCACCGGCAACGACATCTACCGATGGAGCATTGCCAAGAACATCGGTGACGGCGTGCCCGACCACATCATCTTCAACAACAACAACAATGGCGGACAGACAGGAAACCTCGAGTTCTACAACGCCGCCTATTACGACCAAGGCGGACTGGCAGCCGAAAGCCAACTCTATTTCTTCCCAACTGTCATGCGCGGCGCCTCAATAGCCAGCGGCACCAACTGGGATGGGGCCACCGCCTCCCTTGCACAGGCCGGCAGTGGGGCGACCATGACGCACTCCCTCTACTATCCCGCCGGCGAATACACCGTGCAGGCCATCGTCAGGGGAACCTCCGGCGGAACGGCGACACTCACCGTGGGCACGACCGTGGGCAGCGACAACGCCACCGCCACCACCGACCTCACCGGTCTCGACGGGGCCACCTCCACCGTCACCACCGACGGCGTGGTGGAAAGCGTGGTCACCGGCACCAACAATGGATGGCACAAGGTGCAGGCGAGCTATGTGCTCGCCGAGGAGGGCGTGCTGAAGATGACGCTCACCTCCGATGCCGGCACATGGCAGGTGGGAGCCATCACCATCCTCAAAAGCGCCGACATCCAGGACAACTTTCGCACCACGGGCACCAGGCAGGTGACGGAGACCAACGCCGACGTCGTTGGCATGCAACATTTCAGCTTCTACGACCGGGGTGTCAACAAGAACGCACTCGTCACCGCCGCCACCGGGCAAGCCCCGGCCCTGCTGCCTTGCAACGCCGTGGTCAATGGCTCCTGCACGCAGCTGGCACTCACCGACGGTGCATACGACTTCTGCGCCACCGCCGACTTCACCGCTGATGCCGTCAGCTACGACCGCACCTTCCAAGTGGGAAAGAAAGTCACTGTCTGTCTCCCCTTTGCCATCACGGCGGAGGAGATGACGTCGTTAGGCATCAAGGCATACGAATTCGACGGACTGACATCAAAGGGCAATTTCCACTTCTCACCCGTGGAGGCCATGGAGGCCAACCACCCCTACGTGGTGGAAACCTCGGGGCAGCCCTTTGCAGACCTCACGGGGCGGGCTGTGTCGCAGACCGCCAACTTGGAGACGACCGCCGACAACGTGACCTTCAGGGGGACTATGCAGCGCGTGCTGCTCACCTCGGCGGAAGAGGTGTATTACGGTTACAGCAACGGCACCTTTGTCAAGGTGGGAAGCCGGGTGGGGGTCAACCCCTTCCGTGCATTCATCGTGACAAGCAGCGAGATGGGAGCCGCCGTGGAGGCGGTGTTCGACGAGAAGGAAGCCGATGGCATCCGCGAGGTCTTGCAAGGAGAGCGTGGTGCCACGGGCGTCTTCACCCTTGATGGCAGGAGGGTGGACGCATCCGGCAGCAGGAACCTCCCCAAAGGGGTGTACATTTGCAATGGAAGGAAATTTGTGGTGAGATAAAATCATGAGCGATATGGAAAGGAAAATATATGTCACCCCCGAGAGCGAGGTGGTGCCTTTGACGGGCGAGAGACTGCTTGATGACGGTTTCAGTGAGGATAAAGACAATGCTCCCGAACTCAACGACGGTGAATTGGATGCCAACACCTTCACCCTCTTCGATGAGGAGGCAAATAGCAAAAATCTGTGGGACGAATAATTTGTGTGTCTTATGGCAAGAACAAACATCCTGACGGTTCTCCTCGTCCTCTTCATTGGAGAAATCCTGCCGGCCTCGGCTCAGAAAAAGCCGGTGCAGAAGCGCGACAAGTATGAGTTCTCTTTCGAACTCCCCGTCTATGTGGAGCAGTTGAAGACCGAACTCACCTATCCCTTGGCATGGGGAAACAGCAAGGTGAGGAAATTCCCCAAGTGGAAGGCCATGGCCCGGAAGAAGGTGTTCGAGTGCATGCTGACCCCGCCGAAGGCCGCCGGCAGTTACGACATGGAGGTGCTCGCCACGGAGCGAAGGGAGGGATACACGGCGCAGAAAATCGCCTTCAACATCAACGCCTACTCCAGGGTGACCGCCTACCTCCTCGTGCCGGATGGCGAGGGGCCGTTCCCCGCCATCAACGCCCTCCACGACCATGGAGCGCACCTCTATATTGGGAAGGAGAAGATGATACGCCCCTTCGGCGTGGAGAAGGAGGTGCTCGACGATGCCGACGCCTGGGCCGACAACCTCTATGAGGGGCAGTATGTGGGCGACTACATGGCTCGCAACGGATATGTGGTGTTCTCCACCGACGCGCCGCTATGGGGCGAGCGGGGGCGCGAGGAAGGCGTGGACCGAAGCAAGTACGACATCATCGCCGGCAACATGATGATGCTCGGGCGCGACCTCTGCGCTTTCATGCACTACGATGACATCACCGCCACCGAATTTCTCTGTTCGCTGCCCATGGTGGACGCCAAGCGTGTGGGGTGCCTGGGATGCTCCATGGGAGGCTATCGTGCTTGGATGCTCTCCGCACTCTCCGACCGCATCAAGGCCGGGGCTGCCATCTGCTGGATGGTGACCACCGACGTGCAGCTTTCCACCGCCGACAAGAAGAAGGAGAATGGGGGCTTCGCCAACTGTCTCCCGGGATTGCGCCAGTATCTCGACTATCCCCACATCGCCTCCATGGCATGCCCCAAGCCCATGCTCTTCATCAACGGCACCCTGGACCACCTATTCCCCATCAGGGGCGTCAAGGCGGCCTTCCAGACCATGCACGACACATGGGACAGCCAGAAGGCTGGAGAAAAGCTTGAGACGGAGATTTGGGACATCAAGCACTCCTGCGGAGTGAAGGTGCAGGAGAGGATGCTCCAGTTTTTCAAGAAAAATTTGTGATGAAAAAGCCCTTGGAAGGCCGTAATGGCTTTCCAAGGGCTTTTCTGGATGCTCTAGATTTTCTAGATGCTCTAGATGCTCTAGATGCTCTAGATATTCTAGATGCTCTAGATATTCTAGATTTTCTAGATTTTTAGCCTTTTTTCTCCATGATTTCGCCGCCCACTCTGATGGCCTCCATGTTGAGGGGGATGAGGTCGTGGTGCCGCTCGGGGAGAGTTTTTTTCAGGGCTTTCTCCAGACCGGCGCTGGTGACGACGGGGCAGACGTGGAGCAAGCCGCCTAAGACAATCATATTGAAAATCTTGGCGTTCTTCATCTCAGCAGCCTTGTCCATGGCGTGGATGCTATAGACCTCGATGTCCTTCCGGGTGGGCGGGTTGAGGATGCCGTAGCTGTCGTAGATGAGTATGCCGCCGGGCTTCACCTTGGACTCAAACTTGTCCAAGGAGGGTTGGTTGAGCACGATGGCGATGTCGTAACGGCTGAGGATGGGCGACGAGATGCGGTCGTCGCTGACGATGACCGTGACGTTGGCGGTGCCGCCGCGCTGCTCGGGGCCGTAGGCCGGCATCCATGTCACCTCCTTGCCTTCCATCAGGCCGGAATAGGCCAATATCTTGCCCATGGACAACACACCTTGGCCTCCGAAGCCGGATATGATGATTTCTTTTTTCATTTATCTTTAATCTTTAATCTTTCATCTTTAATCTTCAGTGGTGTCCTTCAGGTCGCCTTTGGGGTAGAACTTGAACATGTGCTCCGCCATCCACTCGTTGGCTTTCTTCGGGGGAAGTTTCCAACCGCTGCTGCAGGTGCTCACAAACTCCACCAAGCAGGAACCCTTGCCGGCCATGGAGGCCTCGAAAGCCTTGCGCAGGGCCTTTTTCGCCTTGCGGATGGCGGCCACGGATTCCACACTTTGGCGTGTCACATAGCAGGTGCCTTCCAGCGTGGCGGCTATCTCGGTGATTTTCAGAGGATAGCCATGGAGAGCCGGCTCACGTCCGTAGGGGCAGGTGGAGGTCTTCTGGCCGATGAGCGTGGTGGGGGCCATCTGGCCGCCCGTCATGCCGTAGATGGCATTGTTGATGAAGATGATGACGATGTGCTCGCCGCGGTTGAGGGCGTGGATGGTCTCGCACGCTCCGATGCATGCCAGGTCGCCGTCGCCTTGGTAGGTGAACACCAGGCGGTCGGGCCATAGCCTCTTGATGCCGGTTGCCACGGCTGGTGCGCGGCCATGGGCGGCCTCCTGCCAGTCGATGTCGATGTACTTGTATGCGAAGACGCCGCATCCCACGGGTGAGATGCCCACCGTCTTCTCCTCCATTCCCATCTCCTCTATCACCTCGGCGATGAGTTTGTGCACCACTCCGTGCGAGCAGCCCGGGCAGTAGTGCATCGGGACGTCGTTCATGAGGGTCGGTTTCTTGTAAACCAGGTTCTCGGGGCTGATGATTTCGTTTGCTTCCATCATTTCATCAATTTTGTTTTCAATGCTTCCACAATCTCTTCAGGCTCGGGGACGATGCCTCCCAAGCGTCCGAAATGCTCCACGGGCACCTCGCCGTTGATGGCTAAGCGAACGTCCTCCACCATCTGTCCGGCGTTGATTTCTGCCACCAGCACGCCTTTCTTCCCTTTGGAGTAGGCTATCACCTCTTTCGTGGGGAAGGGCCACACGGTGATGGGTCTGAGCAGGCCCACCTTGATGCCCTCTTCACGCGCGATTTCGATGGCTTTCTCAGAGATGCGTGCCGCACTTCCGAAGGCGACGATGAGGTATTCTGCATCTTCGCAGTGCTGTGTCTCATATCTCACCTCGTTGTCGCGTATCTGCTGGTATTTCTCCTGCAGGTGGATGTTGCGAACCTCCATCGCCTCCGGGCGGAGTTCGAGCGACGTGATGATGTTGGGCTGGCGGTCGCGCTTCTTGCCGAACGATGCCCACGGGCATTGCTCCATCACCTCCTCGTCGGTGCGGCGGGGCTTGTAGGGAGGAAGCACGATTTTCTCCATCATCTGGCCGATGATGCCGTCGGAGAGAATCATTGCCGGGTTGCGGTACTTGAAGGCCAGTTCGAAGGCCAGGTCCACGAAGTCGGCCATCTCCTGCACCGATGACGGGCAGAGGGTGATGACGTAGTAGTCGCCGTTGCCGCCGCCACGTGTGGCTTGGAAATAGTCGCTTTGCGAGGGTTGGATGGTGCCCAGGCCGGGGCCTCCACGCTGCACGTTGACGAAGACGCCGGGCAGTTCCGCTCCGGCCATGTAGGCGATGCCTTCCTGCATGAGGGCCACGCCAGGACTCGACGAGGATGTCATGGCTCGCTTGCCGGCTCCGGCAGCTCCATACACCATGTTGATGGATGCCACCTCGCTCTCAGCCTGCACCACCACCATGCCGGTGGTTTCCCATGGCTTCAGGGCGCAGAGGGTTTCTATCACCTCGCTTTGCGGCGTGATGGGGTATCCGAAATACCCGTCGGCTCCGCATCGGATAGCGGCATGGGCGATGGCCTCATTGCCTTTCATCAGTGTTACTTCTTGCTCTGCCATCAGCTAATCCTCCATTTTTTTACGGTACACAGTGATGCATCCGTCGGGGCAGACGATGGCGCATGAGGCGCAGCCGATGCAGTTGCCGGGATTGACGGCCTCGATGTAAGGATAGCCGGATACGTTGACCTTCTTGTCGGCAAGGGCGATGACATCCTTCGGGCAAGCGTCCACGCAGAGTGCGCATCCTTTGCATCTGTTCGTGTTAACCAGGATTTGACCTTTGATTTTACTCATATTGTTTTGTTTTGTCGCCACTTGATGTGTGGTGGCGGTTTAAGGGTTGTAATAGTCCTTGTGGTAGAAGTTGAGAATGTCGTCGAGCATTTCCTTGGCATGCACGGCGGGGCTCTCAGGGTCGAGGGCGATGGCTTCGAGGTAGTTGTTCAGGGCCATCTGCCAGTTGCCTTGTCGCCGGTATTCGTTGCCTTTTTGGTAGTATTCCTCAGCGGTCATCTTTTCTCTGTTGTTTCGCTCGCGGTTGCTCACACGTAGTATTCCTTCTTTGCGGCTGCCAGCGTGTTCTTCATCAGCGAGCAGATGGTCATCGGCCCCACGCCGCCAGGGACGGGGGTGATCATGGAGGCCTTTGGGGCAACCTCGTCGAATTTCACGTCGCCGTTGAGGCGGTAGCCGCTCTTGCGTGTGGCGTCGGGCACGCGGGTGGTCCCCACGTCCACGATGACTGCTCCTTCGCGCACCATGTCGGCGGTGACGAAATCGGGTTGACCGATGGCGGCGATGATGATGTCGGCCTGGCGGCATTCCTCCTTGAGGGTGGCGGAGTGGCTGTGGCACACCGTCACCGTGGCGTCGCCGTAGTGCTTCTGCATCATCAGTTGTGCCATGGGCTTGCCCACGATGTTGCTGCGCCCGAGGATGACGCATTTCTTTCCGCTGGTGGCCACGCCGTAGCGTCTCAGCAGGGTGAGGATGCCCAATGGTGTGGCGGAGATGAAGCAGGGAAGGCCGATGGCCATGCGCCCCACGTTGATGGGATGGAAGCCGTCCACGTCCTTTCGGTAGTCGATGGCCATGATTACTTTCTGCTCGTCGATGTGGCGAGGCAGGGGCAGTTGCACGATGAAGCCGTCCACGTCGGCGTCGGCGTTGAGTTCGCGCACCTTGTCCAAGAGTGTCTCTTCGGTCACGTCGTCCTCGAAGCGTATGAGCGAGGACTTGAAGCCGCAGGCCTCGCAGGCGAGCACCTTGTTCTTCACGTATGTTTCGGAACCTCCGTCGTGACCCACGAGGATGGCTGCCAGGTGAGGCTGCTTGCCGCCGGCGGCGATGATCTCCTTCACTTCCTCGGCGATTTCCTGCTTGATGGCGGCCGCCGTGGCTTTTCCGTCAATGAGTGTCATGTCTTTTTCCTTTTTTATTGTGGCAGTTGCGGCATCTTGCCGCGCATGGCGTTCATCATCATGTTCATCTTCGAGGTGTTGGTCACCATCTGCATCATCTTGCGAGTTTGCTCAAACTGCTTGAGCAGTTTGTTGACCTCCTGGATGGAGGTGCCGGAGCCTTTGGCGATGCGCATGCGGCGGCTGGAGTTGAGGATTTGCGGGTTGCTGCGCTCCAGTGGCGTCATGCTTTGGATGATGGCCTCGATGCTCTTGAAGGCGTTGTCGTCGATGTCCATGTCCTTGATGGCCTTCCCGACGCCAGGAATCATCGATGCCAGTTCCTTGAAGTTGCCCATCTTCTTGATTTGCTGGATTTGCGACATGAAGTCGTTGAAATCAAACTTGTTCTTCTGGATTTTCTTCACCAGTTCCTGGGCTTCCTTCTCGTCGTAGAGGTTTTGTGCGCGCTCCACGAGGCTCACCACGTCGCCCATGCCGAGAATGCGGTCGGCCATGCGGGCGGGGTGGAAGGCGTCGATGGCTTCCATCTTCTCTCCGGTGCCGATGAACTTGATGGGTTTGTTCACCACCGTCCTGATGGAGAGGGCTGCGCCGCCTCGGGTGTCGCCGTCGAGTTTGGTGAGCACCACGCCGTCGAAGTCGAGGCGCTCGTTGAACGTCTTGGCGGTGTTCACGGCGTCCTGACCGGTCATGGAGTCCACCACGAAGAGTGTCTCGTCGGGGTTGATGGCGTTTTTCAGTGTCTCTATTTCGCGCATCATCTGCTCATCGACGGCTAAACGGCCGGCGGTGTCGATGATGACGATGTCGTGACCCTTGGCCTTTGCCTCGCGGAGGGCGTTTTTGGCGATGGCCACCACGTCCTTGTTGTCGGGCTCGCTATACACGGGAACGCCCACTTGCTCGCCCACCACTTGCAACTGGTTGATGGCTGCTGGTCGATAGACGTCGCAGGCCACGAGCAATGGGTTCTTCTTGTTGCGTGTCTTGAGCATGTTGGCAAGCTTGCCGCTGAAGGTGGTTTTGCCGGAGCCTTGCAGGCCCGACATGAGGATGATGGCGGGCTTGCCGGTGAGATTGAGCCCCACGGCCTCGCCGCCCATGAGGACGGCCATTTCATCATGCACCAACTTCACCAAGAGCTGTCCGGGCTTCACGGCGGTCAGCACGTTCATGCCGATGGCTTTCTCCTTCACCTCGTTGGTGAAGGTTTTGGCCACGTTGTAACTCACGTCGGCCTCCATGAGGGCCTTGCGGATGTCTTTCATCGTGGCCGCCACGTTGAGCTCGGTGATTTTTCCCTCGCCTTTGAGGATCTTGAACGAGCGCTCAAGTCTCTCGCTTAAATTTTCAAACATTTTTTACTTTCGTATTTTTATGCTGTTTCTATTCTTTTAGTTCTGTATCGAACTGCAAATTTACGCAAAAAACGGCAAATACGAAAATGTTGTGCTAAGAAATTGGCATTATTCGTTTTTTTCGCTCTACTTTGCAGCTTTTTTCGGCCTGTGCTGGTTGGATTCTTTGTGCAGAACGGCCTGTAAGGCCAACGAGATATTAGCCCAGGGCAACGCCCTGAGAATCCGTGATGTGCGACTGACGTTAAAGAAAGGGCAAAAGCTTTACAAAAACACCATTCTTTTTATCTCATTCCCTCCATCGTGCAACAAGTGGGAGGTGGTCGCTGTAGCCTTTGTGGTATCTGTGTCCGATGTAGGTGCGCTTGGGCTGCACGCCGCCGTATTTCTCATCGTCTTCCAAGAGGAAAGGCGCGTCGTGGATGTGGCAGTCTGTGAGACGGCCCAGGATGGCTTTGCTCACGAGGATGTGGTCCAGGCTGCCCCATGCCCCTTGGTGTTTGTAGGTGCCGCGTGCGCCGTGCGTGCCGGTGGCGTCGCGTGAGATGTTGTGGAGTTGGTGCTCGCTGAGCAGGGTGAGGGTGGCGTCGCCGGCCAGGTCGTTGAAGTCTCCGGCCACCACGATGTGTGCATCTGGGGAAAGGGCGAGGATGGAGTCCACCGTTTCGGCGATGCGTTGTGCAACGGCGATGCGGAAGGGGCGTGTGGCCTTGGCTCCACTCACGCGGCTTGGGGCGTGCACCACCATCACGTGCAGGGTGTCGCCGGAGAGCACCTTTCCGGTGACATGGAGGATGTCGCGGGTGGCGTGTTTCCCTTCCGGTGGTGTGACGTGCAACGACTGTTGCGAGAGCAGCCGGAAGGAGAAGGGGGAGTAGAGCAGGGCCACGTCGATGCCGCGCTCGTCGTCAGAGGTGGTCATCACATATTCATAGCAGGCGTTGCGCAGTGGAGAGTGGCGGGTGAGGTGCGTCAACACGCTGTCGTTCTCCACTTCCGTCAGGGCCACCAGGTCGGGGAGGCTCCACGCTGCTCCCTCGCCGCCGCACGAGATGATTTCCTGGGCGATGGCGTTCACCTTGTGCCAGTATTTTCCCTTGTCCCATTTGCGTGAACTGTTGGGGAGGAACTCATGGTCGTTCTTCCCCTCGTCGTGCGTGTAGTCGAAGAGGTTCTCGCAGTTGAGCTCCACGAAGGTGAAGAGGGTGGTGAGCAGGAGGGCGAGCATGTTGGTGGCTTTTGGTAGCTGTGAATATTCTAAAAAAACCTCCCCAGTGGAGATTATCCACATGGGGAGGCTCGTTGATATGAAGGATGTTAGGGGAATTCTATTCTTCCTCGTCCCAGAGGCTCTTTCTATTGATGTCGGCACCTGCGCCACCTTGGCCGTCGCCGCCACCGAAACCCATGCCGTCGCCGCCGTCACCGCCGTCACCCAAAATGGTGTTGGCCAGGATTGCCTCAATCTTCATTGTTCTCACCTTGCAGGCGGGGTTCATATATGTCTTTTTCATTTCTGTAGCTTTTTATTATTTGTTGTTTGACAGAATTATTTTACAACCACTTTCTTGTTGTTCACGATGTAGATGCCACGTGGCAGGCTCTTCATCACGTTCTCAGCACGACCCATGAACGTACCGTTCACATTGTAAACGTCGCCGCTGACAATCTCTGTACCGTTGACAGACACACCCTCGATGGCGGTTGTCTCGCCGTCAACTGCGAAGGAGATGTTGGCATCTGATCCAAAGAACTCATATCCGTTGATGATGAAGTAAGCACGGAAGCCTTTGAGCACGGAGCTGCCCTCAGATACATAGAACTTGTTGTCGCGGAGGAAGAAGCCATTCTTTGGCACTGTGACGCCGTTGTGCAGCGTACCAAGCATCTTGGCATACCACTCGTATCTTGGATGTGTAGGAGCTCTGCCGTTGTCGTAATTTACGTAAGCTTCGTCTTCATCAGCGTCCACTTCAACATTCTTAACGAGGAATTCGCTTATAGCTTCGGATGTCTTGATGATGTATGGATAGTTAGCTTGCAAGCCGTCGCTGGGATCAATGCTCTCGAATTCGACAACGTATTGGTCTTTTTCGTTGGTGTCGTAGTCCAAGAACTCAGCAATTTTTGCGTCGTCACCGAAGATTTCAGCAATCTGGTCACCCGAGAGTTCGAACGGGAGGGTCAAGGTTGACCATGTGTTGGCCTTGATGGTGCGCTTCACGATAACTTCCTCTGGCTCAGTGGAGGCCTCGGCAATTTCGGCGTCATCCTCGCTGATGACTCTCGGAGCGTACTCAATGACGTTGAGCGTCATGGTCTTCGGTTCGCAGTTGAAGGACTGTCCGGTTTTCATATCTGCCAACTCCAAGTGAGAGGTTTTGAAAGAATACTCACCCAATGCTACGCTCTCGTCGCACTGAATATAGGCTGTGAACAGCTCGATACCCTCGCCAACGGGGAATTCGGTCAAGTCAACCTGGAAGCCTAAGAAGACATTGCGGGGACGTCCGTCTTCGCCTTTCTGAGAGTCGCTGAAGCGAAGATCCAACTCGGGATTGTGTGCTGCAAGTGCTGCTCCCAGCTTGTTTTCACCCACAGAGAATCCTTCCGGAAGAGTGAACTCCACCTGGAAGCCCTTGAAGATTGCGTCTGCATCTGCATCATAGTAGAATTTGATGGCAGCTTTCTTACCCTGCATGATATCTACCTTATCTACCTTGTAGTAGATATCACTCTTGGCCATCGTGTTGCCTGCTAAGGCAAAGAGGCCCAATGCAAATAATAGTAGTTTCTTTTTCATATCTGATATGTTTTGAAAATAATAAAAGTCTTGTGACCAATTTTTTTCGTGTGACGATATAAGAATATGTTACGCCTATTTGTACTTTTCATACTTAAGGCGGTGCAAATATAAGAAATTTATTTCATTCCTCAATGATTTTTCCAAATATTTTTTAATTTTTTTTTCTCGGGCCTTATTTTTTTCGAAAATAATCCCGTTTTATACCATTCTTGGGCGGTGTGGCCTATTTTTTATCCATTCCTATGTCCTTCCTCACATTGGAGCGGATTTTTGTCAGGTAGGCTGCCATCCCCTCCGCATCTTTGTTGTCGATGATTTCAAGCAGCTCCTTCAGTTCGGTGCGTATTTGAGCCACTTGGTCGTGCGTGTAGGGGTTGAAGAGAATTTCCTGTAGGAGGTAGTCGTCTTCTGTCAGCACACCCTTTGCTATGCGCATGTGCCTCTTGAAGGTGGTGCCTGGTGCGTCCTGGTGCTTCATCACCGCTGCGAAGACGAATGTGCTCACGAATGGGATGCTGAGGGAGTAGGCCACGGTGCGGTCGTGCTCGTCGAAGGTGTACTCGTAGATGTTCAGGTCGAGGCGGTGGTAGAGGTCTTTGAAGAAGATGCGTCCCATGTAGTCGCCTTCGCTGATGATGATGGCGTTCTCCTCGGAGAGTTGCTGAAGGTTGGCGAAGGTCGGGCCGAACATGGGGTGCGTGGAGACGTATCGGCGCCCGGAGTGCTCGTAGTAGTCCTTGAGACCGGTTTTCACCGATGCGATGTCGCTGATGATGCAGTCTGAGGGGAGGTATGGTATCACCTCGTCGAAAGCAGGTATGGTGTATTTCACCGTGACGGCATTGATCACCAGTTCCGGCTTGAACTCCTTGATTTCCTCCAGTGTTGTGAAGCGCTGGGTGTTGTATGTGAATCTCATGCGGCGTGGGTCTTTCTCATACACCGCCGTCTCGTGCTCAAAACTCAGCAGGTCGAGGAAGAAACTCCCCATCTTGCCGGCTCCCAATACTAATATTTTCATGGTGCTTCCTTATATATAAATAGGTGTGGATGGCTTCCGGGGTTATTTGCTCAGTATCTCCATCTGCTGCCTGACGCTTTCCTCGTGTACGTTTTCGAAGACCTTCTTCACGAAGTCGGTGCCCAGACCGCAGAGGGAGCCTTGGGCGCCGCGCTTGTCGAGAATCTCGCCGTAGCGGGCCGGCTGCAGCACGGTCATGTTGTGCTCCTTCTTGTATTGGCCTATCTCGCGGCACACGCGCATGCGCTTGGCAAGGAGGTCCATCAGTTGGTTGTCCAGTTCGTCGATTTGCTTGCGCAACTCGTGTATTCCCTCCGTGGTGACTTTCTCGTTGCGGATTACCAAGAGCGAGAGGATGTAGTCGAGGATGTCGGGGGTCACTTGTTGCTTGGCATCGCTCCACGCCTTGTCCGGGTCGCAGTGCGACTCCACGATGAGGCCGTCGAAGCCCAGGTCCATGGCTTGCTGGCACAGGGGAGCCACCAGTTCGCGCCGCCCGCCGATGTGGCTGGGGTCGCAGATGATGGGAAGCGAGGGGATGCGCCGACGCAGTTCGATGGGGATTTGCCACATGGGCAGGTTGCGGTAGATTTTCTTGTCGTAGCTGGAGAAGCCTCTATGGATGGCAGCCAGTCGTGTGATGCCTGCCTGGTTGATGCGTTCCAGGGCTCCCACCCATAGTTCGAGGTCTGGGTTGACGGGGTTTTTCACGAAGACGGGGATGTCCACGCCCTTGAGGGAGTCGGCCAAGTCTTGCACGGCGAAGGGGTTGGCAGATGTTCGGGCGCCAATCCACAGGATGTCGATGCCGTGCTCCAGGGCGGCCTCCACGTGTCGAGGGGTGGCCACCTCGGTAGCCACGAGCATGTGCGTCTCCTCTTTCACGCGCTTGAGCCATGGCAGGGCTTTCTCGCCTTGCCCTTCAAAGCCTCCGGGCTTCGTGCGGGGTTTCCAGGCGCCTGCTCTGAACATGTGGCAGCCTTTGCGTGCCAGTTGGTAGGCGGTGGTTATCACTTGCTCCTCGGTTTCTGCCGAGCACGGGCCGGCTATCACCACGGGGCGTTCATGGTCGCTGGGTAGGTTGAGGGGGGTGAGGGTAAGTTCCATTATGCTGTGGTTTTATTTTGTATTTCTTTTATTCTTCTCAGGGCTTCCTTCATCTTGTCTTCTTTTGCGCAGAGCGAGATGCGGATGTATCGGCTGCCGTTGGAACCGAAGATGAAGCCGGGTGTGATGAACACCCTTGCCTCGTGGAGCACGCGCTCCGTGAGTTGCTCCACGTCGCTGTAGCACTCGGGGATTTTCCCCCAGAGGAACATTCCCACCTGCCGTGGGTCGAAGGTGCAGTTCAGCGTGCGCATGATGTCCTCGGCGATGGCGCGGCGGCGGGCATAGGTCTCCACGTTGGCCTCTCGGTGCCATTCCTCGTCGTTGGCGTATGCCTGGGCGGCGGCGAGTTGTATTCCTCGGAAGGTGCCGCTGTCGATGTTGCTCTTCACCTTGAGCACCCATGAGATGAAGGTGGCGTTGGTGGCGCAGAGCCCCACGCGCCATCCGGGCATGTTGTGGCTCTTGCTCATGGAGTTGAATTCTATGCAGCACTCCTTGGCTCCCGGCACCTGGAGCAGCGACTTGGGCGAGCGGTTGAGGATGAAGGAGTAGGGGTTGTCGTTCACCACCACGATGGAGTGCCGCCGGGCGAAATCCACCAAGCGCTCGTAGGTCTCCATCCTGGCGTCGCCACCGGTGGGCATGTTGGGGTAGTTGGTCCACATCAGCTTCACCCCCTTCAGGTCCATGCGCTCCAAGGCGTCGAAGTCGGGCTGCCATCCGTTGTCCTCGCGCAAGTCGTAGTTGACGATGCGTGCCCCGAGGAGTTTGCTCAGCGAGGTGTAGGTGGGGTAGCCGGGGTTGGGCACCAGCACGCCGTCTCCGGGATTGACGAAAGCCAGTGTGACATGGAGGATGCCCTCCTTGCTGCCGATGAGCGGCAGCACCTCCGTTGCCGGGTCGAGTGTCACGCCATACCATCGTTGGTAGAATGCTGCCATGGCTTGACGCAGCTCCGGCGTGCCCATGGTGGGTTGGTAGCCGTGGGCGCCGGGTTGCCGTGCCACTTGGCAGAGGGTGTCGATGGTGGCCTCCGAGGGAGGCATGTCGGGGCTTCCTATGGCCAAGCTGATGATGTCGCGCCCTTCTGCGTTGAGGCGGGCCACCTCTTTCAACTTGCGGCTGAAATAGTATTCTTGCACCAGGCTCAGCCGTTCGGCGGGCTGGATTTCAATTGGTTTGTCTTCCGTTTTCATATTCTCCTAATATTTTCAGTTCGCGGGTGAGGGGGGTGATGGCGTCGATGCTCTGTCGGTAGCGGGTGAGGTTGTTGTAGGTCACATCCACGTAGAAGAGGTATTCCCACTCGTGGCCGATGATGGGCAGCGACTGTATCTTGGTGAGGTTGATGCTGTAGAAGGAGAGGATGGTGAGCACTTTTGACAGCGAACCCTCCTCGTGTGGCAGTGCGAAGACGATGCTCGACTTGTTCGACTTTTCCAAGGGGCGAAGGAAGTCGGCCTTGCGAGGGTCGCACACCACGAGGAAGCGTGTGAAGTTGTGCTTGTTGTCCTCGATGGAGTCTTCCAGCACCTTCATCCCGTTCAGGCGGGCGGCCTCGGCATGGCAGATGGCGGCCTTACCACGAAGGTGGCGGGCCATGATCTCCTCCGCCGCGCCGGCGGTGTCCTCTGTCTCCACGGCCTTCAGCTCCGGATGACCGGCGAGAAACTGCCGGCATTGCATGAGGGCCACAGGGTGGGAATGCACCTCGTCGATGGTCTCCCAGTCGTCCTCCGGCAGGCAGCAGATGCAGTGGCGTATGTGCAGCTTGTGTTCTCCCACCACCGTGGCGCCCGAGTCGCGCAGCAACTCGTAGTTGTGGAGCAGGCTCCCGGCGATGGTGTTCTCTATCGCCGTCAGTCCGATGACGGTGGGGTCGCGGTGGATGTGCTCATACACCTCCTCGAATGTGGAGCAGCAAATAATCTGCACCTGCTCTCCCTCGAAATACAGATGGGCGGCGATGTCGTGAAACGAACCGATGCGCCCTTGGATGGCTATTCTTCTCATCTTTGCTCTTTTTCACCTTGGCCTCATACAAACAATTCCCGCCTCGTTGTGCGAAGCGGGAAAAGTATGCTGGCCTCCGGCCTTTATCCTCTTGAGTTGTATCTACGCGCAACTTCCCGCTTCGCAATTGCTTGCAAAGTAAAAATAAAGGTAAAAGTATGCGCCGAGATTTCTCATTTTGTCACTCTTTGATGCTTTCGGCTGCAAATTTATAACTTTTCTATCAAATAAAAAAACATTTTGCTCTTTTTTCTCAAAAATTTTGATTTTATAGGCCATAGCATCCTCTTCTATCCTCTATCATCCTCTACTATCCTCTATCATCCTCTACCATCCTCCATCATCCCCTGTGGTTTTAGTTTTTTAAGATTTTTCGCTTGCGAAAAATTTCCACGTATTGTGGAATTGTTGTACTTTTGCACAAAAGGTGGCGGCAAGGTGCTCGTGAAAGGGCATACACCTTATTATATATGATATCACCATGTGTGGATATGGCAGAAGCCACCTGTTTATTATGATGGTCGGCTGGTGTGCGAGCCGCTGCAAGCCGATGAATAGTTATTCAAAACTTCAAGGAAAGGAGAATGTAAAATGAAAGGAAAAACAATGTTGATGGCCGTGCTGGCACTGTTTGTGGCCGGCGCCGCCCATGCACAGATGACGGAGAAAACCACCGGAAAAGGTCCGTTGAAGGAGCGTGTGTCCAATTTCTGGAAGCAGGCCAAGGAGACGGCCGACGGCGTGGTGACCAAGGTGCAGGACAGTTTCGAGAATGAGAACAGCGGTCTGCGCAGGGTGAAGGGGAAATATTACATGAACCTCTACGACACCAATCTCTACAAGGGTGCCGACAGCGAGGAGTTGCTGGCGCTCTGCCGCAAGGAGTTCGTGGCGAAATACCCCGCCGTGACAGTGAAGACCGTCGTCATCCCGCAGAAAGATTGGGAGACCAGTACGGTGGAGACCGACGGCCAGGTCACCGGCTATGCCCAGACGCTCTATTGCTATGTCTTCGCCAAGGATGGCGAAGAGGGCTTCATCAATGCAAAGTTTGTCTTTGAGAGGCAGAAGAAGGTGGGCGAGCCCACCATGGGCAACAAGGTGAAATGGCCCTTGTGGATACGCACCGACGTGCTGACCCATGATGTTTATGAGTACTTGCTCACCAAATAATTAACAGCAATAATGGGATTTCTGAAATCATTTTTCCTCGGCAAGGAAGAAAGTCCCGAGGAGAAGAAGAAAAGAGATGACGAGCGCGACTTCGACGTGCTCAAGACCGACGGCGCCCGCGCCTTGCGCATGGGCCAGGGCGAGGCGGCCGTCAGATGCCTCACCAAGGCATTGGAAATCAAGGACGACTTGGAGGTGCGCGACTTCCTCTCGCAGGCTTTCATACGTTGCGACCGCTTGGTAGAGGCCCGAGAGCAGTTGCAAATCCTTGCCCAGGCACAGCCCGACAACGTGCAGATACTCATCATGATGGCTCGGGTGGACTACATGCGAGAGGACTACAACGCCATGGCCGACACCTGTGAAAAGGCCATGCTCCTCGACGCCGACAATGCGGAGGTGCTGTTCCTTTACGCCAGGGCGGCAAAGGGCCAGCACGACTTGGTGAACGCCGTGGCGATGCTCACCAAGAGCATCATGCTCAACGAGCATTTCGGCGATGCATACCTCGAGCGAGGGAAAATCCTGCTGCAGATGGGCGACGTGGAAGGTGCTGCCGAAGATGCCGCCTACCTGATGGAGGTGGCTTCGGAGGTGGAGGATGTCTTGCTGCTGCAAGCCGCCGTCATGGAGGCTTCCGGGCGCTTGCCCGAGGCCATCGCCACCTACGACAAAGCCATCAAGGTCAACCCCTTCTCCATTGCCGCCTTCAAGGGGCGTGGCGCCGCACGCCTCGCATTGGGTGACAAGGAGGGAGCGGAGAGCGACATGAGGCAGCTCCTCGAACTCGACCCCACGGCGCTCCAGCACCTTAGTGGGGAGTTCAAGTCCCAGGGGCGTGATTGAGCGATTATTGTCAAACCAAGAAAAAGAATACGACATCAATGGAAAAAGCAAGTAGTGCTGCCTTCCAGGTGGCTGGCGAGATGACTTGGCAAGAGGCCGGACAAGGTGTGAAAAGGCAAGTCATGGGCTATGACGGACAGTTGATGGTGGTGAAGGTGGACTTTGAGACGGGGGCCGTGGGTACGCCGCACACTCATCCCCACAGCCAGGCCACTTACGTGGCAAGCGGAAAGTTCAAAGTGAAAATCGGAGAAGAGGAGACCGTCCTGCAGGAGGGCGACGGGTATTATGTTGCCCCCGACGTGCTGCATGGATGCGTGTGCCTCGAGGCCGGACGACTGGTGGACACATTCAGTCCTATGCGCCGCGACTTCTTGCCTTGAGCAAAAGGCAAAGGGGCTTCGAGACATCATTTTCGCTCTTTTAAGACGGTCGGCTTGAAGAAAATCGCTGATTTTTTTTGCCGTTCGTCAATTTTGTCGTATATTTGCATTTAATTGCGCGAAAAAAGAATAACCATGCAGACCAATTGTCATCTTTCGTCCTTCGTACACGAGCAAGCAAAGGTGCTGGGAGAGAAGAATGCCCTCACCTACAGAGACTTTGGAAGCCGTGAGTGGAAATCGGTGTCCTGGAACCATTTCTCACTCGTCGTCAAGCAGGTGTCGAGCGCCTTGCTCAACCTTGGTGTCAAGGTGCAGGAGAACATCGGAGTGTTCTCCCAGAATGCCGTGCAATACCTTTACACCGACTTCGGAGCCTTCGGCATCAGGGCTGTCACCGTGCCTTTCTACGCCACCAGCAGCGAGGAGCAGATACGCTTCATGATTTCCGACGCGGAGATACGACTGCTCTTCGTGGGGGAGCAGGAGCAATACGACAAGGCACACCGGGTGTTCCCGCAGTGCCCTACGCTCGAGCGAATCATCATCTTCGACCGGGGAGTCACCATCCTTCCCGGAGACCCCAATGCCATCTATTTCGAGGACTTCCTCAAGTTGGGGGAGAACCTTCCCCGGCAGACTGAGGTGGAGCAGCGATGCGCACAGGCATCGATGGACGACATTGCCAACATCCTCTACACCAGTGGTACCACCGGCGACAGCAAGGGGGTCATCCTCAGCCACGGGCAGTATCATGCTGCCATGGCGGCCAACCACAAGACGGTGCCGGTGGACGAGAACGACGTGGTGATGAATTTCCTACCATACACCCATGTCTTCGAGAGAGGGTGGGCCATCCTCTGCCTCACCGTGGGAGCCAGGCTCGTCATCAACACCTATCCAAAGGAGATACAGGAGACCATGCGAGAGATACACCCCACCTGCATGAGTTCCGTGCCACGTTTCTGGGAGAAAGTCTTCGTGGGTGTCAAGGCGAAAATCGACAACGCCAGCGGTGCCAAGCGCGCACTTTTCAAAAAAGCCCTCAGCGTGGGAAGGAGGCACAATGTGGAATATCTCAGCAACGGGCGGAGGCCGCCTCTACACCTGCAAATGGAATATTCATTCTTCAACAAGATGGTTTTCAGTCTTATACGAAAGCAACTTGGTTTGGAGAACGCACATTTCTTCCCCACGGCAGGAGCCACCGTCTCGCCGGAGGTGGAGGAATTTGTACACGCCATTGGCATCAACATGATGGTGGGCTATGGCCTCACAGAGAGCCTCGCCACCGTCTCTCACGACCGTTTGGGAGAACCATACACCCTCGGTTCCGTGGGAAAGCCGCTTGAGGGCGTGGAGATAAAGATTGGAGAGAACGAAGAAATCTTGCTCAAGGGTCCCACCATCACCAGGGGATATTACAAGCGCGAGGCACTCACCGCTGCCGCTTTCGACAAGGATGGCTACTTCAAAACGGGTGATGCCGGATACATGAAAAATGGGGAACTGTTCCTCAAGGAGCGCATCAAGGACCTCTTCAAGACTTCCAACGGCAAATACATCGCTCCGCAGATGATTGAGTCGAAACTCCTCGTCGATAAGTTCGTTGACCAAATTGCCGTCATCGCTGACCAGAGGAAGTTCGTCTCTGCACTCATCGTGCCCGACTTCAACCTCCTTGAGGAATACGCCCGGGACAACGGCGTGAAGGCCGACAGTCGGGAGGAGTTGTGCCGCCATCCCAAGGTGATGGCCATGATGACAGAGCGTGTGGAGACCCTCCAGCAGGGCTTGGCAAGCTATGAGCGCATCAAGCGCTTCACACTGCTGCCTAATCCATTCAGCATGGAGAATGGTGAACTTACCAACACGCTGAAAATCAGGAGAAACGTGCTTGTCAAAAATTATGCTTCAGAGATAGAGGAAATGTATCAAGAGTAAACCCCTGAGCCATCACTACAACATTCAAACGCCACTGTAAGAACCAACATGATTACCAGCGACCAACTGAAGGACGTGCTGGAGCGCGCAGACGCACTGCACAAATACCTTGAGATAGACAAGAAAAAGATTGAATATGAGGAGGAGGACCTCCGAACTCAAGCTCCAGACTTCTGGGACGACCCCGACCGCGCACGCGAGCAGATGAAAAAGGTGAAGGGCATCAAGAAATGGCTCGACGGATACAAGGACGTGCGCGACAAAGCCGACGAACTGCAACTTGCCTTCGACTTCTACCGTGACGACATGGTGACCGAGGAGGAGGTGGATGCCGACTATGCTCAGGCCATCAAGGCCATCGAGGAACTCGAACTGCGCAACATGCTCCGCCAAAAGGAGGACCCCATGGACTGCGTGGTGAAAATCAATAGTGGTGCCGGCGGTACGGAGAGCCAGGACTGGGCGCAGATGCTCATGCGCATGTACATGCGATGGGCTGAGGCGCATGGGCACAAGGTCACGGTGAGCAACTTGCAGGACGGCGACGAGGCTGGCATCAAGAGCGTCACCATGGAAATAGAGGGGGGCGACAGCGCTTACGGCTTCCTCAAAAGCGAGAGCGGCGTCCACCGCCTCGTAAGGGTCTCGCCATTCAATGCACAGGGTAAGCGCATGACAAGTTTCGCAAGCGTCTTCGTCTCGCCACTCGTCGATGACACCATCGAGGTGTATGTCGATCCCTCAAAGGTTTCCTGGGACCTCTTCAGAAGTGGAGGGGCTGGAGGCCAGAATGTCAACAAGGTGGAAACGGGCGTCAGACTCCGTTACCAGTATGTGGACCCCGACACGGGAGAGGAGGAGGAAATCCTCATCGAGAACACCGAAAGTCGCAAGCAGTTGGAAAACCGCAACAACGCCATGCGACTCCTCAAGTCGCAACTCTACGACCGCGCCATGAAGAAGCGGTTGGAGGAGAAGGCGAAAATCGAGGCCGGGAAGAAAAAGATTGAGTGGGGAAGCCAGATTAGAAGTTATGTCTTCGACGACCGGAGGGTGAAGGACCACCGCACCAATTATCAGACCACCGACGTGGACGGTGTGATGGACGGAAAAATCGACGGCTTCATCAAGGCTTATCTCATGGAATTCCCCGTCAACGACGAAAACACCTGAAAGGCTCTAGAATCTCTAGAACCTCTAGAATCTCTAGAATCTCTAGATACTCTAGACTCTCTAGCTACTCTAAAAAAATACCCCCAATAAAAGAAATATCAACCAAAAAAATATAATATCATGTCAAAGAAAGTGAACAAAAGACGCCAGGCTTACGCCGAGAAGCAAGAGAAACAAGGACAGAACGTGGTGATGTGGATCATCATCGCATTGATTGTTTTGGCTCTTCTCTTCGCATTCTATTCCATCAGCCGTTTCTCATAACACACTGCTGCCATGAGTGGGTATGAGATAGAGCGTAAGTTCCTCGTACACAAGGACAGGGACTTCAAAAGCCGTGCCTTCTCCTCCAGCCGCATCAAGCAGGGATACATCGCCGCCAAGGGGGCCACTGTACGCGTGCGCCAGCGTGACGACAAGGGGTATCTCACCATCAAGGCTCCTTCCGACGGAAAGGGGCTCAAACGCTATGAGTTTGAGAAGGAAATCACACTCGAGGAGGCCGAACAGTTGTTCAAACTATGCGAGGCCGGGGTCATCGACAAGACACGCTACCTGGTGCGCAGCGGAAACCATGTCTTCGAGGTGGACGAGTTCTATGGTGACAACGAGGGCCTGGTGATGGCTGAGGTGGAACTGGGCAGCGAAGACGAGGCTTTTGAGAAGCCCGACTTCATCGGCATGGAGGTGACCGGCGACGGACGCTTCTACAACAAGAACATGCGCAAGTTTCCTTTTGTCATCTGGCGCGACTCCTTGCCCGAAGAATACCGATGACAAGGGCCAGCGTGGCTCCGGTGGCGTTGGCGGCGAAGTCAAGCCACTCGCCGCTTCTACGCCCGCCGGTGCACGTGGCTTGAAGCAATTCAATCAAGCCGCCCATCAGGGTCGGGGCTGCCCAGGCCAGCAGCACCGCCTTGCGCCATTCCACACGGCGGTGGCGACGGAAGTATTCCTCCCAGATGACGGAGCATGTGAGGAGGTACATGGCGGTGTGCGTCCACTTGTCGATGAACGCCACATGGTCGAGGCGTGTGTGTGGCGGCGTAAAGAAGCACAAATACCATATCACCGCTATCAGAAAGCTTGAAAAGGGGTAGTGGATGATTAAATGAAAGATATATCGCATCTTTTGTAATGATTTGCGTGCAAAATTAATAATTTATTCGTAATTTTGCAATGAAATGTGCCCGCAATGTGCCATCAACCTTGGTACGATGGCGAAAAGGGCAGCTGTCAAAAGTGTAGGATATGTCGAAAACAACAGAAAGGGCGAACTTCGGAAGCAAAATCGGAGTGGTGCTTGCCACGGCTGGTTCCGCCGTAGGATTGGGCAATGTGTGGCGATTCCCATACATGGCCGGTGAGAATGGAGGAGCCGCATTCATCATCATTTATGTCGTGTGTGTGTTGATCCTCGGAATACCATGCATGGTGGGGGAGTTCATCATCGGGCGTCACGGTGCTGCCAACACCGCCAGGGCTTACGAGCGGATGGCTGGTGGGGCGGCGTGGAAATACGTGGGGTACCTTGGGGTGCTCACGGGCTTCCTCATCACCGGTTATTATGCCGTCGTCTCTGGGTGGTGCCTGCAGTATGTCTTCGGAGCGGCCGTGGGGTCGCTTGCAGGCGATGCGGAGTATGTGAAGGACTATTTCGCTGCCTTCTCCTCACACCCTGTAAAGCCCATCCTCACCGCCGTGGCTTTCCTCGTCATCACACATTTCGTCATCGTCAGGGGCGTGCGCAACGGCATTGAGCGCATGTCGAAACTCATGATGCCTCTGCTTTTCATCCTCCTGCTCGTCATCGTCGTGGCTTCCTGCATGCTGCCGGCGGCGGAGCGCGGAGTGGCATTCCTCTTCAAGCCTGACTTCAGCAAGGTGAATAGCGGCGTGTTCCTCGGGGCGCTCGGACAGTCGTTCTATTCGCTCAGCATCGCCATGGGGTGCATCTGCACCTACGCCTCCTATTTCTCCAGGCACACCAACCTCTTCAGGTCGGCACTGCAAATCAGTCTGGTGGACTGCCTCGTGGCCATCCTCGCAGGACTGATGATTTTCCCGGCGGCTTTCTCCGTGGGCGTGGCGCCCGATTCTGGGGCCTCCCTGGTGTTCATCACGCTGCCCAACGTCTTCCAGCAGGCCTTTGCTGGCATGCCCGTCGTGGGCTATGTCGTCTCCATGCTTTTCTACCTCCTGCTCTCCGTGGCGGCGCTCACGTCGCTCATCTCCTTGCACGAGGTGAGCACGGCCTTCCTGCAGGAGGAGGCAAGGCTCTCACGGCCAAAGGCGGCCATCATCGTCACCGTGGCCTGTGCCGTCACTGGTGCGTTCTGCTCTCTCTCTCTTGGCGCATGGGATGGGCTGAGGTTGTTCGACAAGTCGCTCTTCGACCTCTTCGACTTCGTCACCGGACAGATATTCCTCCCCATCGGCGGCATGCTCACCTGCATCTTCCTCGGATGGGTGGCGCCGCGCAAAGTGGTGCGCGATGAGTTCACCAACTGGGGCACTGTCTCCGGAGCCTTTTTCGGTGTCTTCATCTTCTGTGTGAGGTTTGTATGTCCGGTGAGCATCCTCCTCATCTTCCTCCACCAACTGGGCGTTATCTGAAAACCATGTCAATCCTTCTTCCATGACCACACATCACAGAGGCAATTTCAGCTCGCGCATGGGCATCATTCTCGCCACCGCCGGTTCAGCGGTGGGATTGGGAAACATCTGGCGCTTCCCCTATATGACCGGGATGAACGGCGGGGCGGCCTTCATCCTCATCTATGCGGTTTGCGTCCTCATGCTTGGCATACCCGGCATGGTGGCTGAGTTTGTCGTGGGGCGTTACTCCGCCTCCAATGCCGCAGGGGCGTACAACAAATTGGCGGGGCGCACACCATGGAGGGTCATCGGATACCTGGGCGTGCTTACCTCCATGATCATCCTCGGCTTCTATGCCGTCGTGGCAGGGTGGTGCCTGCAATACCTCCTGGCGTCCGTCATCGGGCATCTCGAGGGCGACACCAATTATGTGGTGTCTTATTTCCAGCAGTTTGCTGCCCACCCGTGGAAACCCGTCGTGTGGGCCGTGGCGTTCATCGGCGTCACCCACTTGGTGGTGGCCAGGGGGGTGCGCGATGGCATCGAAAAGGCATCCAAACTGCTCATGCCCACGCTCTTCGTCTTGCTCCTCTTGCTCATAGCGGCTTCTTGCATGCTGCCGGGAGCCATCAAGGGGGTGGAATTCCTCTTCAAGCCCGACTTTGGAAAGGTGACGCACAGCGTGTTCCTCGAAGCGCTCGGACAGGCTTTCTTCTCGCTCTCCCTTGGCACGGCATGCCTGTGCACCTACGCCTCCTATTTCACTAAGGAGACGCGCTTGGTGGGCTCGGCGGTGCAAATTGCCTTCATCGACTCCATCATCGCCATCCTTGCAGGACTGATGATTTTCCCGGCGGCTTTCTCCGTCGGTGTGGCCCCCGACTCGGGTCCCTCGCTCATCTTCATCACGCTGCCCAACGTGTTCCATGAGGCATTTGCTTCCATGCCGGTTGTCGGCTATGTCATCTCCATCCTTTTCTATGCGCTGCTCTCGCTCGCCGCACTCACATCCACCATCTCGATGCATGAAATCGGCACGGCGTTCTTCCATGAGGAATTTCATATTTCGCGCAACGCCGGCGCATGGGTCGTCACGGCATGCTGCAGCGTCATCGCTGTCTTCTGCTCCCTGTCACAAGGGGTGTTGGCCGGTGCCAAGGTCATGGGCATGAGCATCCTCGACGCTTGCGACGCACTCACCGCTCAAATTATGTTGCCCGTGGGTGCTTTGCTCACTTGTCTCTTCGTGGGATGGTATGTGCCGGCCAAGGTGGTGCGTGAGCAGGTCACCAACTGGGGTGCGCTGCCCGTCGCGATCTATCGCGTCTTCCTTTTCTTCATCCGCTTCATCTGCCCCGTCTGCATCGTCGCTGTCTTCCTGCACCAGCTCGGCGTGTTCTGAGTTCTTTTCTTTTCGCTCATGTTCAAGGAATTTTTCTATTTTCCGAAGTCCGACCGAAAGGGCATCCTTGCTGCGCTGCTCGTGGCCACCGCCGCTATCGTGGGGGTGTGGCTCGTGGGGAGGAGCAACAGCGCCACGGAGGGGGAGGAGGGCATCGAGGGTGAGGTGGAGAAAGCAATGGAGGATGGGCGGAAGGACAACCGCTATGATGCCACGGAGGGAAGGACGCTTCACCTGCAGCCTTTCGACCCCAACTTGGCCGACAGCACACAACTCCTGGAACTTGGGCTCCAGCCTTGGCAGGTGAGGAGCATCTACCGTTATCGGGCCAAGGGGGGTGTCTTCCGTCAGCCGGAGGACTTCGCCAGGGTGTATGGCCTCACCGTCAAGCAATATCGTGAGTTGGAGCCTTACATACGCATCTCGCCCGAATACCGGCCGGCGGCCGACGTCTATGGCCGGCGGCGACAAGCATCGCGACAAGCCCATGGCGGTGTGGAGCGCGTGGCGCGTGACGAGTGGAGGAGCGAAAAGGCCGAAAAAGGGGGAGGGGGAGTGGCGCCCGACAACGCTCCGTCTTATTCGAGAGACACGTTGAGATTTCCCGTCAAACTGAGGGTGGGGGAGACGGTGGACCTCAATACGTCGGACACCACTATGCTCAAGAAGGTGCCGGGCATAGGGAGTTATTATGCACGCAAAGTGGTGGCTTACCGTGAAAAACTTGGGGGCTTCTACTCCGCCGACCAACTCATGGAGATAGAGGGTTTCCCCGAGGAGGCGACCGATTTCTTCGTGCTGCATGCTTCGGATATCAAGCGTCTTAATGTCAACAAGTTATCTCTCGCACAACTTAGGAAGCATCCTTATATCAATTTCTATATGGCAAAGGCCATCACTGACAGGAGGAGGCTCAAGGGACCGCTGCACTCCCTCGAAGAACTCTCGCTCCTGCCCGACTTCACCCCCGAGGTGATGGAGAGGCTGGCACCATACGTGGAGTTCTAACAACAGAAAACAATCAACCGCCGTCCTCCCTCACGGATGGACGACGGTCCTAAACATCTTTTGTTCAAACTTTATAAAAAAACCTTTACTTACACTTATGATTATGCTTTTTCCAAATTGATATACAATGCACGGACAACATTTCTATCACCGTGCATAGTTAATCTATGTTAAAATTTTGATGATTTTGGTATTATCATCATTCAGAGAGGGTGATAGTTGCCACTCATGGATAGTGCGAAGGTGCAAGTGATGAAAATGCCACGAGTTCGTCGGCTATGCTGCAACATTGTTGCAGCCATTTCCATTGTTCTAAAAAACCAAGGTCGTTGCAAACATTTTGGTATTTTCGGAGGTTTTTGCAAAAAACATTTTCGTAAACAGATTAAAAAAACTACCTTTGTAATTTTATAAATACGACACCTGTATGAAAACCAATGATACATTGGAAGATTTGATGAATGAACATGACATGGAAGATATAATAAGAGAAATCCGCCAATATGTGCACTCCCTTTGGACGCTTGGCCCGTTGCATGGCATCAGCCACTGGGACAGGGTCTATGAGCATGGGAAACAACTGGCAACGCCGGAGGTGAACTCCCTCGTCGTCGCCCTTTTCGCCTACCTCCACGACTCCTGCCGCTTGGCCGACGGGATGGACATGGGGCACGGCCCGCGTGCGGCAGAGTGGATAGACACCCTCCGCAACACTTACTTGAAGGATGTGCCGGCGGAGGATGTGGAATTGCTCAAGGAGGCCTGCCGGTTGCACACCACGACCCCCTGCACGGGCAATCCCACGATAGATGCTTGTTTCGATGCCGACCGCCTGGACCTGTGGAGGGCTGGCATCATTCCCGACCCCGATCGCATGGCAACGAAAAAGGGCCGCGAAATAGCAAGCACCACCGATTACGAGCCCCTCCTCGACTCCTGCCTGTGACAATAGGTTGTCACAACCAAGAGGCCCCCCCACGTATGAAATATTTCATACGTTTCCTAATACCCAAAAGCAAACGCCAAGAGTTCGTCGGCTATGCTGCAACATTGTTGCAGCCCTATACCCAGGCCGTCACCGCAAAAACACAACCTCCGCACACACAAATATCTATAATACAAGTATTTACATAGATATAAATCCTTGTGCCACTACGATATAAAGGCCATCCCCACCTCATGACCTCACGAACATACCACTCCCCTCTCCCCTCGGAGAGGGGTCGGGGGTGAGGCTAATGTTTCACGCGCTTCTGTCCTACGAAGCGACCGTCGGCGAGGCGTCTTCCCACCACGTATGTTCCTGCGGGCAGTCCGTCGAGCGCTTTGGCCATGGGCACGGCGGAGCGCATTTTCATTCCATGGGTGTCATACACCTCCACCAGGTCGTCACCCTTGGGTGTGGCGGCGATGTTGTCGGCTGCTGTCACGGTGATGCTTCCGTCGGTGTTGAGCGTGGACGTGTCAAATTCGTATGCCATGCCGTCCGCAGTCTCGCATTTCACCACCACGTCGCCGGTGGCCGATGAGAAGCCCTGGTAAACCTGGATGACGTCGCCCATGGCGAGCGTCCTTCCCTGTGGCACACTGACGAGCAGTGTGTCGTTGCTGTGGCGGATGGCCCCTGCGACGGTGATTTTCGAGTTGCCCGTGGTGGCGCCGAGCGTCAGCAGCGTGGTGGCGCCTTGTTGCAAACTCAGGTTGCCGTTCAGGCGCAGGGTGCCGGTGGGCAGCAGTTGGTAGCCGCCTCTCACTGTTCCCCCTTTCTGCACGTTCACGCTTTGCAGCAGTCCCGTGCCGGAGAGTTGTCCGCCCGCTGCCACTGTGATGAGGCCGCTGGCCATGATGGTGGAGGCGCTGTTGGTCATTTCCAGCATGCCGCCGCTCAGGGTGATGGGTGCGGTGTGCCCGGTGCCGGTGAGGGTGAGCTTCCCGGTGCCCGTCTTCTCTATTTTGGCGGCGGTGAACTTCCCGGCAAAGCGGGTGTCCTCGTTCCGGAAACCTATCTGGTAGGTGCTGCCCGAACCGCCCAACACCGCGTCGGCGGCGGTGGCGGAGAGGGCTCCTATGCGGGTGGTGGCCGTTGCCTCGCTGCCCGAGCCGCCCTTCATGTGGCTCACCGTGGTGCCGGCTCCCACCACGAGGCGCGCCTTGGACATGTCGGTCACCTCGGCCATCAGGCGGAAGTTGCCGCCAAGTCCCACGGCGGTGAGCTGCCCCTCGAACTGCGAGAAGTTGGTCCCCACGTCGCAGCGCACGTATTTCGTCTCGATGGTGAGGTTGCCCTTGCCTTTCACCGACCCGGCAATCTTGCCTCTCGACGAACCGACGATTTTGTTGGTGGTGCCTTCCTCCACGGTGATGATGTGGTTGAGGGTGGGCACGGTGGAGGTGTTGTTCACGTCGATTTGGCGTACCTCGCCCCCAGCCAGGAGCATGGGACTTCCGATGCGTCCGAAGGTGCTGTTCCATGCCCCTTGTGCCACGATGCCCTTGCGCACGATGATGCCGGCGAAGTTGTTGGTGCCGCCGTAGTTGAAGTTGAGCTGTCCGGGGCCGTCCTTGACGAGTTGCCCCGTGCCGATGACTTGCCCTTTGAGCGATAGCGAACTGTTCTGCAGTGCGATGCGTATGGTGGCGGTGTCGGTGAGCGTGATTGGTCGGTCGGTGCCCATGTTGTCGCGTGAGAGGATAAGGGTGCCGCCGTTCAGCTGCAGGTTGCCGGCAGCCGCCGTGGCAGCTCCCAAGGCGCTCTTCTGTCCGCCGTCGTAGAAGTTGGGGATGGTGAGTGTGCCGCCGTTGACGATGGTCTTCCCCGTGTAGTCGCTGTTCTTCATGTTCAGCGTCACCTTGGCGTCGGCGTTCACGATGAGCGAACCTTCGCCGCTGATGCCGCCCTCTCCGGAGAGGGTGTAGGTGCCGCTGTCGAAGGTCACGCCGTTGGTGCTCATCATCTCGGCCACGCTGACCGTGGTGCGCTGTCCCTCGGCATTGAAGACGACGGCGTCGCCGGCGACGAAAGCGGTGGGCGAACCGGCGAGTTGGAAGTTCTGGGCTTTGTAGTTCCAGGTGTTGCTTTCACTGCCCGTCCACACCACGTTCTGCTGTGGGGCGCGACTGGCGTGGATGGTCAGCACGAGTTGCTTGTCGTCCACCACGTTCAGGTCGTAGTTGAGGCCGTCGAGGCCGCGTGTGGTCAACTTGCTCACGTCGCATGTCAGCTTGCCGCTGCAGGTGGCGATGACATACGCGGCGCCGTCGGGGCTTTCCAGGTTGACGGTGAGGTGGTTGGTGCCCTTTAGGGTGAGGTCGCCCTCCACGACGAGTTGCCCGCACGACGGCTGGCCGCCTTCCTCCATGGTGGCGTCGATTTCCAAATACACCTCGCCGGGCAGTGTCATGCTCTTCTTCGAGATGATGGTTCCGAGGTGGCCTTCGGGCTTCAGGCGGCATCCCTCGTGGTTGAGGGCGCCCTCGAAGGTGATGGTGTCTTGCAGGGTGGGTGTTCCGGCGAGTGTGCCTCTTGCACGCAGTTCCACCGGCCCGCCGATGGTGCCGTGCACCGCCAGGGTGCCCTCGCTCACGATGGTTCCACCGGTGTGACCGAGGTTGGCGTTGAATGTGGCCGTTCCCTGCATCGACTTGACCAGCGAACCTGTCCCGATGGTGCCTTCACCGCCGAAGGTGTAGTCGTGTCCGAGCGGGTTCATCAGGAAGATGGCCGGGGCGTTGAGCGGTTGTGACAGGGCGATGGGTTGGCTGTTGTCGCCCGTGAGGTCGAACATGAGGCTCTTGCCGTCGGCCAATGGGCTGTCGGCGGTCATGTCAAAGGAAGTGAAACCGCTCTCCACGGAACCGCCGCGCCAGCGCAGGTCGGTCTGGAAGACGGGGGGCAGGGGCGGCTGTGGCATGTCGGCTCCCAGGTAGAAGCCGGTGTTGGGATGCTGGTAGTACCCGCGTGTGGTGCAGTCGCCGCTGTAGTGGGGGTCTTGCTGCAGGCAGTAGATGGTGTAGGTGGTGGGCATGGCGGTGGTGTAGCCCACCAGTCCGGTGCTCCCCTGGTCGTTCTGCTTGGCCAGGATGACCTCTTCACGCCAGTCGCCCATGATGTCGCCCATGAAGGTGGGGCGTGTGCCGGTGCCGCCGTGTGCCGCCCAGTTGGACTCGCTGGAGAACTCCGCCAGGCGGTCGCCCAGCACTTTCGACACCATCATGTTGGTGCCCCATCCGCTGCCGCCGGGAGAGTTGAGCCATTCGCGCAACAGGTCGCCGTCCCACCACAGGCCCTCGAACATCGAACCGCTGCGGGTCTGCCCGGTCTTCTCGCCCTTGCAGGTATATACGTAGTCGTCGGTGTAACTGAACAGTTCGTAGCCC
>Ga0129307_1001171_pt1 | contig 30576 bp, 30 predicted proteins | sample P1105metagenome_FD_94437 | JGI IMG/M metagenome (GOLD analysis project Ga0129307, IMG submission 94437) | Capybara group fecal microbial communities from Wisconsin, USA - P1105 metagenome | ecosystem: Host-associated > Mammals > Digestive system > Large intestine > Fecal | place: USA: Wisconsin...
GTAGCAAAATTGTAGCCGGTAACTTCTGTATCTGTAGAATCTTTTATTGTACACTCATAAGTAACTGTACCCGAACCAAGAGCCGAAGGAACAACAGTTCTCGCAGAACCTGCTTTCATCAAATTAAGAACTTCGGAAGGCATTGCACCGTCAGTCTTTAGCGCGCCGGTTATTGTTGCAGTTGGAAAAACAGGAGCCGCATCACCGCCAAACCAGGCACAACCGGTAAGGAAAACTAAAAAAGAGAAAACCAATAAAATCAAAAAATGGCGAGCAACCCTCATAATAAACCTGCCCCCTTATTGAATAGGTTTATTATAACATATCGCTCGCCATGACACTAGTTTAAAATTATCTTATATTGATTTCACCAACGTTGGTGTCTGCCTTGATTTTCTTTGAGCTGTCTGCAGCTTTGCAGTTATATGATCTTCTGTATGAATCGCCGTCCACACGAACCTCCCCTACATCTGTAGAAAGAGACATACTGTATTCGCTCAAATCAGCAAGAGGGTCAATTGAAATCTCACCAACATTGTTCTCACAATCGATGGTATTGAACTGAACTTTTCTAACATCAATTTCGCCGACATTCAAACTAATCTCAATATCATCTGCATTCAAATCTCTTATCCTTATATCACCAACGCTAGCATTGATATCAACAGAAGAGAGATTTGTTCCGCTGGGAATTGTTAGGACCACCTTACAGTGCTGACTGCCGGTACTGAAACCATGCTGTGGTGAATGCTGAGAAATCTGAAGAACTCCATTTTTTACACTTGTCAGAGGTCTGAGAGAATCTTTACTGAAACTTCCTTCAATTTTAAATTCTGGACCTTCTTCAATTACCAGAGACATAATGTTAGATTTTATTTTGATTTCAGAAAAACTTTCGAGAATCTGGTTAATTTCGTGTTTACCATTTCTGTCACGTTTTTCTCCATCATCATAATCCCAGTCATGATCATAATCTCTTTCATGAGCTGTAAATGGATTACCAAAACCCAGATGTTTTGAAGTTCCATAAATAATACAGCATACAGTTATAATTCCAAGCGCTACAAAAAGTATTGTTTTTTTCATATTATTCATCTCCTTTATTTTTCTTTTCACTTGTACTTCCAAAAGCAATTAACACAGAAAATATTGCTGCCGCAATCGGCCATGTGAGCCAGGTAAGGTGCCACTGAAATGTCATAAAACTTAAACAAAGATAAATACAGGTAACCACCGGCCAGAAGCATTTTAGTATAGAACGAATAGTTGGATTCTGAACCTTCTGAATTCTCTTATCTCCTGTTTCCCTGTCCTCCGAAAAATCAGTCTGCTCATTAATTCCCAAAAGTCTTGAATAAGTTCTTTTGATCATATTTGAATAAACAAAGCAGAAAACTCCAAGTCCAACAAAAACAAAAAGCAATGCCCCGGAAAGATTATCCCAGAAATGACCGCCATAATTATCGAGGATTATAGCCGGAGTAAAACACAAAATACACAAAAGGATTCCCACAGAATGCATTACGCTGTAAGTAGGAGTAAATTCTCTGTTTCGGTTTTTCAGATAATCAATTGAAACTGCATCAATGCTGCATGGCTCTGATTTTATAAAGCGCCACTGTTCCATAAGAGCACTTGCACCCACTACAAGAACAACCCCAATTCCAATGCAAATGAACATTAATACAACAGCTGGAGTTTCATCAAAACCAAGTCCATCTGACATAATCGGGAAAATCACAGCAAATATAAAAAGCATAATTCCCAAAGCCCGCATTAAAGCTGAACGCTTCTTTCTTTCAAGATATTCAGTTACTTCTTCGAAAGAAAGCTTTCTGCGCTGAACTCCAGAATACTTTGTCTGATACAAAATCTCTTTAATTCCAAGATCATCTGCAAGGTCATCAAGATTTCCAAAATTCTGTATTACCTCACCTACTGCTTCGTTTTCTGTTTTTCCGCTTCTGATAAGCTCTGTGTATTTATCTTCCATCATCTGAAGAAGTTCAGATTTTGCCTTCATAACTTTTTCTGTAAGAGGAAGTCCACGAAACATTGATTCCAGATAATTCTTAATTGTCTCCATTCATTTCTCCTTTCTTTTTTTTAAGCTCCGCATCAGCGGGTAATAAAGTTTTCTACAACCTCTTTTGTAAGGTTCCACTCTTCACATTTGTCTTTGTAATAACTCCGTCCCTTGTCAGTTATACGATAGTAAGTTCTTCGCTTGCCGTTATCCGCTTCCTGTGAATAGGATTCCACATAACCGTTTGCTTCCATACGGGTAAAAGCCGAATAAAGGGTTGTTTCCTTTATGATGTATTTTTCCGCGGATAAGGCCTTAATATCCTTAGAAATCTCATAACCGTACGAAGGCTTTTTTTGGAGTAAGTACAAAATCATAGTGTCGTTATAACCACGTATAACATCACTACTGATTCCAATCATACAACCTCCTGTATTACGCCTGTCGTTACATTGTGTGTCGTTGCAACGACTGTCGTACTACGTCTGTCGTAGTAAAATATAATGCATAGAACTGAGAATGTCAATAAAAAAGCTGAAACGTATTAAAAAAAAATTTATTCCCAAACAAATCTATCTGGGAAACTCATAAATATTTCTTTGAAGAGAAGAAAAGAACCGTTATTAAGATTCTTGACGAATTCATTTAGAACGTCTGTTTTTTTGTCTCTCTTTCCCCGCCGGATTTTCTGACCAGTTTTGACCAGTTAGACCAGTTTTTTATTTCTTCATTAAAGGAACAGGTAATGCTTAATTCATATTTCATTATCTAGATAAATCATCAAGAAATAAAGACAGACTAAAATGCAATTATTAGTATTATTTAATAACTGCATCCATGTAGTAAATTCCAGAAATAACAATATCAGAATATTTTGTTCCTGGATACGAATCTATAATTTCAATTTTGATATTATTATCATCTGTAGGATTTATTGGAGTTGGAAGATGAACAACTTGGAAATTTCCAGTGTCTTGTAGTTCTGTTTTAAACGATGTTTTATTATAAGATATTCGTATTAATTTTGCCCTTGAATTTTGTTCATACAAATAATCTTTATCAGGAAAAACGAAACCATTTACAAAAACCATATCCTTAATTAGACAATACTGAATATTTGATTTTCTCCATCGTTCTGTATTGATATAAATATTCTTTTTCTCATTTTTCATTACAGCCCAAGGATTACTGTTCATAGAAAATAAAGCATCTGGTAAAAAATTGATTACATTTCCCTTTTTATCTTTTTCAGAAATAAAAGAATCAACTTTAGAAACCTTAAAAGGAACCAGTTTTATTCTATCATAAATTGCATCTTTTTCAGTTTTCACAAATGTCATTTCAAACGTACTATACAAATCTTTGCTTAGTTCATTTTTTTTTATTATAGTCAGAAATTGTGATTGCATTATTGAACAACACAATATAGCATATTTTGTTTTATCACTATAAAAACAATCATACTTTTCGCTTTGAATTAATTGTCCTATTTCTTCACCATCATCAAAAATTAATTTATCCTCGGAAATACAAATTGTCGCATATTCATCTGTATGAAAAAAAGTTTTATTTATGTATTCTGGAGAAGCATATAAATTATATATTATTATGAAAACTGTTACCCAAATTATTCTTCGTTTCATTATCTATCCCTCCTATCTGTATCGAATATAGTACCTTTAATAACACTACCATCTTGTATGCCCCATTCTTTTAAGGCATCAAAAAAAACTTTATTATCTTCTTTTTTTAAAATAATACATTGTTTGCTAAATGGTGTATTATAAGGATTTCCATTACCATCTGGTATTTCATCTGAATGAATCAAAGCTCGTCCTTCTGATTTAGGATTCTCAGTATAAGCGCAACACGCCTTACAGCGTGCCACTACAATCGATAACCGGCTGTTACATTTAAAACTTTCTGCAGAGAAAATACACTTTATCCAAATGCATTTTCCCTGCAATTCAAACTTCCATGTCCGCTTTAACTGTTTTCTCTATATCAAAGACCTTGCCTGGAACATTTCCATGGTAATGTTCCTGTACTTTTTTACATTATACTCGCTGAACAGAAAATTTTACAAGAAATGTAAATTGAAATCAAACTTCAAGATTTTACTGTTCGTAATCAGACTTTTTACCACATTTCTAATCTTCATCATCGCTCATCGAAGGTGGAACAACATTTATAACTTGAATAAAATTTATGCACGTATCATCCCATGCAACTCCTTTGTATACATCAAGTATTTCCAGTTCTACTTTGCCTTCATATCTTTCATCATAAGGAAAAAGCAATGTCTGGGGATTAGGAGTGTCTGTTAATTCATAAACTTTTGATAAATTTTTATCTTTTAAAGTAAGTTTTACAGATTTAGGCCTAGAATTTTTCTCATAAAGATATGGCTTTTCAAAAGAGACATAACCTATTCCAATTACAAGCCCCTTACCTCTTTTACATTCAAAAGTTATTTTTTCATTGATTCCATAACCAGCAACACCTTCAACCCATGGTGAATCGAGATTGTAATTCAGTAGATTTTCAGGTTTATAATCTATACTCTTTTCCTTTAAGAAGGATGTGGAAGATATATTTTCAATTTTCTCAAACATATTCCATGGTCCATGCCGTTCTTGTGATTGTCCTATAAAATATGGAGTTTTCTCGTTTTCTCTGTATAAAACTATAAAATCGTCATTTACAAGTATTAATTGTGTTTCTGTAATATTTTCATTTTTTATTGATATGTACGGAATTCCATGTTTTTCAAATATATCGTAATTATACGTTTTAGTTGTAAAAATATCTTTGCCATAATCAAATGGATCATCACCTATAAAACATGCTTCATAATAATTTTCCATATTCATATAATTATAAGCGATACCATTTAAGTATTCTGGTAATGATTCAGAAAACACATTAAATATGTTAGCAAATAACAGAATTAGAAAGAATAATATATTTTTCTTAAGCATTTCTATACAACTCCTTTATCTTGCTGTAGCTCCGCACCTCTGCTTCCGTGTAATTTATTGATATGCTTTCCCCTTCCCGTACAATACATATGCCATCCCGGTATAAATCATCTCTGAAAAATGATGTATCTTCATTTACACAATTTATTTCTAATCTATAATTTGATTTATGAACAAATATTGATTCTGGCAGACTTATTGTCCCTTCGGTTTTATAAATATTTTTTGAAAATACTAATGAAAGAAAAAAAGAAAATATAAAAAACAGAGCAATTTTTTTTTCATTTTTTAAATCCATCATTTTTATAGAATGAATATATTTTAACATAATCTTCAAAATAATCAAATTTGAATAATTTTTTTTGTAACATTCATTTATATGTTCAAAACGCTCCCGTGAAAAAAAATCTGAGTACTGCGCCCTCCCCTTTGATGGGGAGCATTTATACACAATCACAGAATAAACATCTTTAAAAAATCACATATATGGTATAAAATAGGAATATGGCGACTACATCTAATTTAAGTTCAATTATCAGATACTATGCAGAAAAACAAAAATCTCCTTTTATTGATCTCAAGGAATTCTGCGCTTATGTAAAAAAATACGCAGAGCACCATGTAGAAGAACAGAGCGAACTGGTAAAATATCTTGGTGATCCTTCGGGCACCGTCGTAGCTGAACTTCAGGGACTTTCCGAAAAACATCTTGTTGCCATAATCAATGCTAACAACAAAAAAACAATTGTTTCCATCACCTTCCTCGCTGCAAAATATGCAAATGTTTACAAGGAGATGATGAAAAATGATGCTATTCTTTTTCCTCAGGGCAGTGACTTGCCAAAGCAGTTTCCTAATCAGATTCTGGAGCACAAGTCTGTAAGTCAGTACATTCCATTTTTAATTGAAAAAGACAATTCAAAATCACCATATTTGTATCTTCTTGATTTTGCACGAGACCTTCCTCCAATGCTTATTCCGGCTTGTGTTCCGATTAAAGTTCTTCTCGACACAGCCCAGCAGAAGGTTCGCAAGATTCTTAAAAAAGAAGAATTTCATGATTACTTTTTGAAAAAACTCCGCAGTACAAATCCTACAAAAGAGATTTCCATAAAGAATTTTTATACACACTTTGTTGATTCTGAAAATTATCAGTTTGCTGAATTCAACGATGGTGAAGATTATTACATCTGGAATCAGTCGCTTTATTATATCCGCCAGGACTTTGAAAAAATTGCCGACCGGACAACTGAAGATACAAACATTCTTCAGGCTGTTCAGATTCTTGAAACTCACAGTACTTACCTTAAAGAAAAATTCCAGAATGAACACAAACGTTCTGAAGCAATCAAAGAGCTTGAATCTGCTCTTGCAAAACCACCTTTCTTCTATTCCATGCCGCAGATTCTCAAGTTCCAGGACAACAACGGCCGCCTTCTTTACGGCCAGTATACAGAAGATGACCTTAAGGAATTCCTGCAGAAAATGACTACAGACGGAGAAGCTAATGAGCTTCCTCAGCTGCTTGTTTTCAAAGTTGAATCCGGCACCCGCTATTATGTTTATAAGAAAAAGGTTGCTCAGGTTGTAGTTCGTCTTTGCAATGAAGCTCACGACTCTATAGAAAAAGCGCTTGAAGATCACTGGTATGAAACCATGCTTGATTATGATCGACTGCCAGAAATGTCTAATGCCTCTGAATTTGAAGCTTGCCTTCATGAGCTTGTAGAAAAGCACTCTCCTATTCTTTATGCACTTTTGAATGCAAACTTTATGAGCATTCTTTCTTACGAAAAAAATGATGACAACATAGAAGGCTTCCAGCTTTTTGTTGACGGAAAGCTTTTGCCTTACAGCGATCTTCTTATGCTCAGAAACTCAAAGATTCTCGCAAACGCAAAATCAAGGCTGCCATTCTATTATACAATTCCGGTTATCTCCTGGATTATGAGCCTCTTCAGCGGAAGATCAAAAGAAAAGAAAGCTGCAGTTACAAAAACTGTTATCGATAAAAATCCTTTTGAAGATGATGTTGAAGAAAAGAAAGCAGACACAGGTCCTAAGCAGTCTAAAACTCAGGCACTTGCAAAGAACGCAAAGGAAATTGCAAAAGACCTTATTCCGGAAGGCTCTACTCTCGACCGCGAATTGAACTATCTTACAAAGCAGTGGAATAAGATGATTTCAAAAGAAGCATATAATAATCTTACAGAAGACGTTAACTCTCTGATTCGTGATTATACAAGACGCGTTGTGAAATCTCTTTCTGCAACTTCCTTCACCCGCGAGCGTGTTGAAAATCTTGCCAAGACCCTTGTAAACACTCCCAATATGCAGAAAATCAAAGAAGACAAAGCACTTACAGAATATGTAATTCTTTACATGCTGCGTCTGGTAAGCAATTTCCAGTAATGTGTAAGGCCGCTGGCGGCCGTTGTTCAATAGAAAACCGTTAAAAAAAATGCGAAAGCATTTTTTAGGTTATCCTCCCAAATTTATGACATTGTTTCATTTTTTTTAAACTTTTTTTCTCAAATTTTGTAGAAAAACGAATATTGAGGCAATTATATAGTTGTACGGATTTTGTGTCCGCACGGTGATTGCCCGGCCGGAAATCATTACATTTTTTTTAACAAAGAGGTTGTAATATGAACCAGTTGAATTCGTTGATTTTGGAAGGAAACCTTGTGCGTGATGCAGTGCTTTCAGAGCCCGCTCCTGGTTTCAAAAAGTGTCTTTTTACCATGGGAGTAAACCGCTTCTATAAAAACAGAAAAAATGAAGATGTGAACGAGGCATCTTTTTTTGATGTTGAAGCGTATGGAAAAATGGCAGAATACTGCAGCGAGAAAGCGAAAAAAGGTCGCGGCGTTCGCGTTGTAGGAAGACTCAAGCAGGATACCTGGAAAGACGACGCAGGTAAAAGCTTAAGCAAAGTCTATGTTGTTGCAGAACACATAGAGTACAAGCCTGTAAAGAAAACAGAGGAAGCCGCAGAAAAACAGACGACAGAAGTAAAAGTCGAAGAGGCTGTAACAGAAAAGGTTCCTGTGGAGGCAGAAGCTGTATTCTAGCGTCTCTTACCGGGCTTTCCGCCGCGCTTACCTTTTGGTGCGGCGGGAGTTTTTGCGGATGCCTTACGTTCTGCGGCACGCTCATTGGCAAGACGGTACTCTTCAATCTGCTGAGGAGAATAAAATCCGTCTTTCCAGTTGAAGCGGGAAACTCCAGGTAGAGGCTGCCCCTTCACCATCGAAGTAGTAATTGCCTTTATCTGGCTGCGAGAAACCTTTGTTTTTGAAAAATCAATAAGGAGTCGCTTAAAACCAGATGAAGTAATGAAATCTGTTTTATCTGTAATTGCAAAAGGCTCTTCCGGCATAACAAAAGAACCGTCTGCAGTTGAGTTTACCTTGAATACAGATTCTTCCTTGTCTTCAAAATAAGTAAAGTCATAATCAGAAGGAAGCTTAAAGCGCATGCGGAAAAGAGCCGGATAAGCAAAAACCGGAACAAGTACACGGGCACGAACATTCTGCTCGTAAGTTGCTTCAAGGTTGCGGCGGGAATTTTCGTAAGGCATTATGAAAGCACCTACATTCTGATTTTCAAGCCAGCTTACAGCCCAGCGGTTAAAGGTATAGAGGTATGGACCTGCAATAATATTTACCTTTGCCCCCTTAAGCATCTGCAGGTGAGCAATATTGTTTGCAACAAAGTTCATGTAACCGTCTGCAATCAGTTTGTCGAGTTCTTCTTTAAGTTTGTCTTCCTGTGCTGCAGAACAGAAGGGGTCAAGCGAAATGAAAATCTGCTTTTTTGAGAATGGCAGAACTGTTTTATGGTTCAAAAGGTCGTAAGCAGTTTCGCTGTTGTATTCAAGAATCAGGCGGACAGGCTTAAGTCCCTGAACGGCAAATACATCCTGAACTGAAGAAACCTGTGCATAAATTCCTTCCGGAAAATATGAAAGCTCTTTATTTGCAACAGGAGTAAGGTCGAGAATCGGAAGCCGCTCATCTTTAGGCTGCTTTCGGTAACGGCCAAGGTCGTTTGGAAGAACGCGGTTATATCTTTTTGAACCTGCCTTAATCTGCAGAAGATAAACTTCATCACCAACAGAAAAGCCGCCTGGAATATCAATCCAGCGCTTGTCGCTGTCTTCTTCAAGTTCAACAGAATGAATCTTATGGCTTACACGGCCGGTATCATCTTTTTTATGAAGACGGATGGAGTCACCCGGGTCAGGATCGTAAGAGCCGCCCTTAAGAAGAGCCATCTGAATATGACGCTGTTCCTGAGGTGTGTCTTCACTCATAGTTTCTGTAATTGCTGCAACCAGTTCTTTAGGAGCAGGCTTTGTAGCAGAAATCTTTCCAAGATAAATACCAGTTCCACCAGCCTGGTCCGGATTCAAAATTGTACTTGCGGCATTGTTTACACCATCTTCAAGTGTCTTAAAGCCATACCAGTAAGATGTTTTGCTTCGGGCAAAATCAGAAGCAAGCATACGTTTACCAGCTGCAATTGCGCCCTTTTTATCTTCTTTATAATGATCAATAACATAACGGTATGCAGAAACAACGCTACCTACATACTCTGCACTCTTCATGCGGCCTTCAATTTTAAATGAATCAACTCCGGCTTCAATAAGGTCTGGAATCTTTTCAATCAGTTCAAGATCGCATGGAGAAAAATAATAGCCCTGGCGAACTCCGCCCGGAACCTCTGCTGTATAAAAACGACGGCAGGCCTGTGTGCACATACCACGGTTAGCAGACTTTCCACCAAGGAAGCTTGAAAAAAGACAGAGACCGCTTTCACTTACACACAAAGCACCGTGTACAAAAACTTCAAGCTCAGCACCAGTTTCGCTTTTGATTTTTTTGATTTCTTCAAGACCAAGCTCACGGGCTAGAACCATGCGTTTTACACCGCAGCCCTGTAAAAGACGAACAGCATTAGAGCTTTCTACGTTCATCTGGGTAGAAGCATGAAGTTCAAGATTCGGAAAGAATTCCTGAGCCATTCGCATGATGGCATAGTCCTGCACAATAAGACCATCCGGCCCTACTTCATTCAGATAAGAGAGAAAACGATAAAGACGCTCAGTTTCGCGCTCTTCGCAGACAGTATTTACAGTTACATAAACCTTCTTCTGTTTTCTGTGAAGGCTTTCAACGGCTGCCTCAAACTGATTCCATGCAAAGTTAGTTGTTCGCATTCGCGCATTAAAACTGCGCAAGCCAAGATAAACAGCGTCCGCGCCTTCACCAATAGCGGCGTCGAGCGATTCAATATTTCCCGCAGGAGCTAATAATTCTACCATACGGGAAAATGTAACATAAAAAACAGGTTTATTAAAGCGTTCCCGAAGAAAGAAGGCCAGGCGAAACCGTTTCTACCTTCCATAGCGACTTGTTGTTTTTTACAGGGTAAGTATAGGCTTCTCCATTTTTAACAGCATCCTGTATCGCCTTTGCATCCAGTCTGTTGAAGGATTTTAATGAAGTTGTACTTTTGTTCAGAACGGCTTCGGAAATTTCTTCTCCTTCATAAATACCAGCCGCAACAGCCTGCCCCGCAAAGGTAACCGCGTCTTTTTTCCACTCAAGAGTTTTTTCATCTGCGTACATAAAGGCATCCAGAATATCGCCCGCAGAGTTTCTGAGCAGAATAACATCCGCACTGTCGTTAAATCTTGCTTCCGTATTTTCAGACCATAAATCAAGTATGCCGTCTGCAGAATGGGCTGCACTTGCCTCGTTCAGATTCTCACGTTCATCAACACAGCCCTGGCCAGCAGTCCTCAAGTGAACAAGAAACACCGAACCTGCTTCTACATCTACCGGAGGAAAGCAGTATTTTTTTGACTCACCGTCCATGGCTCCTGCAAGCTCAAGACCGCCGAGACTGCCGCCTTTTAATACGAGGAACTCTACATACTCTCCCCTGTTCACTTCTTTTTTCCCGGATTTGCCCGTAAACTTTATCTGAACTTCTGTCATGATAAGCTCTGGAATACGAGAATTAAAACCAACAAAAGGAATGCAGAAAGTCAGGGAATTGCCGGTAACATCTTCCGCCACACCAAAAAGCTCATAGTTTTCGCCGATTTCGCACTCCTCTTCCAGAGTGTAAGTTACCGTGAGCCCGTCTTCTGAAACTTCCGTTTGAGTTTCTATGCTGCCGTTTTTTCCGCCTGCCGCAAGAAGGGCTGGAGACGCTTCTATTGTATCCGAGTGCTCCATGGAATCAGAAAGATTTTTGACCATTTTTGAAACAACAACAGACTTTACCTTTACACGTTCAGAAAAATCCATTTTCAAAGTACGGCCGTCCAGCACCTCAAGATTTTCTATTACAGGGGCGGCATAATCTCCTGCGGTAATGCGGATTCCTTCTTCCGTGAGTTTACAGGAAACAGGAATTACATAAAGAAAAACACAGCAGCACAGTACTAAAGTCTGAGTCAAAAGAATCATTATTTCTTTTCTTTTCATATAACCTCCATCACAATGAAGATTATTAATGAAATAAAAAAAGCACGGCCGTATGACCGTGCTTTTTATCTATATATAATATAGTCTTTAAATGAACATTTTATACAATTTTTCAGAAAAAAAATCTTAAAATTGTGCTGCTTCAATCATATATCTGATGGAAGTTCCTGTGTCATCTTCAATCATCTTTTCAATTACGAAAATCAGATTTCTTTCAGACTTATCGCAGAAAATGCGTTCAATCTTATAGTTTGTAACACCCTTGCGGTTAATATCAGGATTACCGATTTTGCGGCTCATAAGAATCTCGCCGGCAGCATCTGTTTTTTCAAGCATGATGTAGAAAGAAGAACGTGCGTTTTTTCCGCTTCCGTTTACTGTCGGATAAAGCTTGATGCGGTAAACATCTGCATTATCAAGGTCTGCACTGCGGAAATCCTTGAATACGATTTCGTCAGTTCCAGTTTTATTTACATCATCAAGAATATAAAGTACATGATCCAGATTAGCAGTCTCACACTTTAAATCCTTAAAATAGTAAAAGCTTTTTCCTTCGAGCGCTTCGAAAACTTCGCGGCCATTTTTGCCGGCAGTTACAGCAGAAGGCTTTGTCTTGAAAACACCATTATCTGTATAATCATTTGCGGCAATATCTACCTGATAAAGCTCTGCCCAGCCCTGGAATTTTTTGTCAGTTTTTCCGTACTGGCCGAACACATAATACTTTCCGTCCTCAGAAAATCCCTTATCAACAAAGGTTGCAACGTCTCCTGCAGACAAAGCAGAAAGACCAATAATCATAATCAGACTGCAAACAAAAGATTTTTTCATTTATAGATTCCTCCCTATTGGCATGTTTGCGACATTATCTTATTAAATTTTCGGAAAAAAAATTAAACTCTTTACTATTATTTGTCTTCACGTTATCTTTAAATTATGACAATAAGATTCAGAAACAGGGTTACTTTTATATTCTTTATTATTGCGATTACCTGCCTTTTACTGGCAGCATCTTTTGCAGGCTATCAGTTTTTTACGAAAAGTCTTGAACTGCCAGAAGTTTATACAAAAGATCTTTCAGATGCTTTTTTATTCTGCTATAACCCTGTATGTGTTTTTGCGGGCATCTTTATTCTGATGCTTTATGTCTGCGTTACAACAAAAATCATCTATCACAGTTTCCAGAAAACTCAGGCACCGGATATTGCCTTTTTCCTTTTATTTCTGGCTGCCTGTCTTTGTGATTCTTCGAGAATCCTTGTTCCGATTTTCCGTCTTTCGAATACTTTTTCTCTCTTTCTTGTAAAGGTAGGAAATGTTAATCTTTTTGCAAGACTTCTAGCCCCACTCGCTCTGATGGGAAATACAGTTATGAACTCTGATGAACTTAAGCAGAACACAGACCGCAACTGTATCATTCTGATTATTATTTCTCTTTTCTTTGCAGAAATAATTCCTCTGAATACTGCCGTAATACTTCCAAACTACAGCATTTCTTACGGACACGTTAAAGCTATCCGTGGATTTGCAATGCTTACCTGCGCGGTTAGTACAGTTTCATTATTTTACACAAACAGAAAAAACGAATATAAACAGATTATGACTGCAGGCTTTGTTCTTCTTTGCATAGGCTATACGCTGCTTTTCTACTGCTACAATATTGCAACACTTGCTTCAGGAATTGTTTTCTTAGGCTGCGGAACCTACATCTATCTGAACGAAGTCCACAAACACTACTTGTGGATTGACTAGCCTACTCTTGCTGCGCCTGAGCGACTCAAATAAGAACACTATAAATAAACCCAATCGCCGGCGGAATAATAAGATTATCAAAATCTGAAAGTGGAAGAACTTCTATAAACATGGCGCAAAGGCCTATGCATAGTGCAATAAAACAATTTCCGCAGCAGCAGAAGGTTGTAACAAAAACTGCCGCAAAACAGGTAAGGCTTCCTGCCGCTGTTTTTCCGTGAGCACCAGGAATCGTGATTTTTCCTATGAGTTTTCCCATAAGGCTTGCAAGTCCGTCTCCAAATGCAAGGGCAAAAATGCCGACACGGGCACAGTCTAATGGAAGTAAAAGGGCTGCAAGAAGGATTCCGCACACAAGAGTAACCGGTCCCAGAACAAAACGGTTTTCGTCACGCTTTCGGGCAGCAATTTCTGTGACTTTTGAAATCAGTGGAATTTCAATATTCTTTGAACGGAGAATCTCACTTACCGTATAAACTACAACTGCAAGAACTAAAAGAACGATTACAGGCCAGTAAGCAAATTTCAAAAACAGCGGAATAAAGCTTGAACAGATATGAATGGACTTTCTGAAAAGTTCCTTAAAGATTGCGTTGAGTCGCTGTCGCTCTACAATTCCGTATATAAGATTTTGTGATCTTTGACCTTTCATAACTTCCGCCCGATCCGTATTCTACAGACGCTCGTTATCGAGCAGGGTTTTTGAAATATCGGTATAAACAGACGGTTCAAATTCTGGAATCGGATGAGTAATGTATTTGATATTCTGCTCCGCAAGATTGCTGCCTTCAAGGCGAACCATAGACTGCTGGTTACGGGTAAGAGCATCCCAGGCACGAACAGACTGGCTCAATTGAACCATTGCCTGTGCATTAAGGGCACTGTTTCCGGTACGTTTTGCAAGCTTGTAAAGAGTTACGCCGTAATTGTTAGAAGCATAAAGATAAGTATTAACAAGGTCGTAATCTTTTATATTTGTCTGTGGAAGCACAAGACCATTTTCTGCAATATTGTCATCAAGCTCATCAATCAACTGATTGTAATAGCCCTGAGCTGCATAATCATCACCGCGCAGGTAAAGAGTATTTGCCATTGCAAGCATGAGGTTACGCTCTTTTACATTACCGTCGCCGGCTTTCATAAAGGCGCCAAGAGCCTCTGAATAATTCTTCTTCTTATACTGAATATATCCTATGCGGTAACGGATAGAAGGACTGTCGTTTTCAAGTTCTACCGAATACTTGTAATTGAAGAGAGCGTCATCATAATCACCAGAAATTGTGTATTTGATGTCGCCCATATCTTCGTAAAGCTTACCGATTGCAGGAGTTCCTTCAAAACCGGCATTATCGCGCTCTGTTGTAAAGAGAGAAATACCTTCTGCAAACTGTTCCTGAGCCTGAAGATAATCTGTAGTTCCAATATAGTGCTCACCAAGCAGACGGTATGAATCAATATACTTGTAAAGATCGCGCTTTTTCATAGAAGGAACTGTGTTGAACTTTTCAATTGCGCGCTGCAAGGTTGATTCAATTGCCGCAGTTTCATTTGTCTTAAGGAAGTATTTTGCAAGATTATACTGAGCAATAGGATTATCAGGATTTGTCTTAACGGCACGCAGAAGAAGTCCACGGAGTCCTTCAATTTCAAAGCGAAGATATTCTTCTGAAGGAGCAAGAGTTCCGTAATATTTATCGAGAAGGTAACCGCTGAGCTCTGTCCAGTCATCTGAACCAAGAGACTTTTCGCGTTTTTCAAAGTTTTTCTGCATCTGAATAACTTCGCGCAAGTTATCTGTACGGATAAAGTAACGCATCATGCGCGACATATAAAGATCTGTAGGCTTATAAAGCTGAATAAGGGTTGCATACTGCTCACGGGCAAGCTCAAGCTTTGAAGGATCTTTTTCTGTACCCCATTCAAGGAATACATCACCAAGCTTGAGAATTCCATCTGCGTCATTTATATGATAATCGAGAACCTCGCGGCGTACGATTTCTTCTGCACGCTCGTAATTTGCAAGATCATTAAGTTCCATATCAGCATATTCAAGACCAGCCATCTTGTCGTGTCTGAAGTAGCGCAGAATATTCTGATACATATTGCCCGCACGCTGATACTGTTTATGTTCGCGGTAACCACGGGCATATTTGAAGAACCATTTTTTATTGATTCGTTTTTTAACAGCTTCCTCAAAACGCATTTCTGCCTGAGGATATTCATCTGCCTGAAGCAGAGCATAACCCTGTTTATAGAGAGAATTTGCTTTGAGTGGTCTGTAAATACAGTAATTTGTAAACTTAATAAGTCCCCAGCCAACAATTGTAAGCAAAAGTCCAAGCAGAACGCCCGGAATAATCTTATTTCTAAGCTGATATGAAAGAGACTTTTTATATGCTTCGTACTCTGCAGCGGTTCGGTGTTCAAAGTCACGCGGAATCGGGATTGAAGTATCAAGCATCTTCTCGAGCATACCTGCAACTGTACGTGCAGGAGCTTTGTTGAGAATCTTTTCTATGATTTCAAATTCAGCGTCGTCTGTAAACTCATCCTGAACAATAAAGTCTTCGAAGGCAAGACGAACGTTGAGCGGATATTCTGAAAGGTTCTGAAGGAATACCTTGTACTGTGCATCTGAAAGGGTGTTTGGAGGCAGTTCTTCTGCTTCTTCTGCGGCACTAAAGTCTGGCTCATCAAGATCCTTATTCTTGTTTTTGCCCTTAGGCTTTTTACCCTTATCTTTACTTGTAGCAAGTTTTGGCTTTGAAGATTTTTCTTCTTTTGCAGTTGTAACGTCAGAGAAGCCTGGAATCTCAAATTCACCTTCCATGGCAAAGTCGTCGTGTGCGCCTAATTCAAAGTCGCCCTCGCCGCCTCCACCAAGCTGTGAATCTGTATCCTGAATGCCAAAGTCCATGCCTTCCATTTCTGAAGTATCAAATACTTCTAATGGAGCATTTTCATCACCTTCGCTACCCTCTTCGCCGCCTTCATCATCAAGACCTGAAGTATCATAATCCGGAATCTCATCTTCCGCAGAGAAGTCTGGAGCAGCTCCGCCTTCTGCGGCACCACCAAGGTCAAAGTCTCCAGCATCAAAAAGTCCGTCAGGGATTCCGCTGTCTTCTTCTGAAGTTTCTGCGGCATCAGCTGCTTCTGCAGGAGCAGCGTCACCTGTTCCAAAATCTAAATCGCCGAGTTCTTCGAGTCCTGTAGTCTCCCCTCCGGCAGCTGCTTCTTCAGGAGCGGCTTCAGGGGCTGCTTCGTCAAATGAATCAAAAGAAGGAAGATCCATTGAGAAATCTGAATCTGCTGATTCCGGAGCTTCTGGAGCTTCCGGTGCCTCTGGAGTTTCATCAAATGATTCCGGGGCTTCAGGAATATCAAAAGAGTCTGGCATGTCGAATGAATCTGATGCAGGAGCTTCTTCGAGAGGAGCGGCAGCATCAAATGATTCTGACATATCAAAAGAAGGAGTTTCTTCTAAAGATGCCGGTTCGTCAAAAGAAGGAGTTTCATCAAAAGAAGGTGCTTCTTCGAGAGGAGCGGCTTCTGGAGTTTCGTCAAAAGATGGAATATCATCCAGAGAAGCAGGTTCATCAAGGGAAGCAGGCTCGTCAAAAGAAGCCGGCTCTTCTGCAGGAGCTGCTGAATCTCCTAAGCCCATAAGGTCATCGAGAGAAAGTGCGTCGCCAGTCGCAGAAAGAGGCTCTGCTTCTGAAAGTGGCTCCATTTCATCAAGTGAAGGCATATCCTCGAGAGGCTCAGCCTCATCCAGCGGAGCGGCTTCTTCCAGTGGCGAAACGTCTTCAAGTGGTTCTGCTTCATCAAGCGGCTCAACGGAATCAAGCACGCTCATATCAAAATCAGGAGCCTCTGGGGCTGGAGCTGCTGCTGCAGGAGCCGGCTCTGGTTCTGGTTCCGGCTCGGGTTCAGAAGCCGAACTTAAATCGTCTAAATCAGGAACATCTTCAAAATCATCTAAATCAACATCGCCTTCACTTTCTTCTGTTTCCTGCTCTTCTTCCTCTTCCGGCTCTGGTTCGTCAAAACCACCACCTGCGAGCAGGGCATCAAGTCCCATATCAGCGATAGAAATTTCTTCCGGTTCTTCTTCAACAACTTCTTCTTCTGCTTCCTCTGGTTCATCAAACATAGAGAGGTCTGGCATTCCGGAATCGTCTGAACTTTCGGCAGCAACCGGATTAAGAAGAGCCGACATATCAGGAGCTTCAAAGCTTGGAGCTGGTTCGGCTTCACCAGATTTATCAGATTTTGCAGCGGAAGGATTAACAAGGGCAGTTAAATCAGAAAGGTCTTCGTCGGCACTGGAAATTTCCGGCTCGGCCTCAATAACAGGCATACCAAGAACAAATTCTTCTGAGTCATTTTTATCTTCAACGTCTTTTGGAATCTCGATTTTTACAGGTTTTTCACCGCGGGCGGCACGAAGATTTATCTCGTCACCCAGCGAAAGAAGATCACTGCTGAATTGTTTAAGCTGACTTAATCCTGGCATACTACTTTAATTTTACCCCACAACCCTTGTAAATTACAAGTATAATATACTTATTATATGAACGGCGATTTTTTAATTTGACTTAAGAAAAATATATAATATAGGAAATCTTTAAAATTGATATGCTTCCACTGCGAAAACACCCAATCTGCGGGCGCCAGGCAGTGGAACATAGACTCGCTACAGCTACGCTTTCGCTCGCCCCTGGCGATGCATATTGGGTATTTTCTCCGTTCGCGCATATCAATTTTAAATCATCGTAAATTCTCTACATCTGAATCAAAAAATCCCATTTACAGTAAATTATACTTGTAATTTACTTTCACTAAACTCTCACAATCAAACTCCGATAATCTCAGTATGAAAAAGCTTATTTTACTCTTTGCGGTGATGGCGATGGGATTACTTTTTGCGAGCCCATTATTTGCTGCGGAACAGACTAATTATCAGAATTTTGAGCTTGATACACTTTTACATGGAATTGATAAACCGGGGGCTCCTGTAGTCACCGACGATTATATTATTTTCACTGCGGATACACGGCACCGTTTTGTTGGTATTGTTTTTGATTTTGAAGATTACAAGGTGATTCATCCCTTCCAGATTCTCACGCAGAAGGATGATGAAGAAAAAGTCAGCCGTAAACACATGTTCTACGTTTATAAACGCCAGCATAAATTTACGGAATTGCGCTACAGACTTGTTTTTGACGGGCTTTGGACAACTGATCCTTTGAATCCAAATAAAGAATACGATGAAAACGTAAATCTCTTTTTCTCAAAACTGGATAATTTGGGAAGCATTAACGTTTATACAGAATCTCCGCGTAACGACTTTGCACATTTCATTTATAAGGGCGAAAGTGGTCAGAAAATCCATCTTGCAGGAACCTTTACAAACTGGGATCCCTGGATTTACGAGCTTACAGAAACTTCACCAGGACTCTATGAACTGGAACTTCCTCTGCCTGCCGGCAAATATTATTACAGTTATTACATAGGACTCACACCGGTGCTCGACAACACCAATCCTCAGAAAATCTACACCCAGGATGGCCGCAGCGCAAACATCCTGAATGTAAAATAATTCTGAGTTAGTGTATTTCTATTTCTCTAAGGCCTTATTATAGTTTTCAACCTGTTTTAAGATATCTTCCATAGTAAGACCATTTTTTCCTCTGCCTGAACGGAAGGGATTACTCTTTATCATTTCTACCATTGCAGCCTTTGTAAACGGAAACTGTCTTGCAAATTCTTCATCCGAAAGATTTCCGATTACGGCATCACAGGCCTTTTCAAAATCAGTTTTTATAAGGGCAGCCATTTCACGGTTACGCAGCATGTCGCCCATTGTAGTCTGAGGTGTAATTGCGAAGGCTTTTTTGCCGGATGAAGTAACATCAACCTTTGCAGAAAGACGAAGGTCTCGGCTCGAAGCTCCAATTATAATTTCATAAGTTCCAGACGGAGCGTACCACTGCTTTGTATCTGTATTCCAGTAAGCAAAAGAACGCTGATCCAGCTTGAAAGTTACGGTTTTTGCTTCTCCTGCTTTTAAGAAAACTTTTTCAAAGCCCTTAAGCTCTTTTTCAGGACGGATTTCCACACCGGTTTTATCACTTACATAAAGCTGAACAATTTCCTTGCCGTCTACCGCGCCGGTATTTTTTACAGTAAGGCTTACCTCTACCCCATCAGTATCCTTAAAGGCATTTTTTGAAAGCTTAAGGTCTGAATATTCAAAACTTGTATAGCTGAGGCCGTGACCAAATGGGAAAAGGACAGGCATCTTGCGGGCATCATACCAGCGGTAACCTACAAAGATTCCTTCGGCATAAAGGCAGGTGCGGCCGTTTCCAGGATAGTACATATAACATGGAGTATCTTCTATTCTAAGCGGGAAAGTTTCTGCAAGCTTTCCGCATGGATTTGCTTTTCCAAAAAGAAGATTTACCTGGGCAGTTCCGATATTTTCTCCGCCAAGATAACATTCAAGAATTGCAGGAACCTTGTTGATCCATGGCATTGCAACAGGAGCTCCATTATGAAGAACTACAGCAATGTTAGGATTCACTTCTGCAAGTTTTTCTATCAGTTCGTTCTGAACGGCAGGCATATCAAGATTTGTTCGGTCAGCACCTTCAGTTTCAAAGCTTTCCGGAAGACCTGCAAAAACAATTACTGCTTCAGCCTTGCGGGCAGCTTCCATAGCTTCGTTAGTAAGGGCCTCACTTGTAGTTACAAAATCTTCGTTATAACCCTTTACATATTTGATATTCAAACCAGCGTCGCGGGCTGCATCAACAGCACTCGTCATTTTATAGCATTTGATTTTTGAACTTCCGCCGCCACCATATCGAGGGTTTTCTGCAAAGCAGCCTACAAAAAGTATTTTTTCTGCCGGAGCTTTTACCGGGAGAACAGTTGCCCCGCCAGCAATCTTATCATTTTTGAGAAGCACACAAGATTCCTCTGCAATGCGGCCGGATTCTGCATGGTCTTTTTCCATATCAAAAACGCCGCTCTGCTTATTTTCAACATAATTTAAAACCATTTCGAGAACATGAGAAACAGCTTCATCAAGTTCTTCCATTGTGAGCTTTCCGGCTTTTACAGCTTCTACAATATCATTATCTGTATGCCCGCCGGAATAAGGCATTTCAAGACTCAAATCAGCTTTAATTCCTTTTACGCGGTCATAAACAGCACCCCAGTCAGAAACTACCATTCCTTTGTAGCCCCACTCATCACGGAGCAGGTCTTTCAAAAGCCATTTATTCTGGCTGGAAAGCTCGCCGTTTATAGCATTATAAGAGCACATGATTGTAGTTGGAGCTGATTTTTTTACGCAGGTTTCAAAGCCCGCAAGATAGATTTCCCGCAGGGTACGCTCGTCAACTTCTTCACTTACAGAAAAGCGGTTAGTCTCTTGATTGTTTGCAGCAAAATGTTTTACAGAAGTTCCAACATTTTTAGACTGCACGCCCTTTATGTAGGCTGCACCAAGCTCGCCCGAAATATAAGGGTCTTCACTAAGATATTCAAAGTTGCGGCCGCAAAGTGGCGAACGTTTAATATTGATTGCCGGGCCAAGCACAGTTGAAACGTTATAGTTATTTGCTTCTTCACCAAGAATCTGACCAAGATGATTCAAAAGTTTCCGGTCAAAGCTTGAAGCAGTTGCACAGCCAGAAGGAAAGCTTACCGCTGTACGTGAATCATTTTCATTAAAACCGTTTTCTACCTGAGTACGAAGGCCGCTCGGTCCATCACTCACCATAACAGAAGGAATGTTCAGGCGCTCTACAGGTTTTGTACGCCAGAAATCTTTACCGGAACAAAGGCCGGCTTTTTCCTCAAGAGTGAGTTTTGATAATAAATCTTTAATTTTCTTGTCCATAAAAGCATTTTACCATGTCATCACACGACTTTCAAATTCTTCTTCGAGCTCATCCGGCAGCATTTCAAAAAAGTCAAAACCAGTAATTTCTTCTATATAATTCACACTGCAAAGGTATTGTTCCCAGCTGCCATTTTTACCGCAGCCTTTTTCGTTGGGAACACAGACGGCAATTACCCGGGCCTCGGCCGCCACACGCTCTAAATCCTCTTCACCTTCCGGCATAAAGAGAATGATTTTCCAGGTGTGAGACGGAACGGTTATAGAAAGCTCACTGCCATCTTTTTGCGTAACGGAAATCTCTTCAAAATAACCTTTATCACCAGTGCCACCCTTTCCATATGGCCCTGCAAAAATGTAAGCTTCATTTCCCTGCAAAACAAGCTCCCTCTCATACTTTTCCAGCGCCACCCAGACAATGCGGTTATTATCCGGCGACTGAGGAACCATGTTCGTCATAAGAAAAGTTGCACTGTTATCTTCTTTCGTAGCAGTGCGGTCTGCCGAAGGACAAATATGCCCCCTGTCAAAACCATAATAAGGAAACTTATAATCATTTTTACGAACCGCATACCAGCCTTCAGGAAGATCCGCATCCGGCCGGAAAGAATCAGACCTGTCCGCCTCCCCAAAATCAGCCGCACAAAGGTGCCAGGCCACCCAGGCCGGATTCAAAGTTTCACTGTTATAAGAAAGTGTAAACTGAGCCTTTTCCATAAGATAATTCTGCCGCATATCCTCAGCCTCAAGATTCCCCGACGCATCAGAAGGATTTCCAAAATAAAGCGGCGTATTTTCCTCATGTCCCTCATCAAACTCAGGCTTCGGAAGGGCCCAGACTCTGAAAACAAAGAGAAATATTAAACTTAATGTCAGCAGATTTTTTTTCATTATCCTCTATTCCTTTATCAAAATAAATCCGCTTTGTTCTGAATGAAATCTTGGTCGATATAGCCAGGCATTCCATCTTTTATTTAATTCAGACATCGGGATGCTATTCTGCTTATAATCATTTGAACTACAGCCTATGAAAAATATTGCAAACAAAATGATGATGCTGATTTTTTTCATTAATATGACTCCCTATAAATCCATATTCCTGTAAATTCTTTTATTACATTTAATTGTTTTTGAATAATCTCATTTTTCATTGAGTCACCAAAAAAGGCGCCCATTATATTTCCTGCTTCTTCGCAATTGCTGAATTTATAATCAGTTTGAATTATGTGCTCCTTAAAGCCAGCCTCAACAAGTGCATGATAAAATTGCGAAAGCTTTTCTCCAGGTGGATTTGGAAGTTCTACATTCGTTCCCAATGTTTCAATGAAGATGATTTCCTTTGCACGTTTTTTAGTTTCGCTGATAAGGTACTGAATAGTCTGATTTCGATTTACATCATCCTGAACAACCAGATGCCCGAAGCTCCAGCCTTCAATTATTACGTCAAATGTATTTTCAATAGAATTGATTTTACTGTTATCAAGAACTTCATATTCTATTTTATCCGCCCACTTTGATAAGTTTTCTTTTGCCTTATCAATCATATGCTGCGAATTATCATACGCATAAAGTTTCTGTGCCTTGTCTATGTAGTTCTTTGTAACCCGCCCGGTTCCAATTCCAAATTCGCCGACAACTTTATTTTCCCATTGGATTTTGCTGCTCAGAAACTTATAAAGATTACTTTCGTAATCTTCATGATTTACTAATTCATCATATAAGTCTGAAAAGTTTTGATAAACATCGAACATTTTTGACATAGTTTTCTCCCTTGCTTTTAGAGCTTCTTGAGGAACGAATGTTTTGTATCAATTTCAAAACCGTTTTCTTTATAAAAGTTTAATGTACTTTCACGGTTTGATCCTGTTTCCAAAAAGATTTTATAACAATTCTTGTCCTGTGCGATTTTAATTGCTTCCTGCAAAAGCATAGACGCAAAACCCTTTTTACGATAATTCTCGTGGGTTACTACATTTTCTACAACAGCAAAGGATCGCATGTTATGAGTAAGGCTCGGTATAATTCCAAGCTGTACAGTTGAAACGACGCGATTATCTTCCTCAACAACAAGGAGAAATAATCTTTCACTTTTATTGATTTCATTGATGAGCTGTTTCCAGGCTTCAATGTCCTGTTCTTCTTTCGGCGGATATTTTGTAAGGAAATTGAAATACAAATCCTTTATATCCATAACATCTTTTTCTTCGGCTTGTCTTATTAACATTTTTTAACTCTTTATTTATCACCAGTATATATTTTATTATACCATAATGGAAATATTCTTTATAATAATTCTATCATCAGAATTATTTCTGCACAATAAAAAGAGTTTGACAAAAAAGATAAAAACTTTTTCCGCTGGAACAGGTTCTTGAATTGAAGAAATCAATTACTGTACCTGTATAAAAAATCCATTGTATCATATTCCGCCCCCTTTATGATGCTTATATTTTCTAGTGGCGAAAATTACTTTTTTGCTTTATTATATAAAAACAATTTCTTACTTTAATATTCTGATATTCACAATCTTGAACAATGTAATAGATATTTCCTACCGGATAATCATAATTTATTTATTAAAAACCGTGCAAAATTATCAAAAACAGGATTGCGTTTTATAAGTTTTCTGTTGTATATGCAATAGTCGTCATTGGAATCTTTATATGTAAATAATAAAATTTGTTTAGAATCTATTTTTACAACACAAAGGCAAGTTACAAAGGAATTAGCAAGAGTCTCCTTTTCATCATTATTAACAAATTCTGGTTTTGTATTTATTATTTTTTCCAGAGGATGAAACTCTTTAAGATCTTCATAAAAAAAACTTTTTCTTACTTCATAAGAGCCTTGCAAGATATCATCAATACTTCTACCTACATCAGGGTAAAAGCTAGGATTATTATAGTAAAAATCAACTTGTATTTTTGATAAATCTTGGTATGTATATTTATTTCTTCCATAAAGATTTAGGCAAAGAAGAGAAATAATTACTAAGACTTCTTTTCTCGGTTTCATAGAATGAATACAGTCCAATGATTTGTTCTTCTGAATTTAATAATTCTATGCCATCACAGTAATAGATTTCTTCAGTTCAAGAACCTGTTCCAGAGGAAGTTTTACACATTTAGCAATTATTTCAGGTGCAATTTCTTCTTTAAGAAATTCTATAGCATCATCAATTGCTTTCTTTTGAATGCCTTCAGCTTGTCCGACTTCTACACCTTCTTGAAAAGAATCGCGTAAGTATTCTTCTTCGTCATATTCTGTTAGACTCATACCCAATACCTCCTCCTTTTGAATCTTGAAGAAACCGTCAAACAGGTTTTCTTTGATAGCCCAGTCTACGGCTTTATTCACGGCTTCTTCGGTAGTCATATCATGTTTCTTATTTTCTTTTATCTTCGAAACATATCTGACATAATCATACAACGGTTTGCAGTTTTTTTGAAGAGTTTCTCCTGAGTTCCGGACGGGTCAATCTTATTAATGATATCCATGTTACACTCCTGAGGGAACTTCATATTCCGCTAAATATACTATGGTTCAAAAAGATCGATTTTAGACAAAATTTCTGGAAAAAGTTTCAGATATATTTTATATATCTAGATGATTAATTAAGAAACGCGCAAAATTGTCATAAAGTAGGTTACGTTTAATAAGTTTTCTGTTGTATAAGCAATAATCGCTATTAGAATCATTGTAAGTAAATGATAAGATTTGTTTAGAATTAATTTTTGCAACACAGAGGCAAACAACAAAAAAATTTACAAGATACTCTTTTTCAGAGACTGTGAAGTCCTTTCTGTAAATTCAGTAGGCTGCGGTAAAATCATTGAGATCCTTATAAAAAAACTTTTTCATTTGTATTTTCCATTATAATTATACATAGTAGTTTCTTTTTCCTTTCAAACAAATAGAATATAACTTTCTAATACATTACTCTTCATTTTTTACATCCCAGCTTCTTCTTTTGATAATTCCCTTATATCTTTAATAGTTTTTTTGGGTAATTCAAATATTTTATCACTATTACTTGAAATATATCCTTCTTTATATATATATCCACCTTCACCTGTAGAAAAAATATGGAAGTCATAATCAGAATCTTTAGAACGAAATATATGAATACTCCAACTATAATCAGATTCATAGTAACCTTCTTGAGATTTCCATCTATATTTCTTAATAATTTCTTTTTTGGAAACATCAAAAATCTCTATTATCTTTGTATTATGTTCATATTTTGTACAAGCTATTTTTGTGAAATCATAAGAAGTCACAAAATTAGGACACATGTGGCATATATATTCTAGTTCGCCTTTTATACCATCCAAAAGATACATCGGAAAAACATTATTAGTATCTAATTCTATAGGATCATAAAGCAAAAACACTACTTTTGTTTTATCTTCAGAAATTTGAAAATGTCCCCATTTGACTTCTTCAGAATAATAATTTTCTTTATTCGTGCCACTTATTTTATATATTGTTAAAATACCAGAATCATGTGAAATATCAAAACACTCATTTTTTTCCAGCTTTGGTAAAGATATCTTTTTCTTAAAATCTTTATAAATATACTTATATTCTTCTGAGCTCAAAAAATTAATACTGCATATTAATATAGATAGTAATAATGCTAGTTTTTTCATATTAAAACTCCTTTATATCATTTCTAACAGAAGAATTTTGTTCATTACCTTCTGGTGCAGGTTTTGTAAAATTAATATAATCTGTTGTATTTTCAACAAGGACAAGTATCTGTCCATTAATGATTTTCCATAATAAGTGCATCTTCAATAGCTTTCAGTTCTACACCTTCCTGAAAAGAATCGCGTAAGGCTTCTTCATACAAATTGTCATTTGTCGTAGTAATAACCTTGAATCACTTAACAAAACCTGGATTTTCTCTCTTTTTCCTCCTTCCAGTTAATTATACTCCGGTGTTGTGAATTTTTATAGGAAGTTTTCTATTCTTACTGGTCCAGTTCCGAAATTACCGGTTCAAAATATGAACGGATAAAATTCACAACCTCTTCAAAGGATATCTGAATCAGTACCTTTTTCTTTTTTATAAAGGCATTCCATCTTTTCTGGCGCTCTGCATCTTTTGCAAAGTCATCCTCAAAAACTGCAATATCATCAAATGAAGTTTTTCTATTATTGAAAGTTCTTAAAAGAGCTTCCTTAAGTACAGTCATATCAATCTTCTTGTCGTTCAGTATGATATAAACATCATAAAAATCTTTGTAGCGACTATTTGCATAACCTAAAGAAACCATTGCTTCAAATTTTTCTGCCACAGTGGATTCTAAGGAGTAACTGTATATTCTGGGACTTTCAGAATCAAGCATAACCGGAAAATCCATCACCTGCTTTGATGGCACAATAACATCTCCAAAACCAATATCAATTGCAATTGGAATTCGGATATTATCAAGCATTGCTGTAACACTGACATTAACACCTTCATACTCATCCTGTCTGGAAATCGACTTTGTATGAAGCGTCGTAAGGTTAAACTCTATCCCATCATCGTATGGCATTGAAAGAATTTCTGTGAAAACACTTTTTAAATTCTCTGTTTCATTTCCTAAACGCTCTGCACGAAGATCGATATCTGTCGTAGAACGGGGGTATTCCTTTTCATAAAGAGCATAAAGAAAAATTCCTCCCTTAAGGGTAAAGTTTTCGTTATAACGAGATATGCTCAATCGAAAAATTACACGCTCCAGTGCATAAACTGTAAGAACTTCCTGATAAATTCTTCCATTTTCCCGTGCTATGTTCTTAAGCTTATCCTTAAGTGACTGAATATTCATACAAGCACCTCAAGATATGTTTTTAGAGTTTTCAGGCAGCCTATTTGACTCGCATAACGATACAGCTGGTTTATATTTCTTGATGAACGCGAAAGATAATTTGAAAGAACTTCCTTTGTCTCTTCAATACCAATTTTATTTCTATCCGATATTATGTCAGCTACTGTTTTTTCAATATCAAATATTTTAAAACAATTCTCTCCTTCTGTTATCATTTGTACACCTGTAGAAAGTTTTATAGCTGAATAATAATGAAGAGAAAGACTTATGTTTTCCGGATAAGTTGAAAGTTTTTTTTTCGCAGGAACGGCTACATCAATTGAGTCCGGGCGAAATGTCGTAAGACCATAATAAACAGCTGCGCTCATTAGACATACAATGCCTTCCTTTACAAAGGCAGAAACATAATAAAAATCATTCAGATATCCATTAAAACTTGTATTTTCATAATGTGATTTATTAAGTTTTATAAGTATTCCCTGTTCTACGAATGCTGCAATTTTGTAATACGAAAAGCCCATGTCCTTCAGTTCAGCATTTGAGTATATAAGTTTTTGTGAAGAAAGTTCCGATGCCATAGGTATAAGTATAATACTAGTCTTAATAAATTTCAATGTAATACGGAGTATTATTGTATTATCCGTTTTTTATTAAAATTTTAATTCTAAATCACACAAATTATTATTGATGTGATTGTTTTTTTCATTATATGTCCAAACTTTTTTTAATTTATGGTTTTAATTCTAGTATGAAAAAATGTTTCAGTCAAAGTAAATAGTTGTAATAATTCTACGAATTAACTTTAATAATATTCTAATTCTCTTGTATTTAACTCTTCTTTTATTCCATTAATTATTCTGTAGCGTTTCTGCCAATTTCCATGTTTATCAAAATCTGTAAGAATAATTTTTTCGTTTCCATAGTCTACTACAATCTGATTACAATCTTTATAATCAACTTTTATCTGTTTTTTTATATTCTCATTTTTATCGTAGTATTTTACATCAACTATTTTATCCTTATCATAAGTTATTTCATAATGATAATAATATTGTATTTTTTTTGTTATTGTATATTCATACACAACAATATCAGTTTTATCATTTTCTATCTTTATGATTGATTCTTTTTTTAAATATGCATTATCATCATATTCAAAAATATCATTTGTGTTTTTTTTATTTTTATATTCTTCTATTATGAAGCAATTATCTTTATTGTTAATAATTTGTTTTGCATTAATAATTTCATTATAAAAAACATATCTTTCTGTATTATTTGGATAAATAAACTTTATGTAATTATTATCTGCTGTTTCTTTTAATATTTTTCCAAATTGATCATATTCATATATAGATGTAATCTTATCGTGTTTATATTCTGTTTCCTTTATCAAATTTGAGTTTATATCGTAAAAATATTCATTTATCCTATTTGGATCAGACCATTTTAGTTTACAATACTTTAATTTTTCGGTATTTATATTGTATCTTGAGCCAGGATTTAGAAACTGATCTGCAGGGAAATATGAATCACTAATAAAACAATCTAGTGTCTGAAAAAAATATTTTGTATTTATTTTTTGACCATAACAATATGTTAATGAACTTAAAATACAAAGTAATATTCCTATTATTTTTCTTTTAAGGATTTTCATAAATCAACTCCTACAAATGGAAAAATAGTCTCTGTTGTAACGTCCACTGTATTATTCGTCTTCAGAATATAAGTACTTATCATATATTTCATAATGAAAATTATCATTTTCTGTAAATAATTTGAATTTTACAAATTCATTAGAATCATAAAAATTTGCAAGTGTTATATAAAATCCATCTTCTTCATAGAGTATTTTACCAATAGAAACTAAAGAACTTATAAGAAATTGTCTTCTATCGATTTTATAAACAAGCTGATTTAAGTCAAAATTATAAATTTCGATATAACCACCATACACTTCAGGAATTTGTTGGTATTTTTTATAGTCATAATAAGTGCCATAAACTTCTTGGATATTCTCAATTATAAAATATTTTGAAGTTCCAGAAAAAAAAGGTTCTGAATGATGATGTTCTGTCTGCAATGACCTATAATATTTTAATACACCTTTTTCCAAATTAATAATACCATAGTAATACTTATCATTTGTTACAATTTGAATCGAAGAAGAGTATAATCTTCCTTCGCTATATGAAATACAAAAATTATCTATACGTTGTATTTTATCTGATCCAGAAATAGTACATAACAATGAACCATCATATGAACATTCAATATCATTACTTTCATTAACTTGAATATCTACTAACTGAAGGTTATAATTATCAATAGGAGTAAAATTGTACTCTGTAATAAATTCAATAGCAGGCTGAAAATTATTCATAGCCTCTTCAATTTCTTTTTCTATCTTTTTCTTTTTTATAATTTCTTTTTCTTCGTCTGTTACTTTTTCGACTAATTTTTCAACTTGAGATATTTCTTGGGGAGCTTCTTTTTTAGTATTTTTATTGCATGAAGTGATTATAGATAATCCAAGTATAGCTATTATTTTTATTCTTATTTTTCTCATTTCAATAACAGTCCACCTTTTTGTGCAATTATCTTTTTGGTACTATCTATTAATTTTTCAGGAACTCGAGCTAGATATTCATTTATTAAAATAATATCTTTATCAGTTTCGCAAAATGAATACCATCCAATAATTTTATTTTCTGTATTATATAATTCCACAAGAATTTGTGCTGTATGATTCATTTTAAGATTTTGTTTTTTAGAATCGTATATTATAGGATTTTTTAAGAAAAATAAATCTTGTAAAGAACCATTTTCAATTTCATCTTTTGATATGTAAAAGATATTTTCATATAATCTATTTTTTAGTGTTTTTATACTTAATCCTGTATCAAAATATTCAAAGGTATGAAAATAAATTTTCATATATGAGATTTTTTCATTTTCTTCGATAATTCTTATCGATTCCGAAAACAAACAATTCTGGCAAAGTACAAACAAAATACAAATAAACAAAAATTTTCGCATATCAAAAAATCCTTTATCAGATTATTTATTTATTTTTAATATTATAATTATATATAGTAGTTCCTTTTTCCTTTGCACATTTTATATCGTCGTTTTGCAAATCACCATCTTTATGTTGTTTTGCATGACCAAGTTCATGCTCTAATAAAGTTGTAGCTGATAATTCTTTGTTATCTCCTGTGGTTAGAGTTCTATTTGGATCCCAATTTACTTTACCAGTTTCTGCTGCACCTAGTAACGCTGCTCCAAAATAAGCAAAACCTAAATCAACAGCAGCTTCTGCCATTCCATTAAATTCTTGTATTAATCCAAGTATAAAGTTTTTTATTCTTAAAACTATAAGCTGCAGCATTACCCCAATCTGTACCGAAATCTAGGTTAAGCATTGCCTGAAAACCGCATAAGGCTTCTTCACACAAATTGCTATTTGTTCAGCTAACAAGCCAAAATCACTTCAAAAACCTGACCTTCTCCTTTTTAAACCTCCAGTTTCTTAAATTATACCCTTAAATTCCGGATTTTTCATCTTCTGAAA
>Ga0129307_1001172_pt1 | contig 30536 bp, 42 predicted proteins | sample P1105metagenome_FD_94437 | JGI IMG/M metagenome (GOLD analysis project Ga0129307, IMG submission 94437) | Capybara group fecal microbial communities from Wisconsin, USA - P1105 metagenome | ecosystem: Host-associated > Mammals > Digestive system > Large intestine > Fecal | place: USA: Wisconsin...
TAAGATTTCAAAACGTAGTAATGATTTGTTTGGTAAGTATTTGGCTTTTGGTATTACTTTTCAGCTTGCTTTTCAGGCTATTTTGAATTTGATGGTTGTTGTTGGTTTGATTCCTGTTACTGGGTAAGTCCTACTAGGTAACTGATAACGACAAACAAAATAAACCTTTATTTTAAAAGGAATTTGAGAGTTTTAATAAAAATACAAAACATTAAAAATTGATAAAAATTAGAAAAATTACAAAAAAATACAAAATTTTGCAGATAAAAATAAGGGGTAATTTTACCATTACTGCAAAAAAGTTTATTTGAGCAATACCAAAGATACCTCACATATTTTTGGAGGAAAATTTAATGATAAGAAAAGTTGATGTTGGAAGTGTTTTTGGTACTGCCCAAAGAACAAGTTATGAATATATGAAATTACTAAATGAGAAAACTAATGGTAATTTTAAAACATTAGTTGTAGATGATAAAGATGGACTTCATTCACTACCTTTTGCTAATCATGGATCAAAAGTTGTTATGTATGAGCCAAATGAAATTTATATAAATGGTGGTGTTATAGATGATATTGCTATTACACCTATTACTAATAGAAAATACTTTAAAGAAAATGAATCTAAAATTGAAATTAGGAATACTAACTTTTATGAATCTAAAGTTGAGGATAAATACGACTTTGTATATTGCTATCGTTCTTTACATGAGAATCATAATAAAAAAATACCTATGAAAAGAAAAATAAGAAAATTATTATCATCTGTTAAAGATGATGGTTATATCTATATTTTCTACCACATGGCTAAAAATGAAAAAGATATTAGTAATTTTTCTAAAAATCAATACCTAAGAAAAGGTGAAATGAAAAGTTACTTTGATCCTAGAGTATGGGATATTATAACTATTATTGAAAATGATTATTGTACTAGTCATAATGGGCATCCATATCATAAAAAGGATCATGAACATCGTGTTGGTCATATATTTGCTAGAAAGAAAAATACTAGATTAGTACATAAATATTATTATGAAATAATTGGTGTCAAATAATGATTTGACATCTTTTTAATTGAGAGGTAGCATTCAATCAATGGAGGATTTTTTATGACTATTGATGAATTGTTTACAAGAGATGAAAAAAGGATTAAAAAATTATATGATACTGAGCTATTAGCAAAGTTGTTATTACTTAATTATGAATTTTCAAATAATAAATATCATAATGCTAATGCTACTGATATTTTAAATAACTTACATAAAGTTAAATATTCTAAAAAAGATTTAGAGCAAATAAAAAATAATGCTATTGCACTATTAGATATTAAATATAATATTAAGGTTAAGAATTTTGAAACACTAGAATTTGAAAAAATAGATTAGTATAAAATTAAAAGAAAACAAACTTATTTTCTTTCATCAATTCTATTGAAATTAGTTTTGTGTGTTGCATCATATTTTATTAAATCTGAAGCAGTCATATTTAATTTAGAATCTATGTTTTGATTTATGCCATTAGCAATTTTATCTAACATATCTATTGTTGGTTTTCTATGACAATTTTCTAGTTCATTAATATAGACTAAATTACTTCCTACTTTCTCAGCAAACTTCTCTTGAGATAAGTTATATTTCTGTCTATAAAACTTTAAATTCATAGAAAGTATTTCTTTACTAGTGTGTTTCATTTTCTTACCTCACTTTCTGAATTTATTTTATACAAGTGTTAAATAATTGTCTTTTGCACAACTGTTTAAGTAAAATACTTGTATTTTTGAGAAAAAACATATATCATATTTATATGAAGTTGTCTTTCTCATATACAAGGAGGTGTTAAAATGACTAAAAAAGTATTTAGAGGAATCTTTATAGCATTGTCTTTTATTTTGTTTATATTCCTTGTTAAGTATTTTTATTTTGATACTAAAATGGGATTTAATACTGAAATATTAGAATTAAATTATAGTGCATTCCCTATGTGGTTTGATGTTCTTATCTCAGTAGTCATAATGCCATTATTAGCATTTGCAATTTTAGATGAATTATATGATAGAATTTCTAACTTCTGTGTAGAAAGATTTAATATGTAATTTACATTGCATATTTTTTTCTAACTTTTTATGGCAAAAATATTGATATTTTTTATTAATATTGTCATAATATAGTAAATAGTAATTTTGAGGTGCATTTATGGAAGTAGTAAATAATAATGTAGAATCAAAAGGGAGCATTTTGGAGTATTTAAAAAGTATAAGTGTCAATTCTAGTAATATACATGAAGAATTTGAAATAGATAATTTTATAACAAGTGTAGTTATGATTACAACTACTTCTACTACATTAAATAGTAATGAAGATGAGTATGTAATATATTTATTATTTCAAGATAAAAAAGATAATAAAATATATGGTAAGTTTTTTAATAAAAAATTTACTAGTAAAGATGAAGCAGTTAATTATTATGATGAATTGAAAAATAAGGCTAAATCTCTTACTAACGATGATATACTTAACCTTATTTAATTATAGTATGTATAAGGGTTTTAATAAAATACATCAAAATAAATTAAAATAAATTATTTTACATTGAAATATTGTTGACTTAGACAAGTCAAGTGGTAAAATATAGTAAAATCGATGAATTATACCAAACAGGACATATTCATCGTTTTTTGTTGCTTTTTTTGGAAAATTCTGGAAAAAGCATTGACATTCTAAAAATAAAACATTAGAATAATAACCAATATTTTGAAAGAAATTATTTTAGTTATGTTTGAAGTGATTGTAGTAGTATTTGATGACTTCTTATTTAGAGTATGGTGATAGAATATGAAAAATCATAAATTTAAACAATTAGTTTATAAATTATATAACTTAAATTTAGTTCTTTTGATGACTCGAGAGGAACTTATATGGGGATAAAAACCCCCTTATAGGTTTCTCTTTTTTGTTGGTTATTTTGAAATGGAGGGTTTAAATGGATAACTTAATGTTAGAAAATGAAGAATTATTAGATAACGAATTACTTTCAAAAATGGATCTGGTAGATTATGATCTTGATAGGACGTTTTATCGTGTATGTAAGTTTATGAAAAAGTACAGAAGATTAAAAAGTAAACATTATGATGAAATGCCAATTAAGATTACGACTAAATATAAATATATTTATGTTGATGAGGGTACTAAAAGTATTAATGAATATACAAAACTAGATAAATATATAGATGATGATACTGAGTATAAAAAATTATCTAAACAAATTTGTCTTGTTACTGAAACCTTTAGTCAAGAAGAACTTGTCTATTATACTATCTGTTTATACCAACAAAAATCAGAAACTCGTGCTTTCAAAGAAATTGGATGTTCCAATTATGGATTAATACCAATTAAAAATAGTTGCATAGTAAAGTTTGCTAGTGCATTTGATATTGAAGTCTATAAAGATGATGGATTTAATAATGATAAAGAAGAACAAGAATATCAAGAATTCTTGGAATTAATTAAAATGTGAATTGATTTCACATCTTTTTTTTGCCATTAAAGGAGGTGGTTTTATGATTGCATTAAGCAATTCTAATGATTTGACAAACTAACTAATGAGAGGTAACATTCAATCAAGGTGATGAACTATGAGATTATTTTTTCATAAAATTAGTTTAATAATTTCAGGTATATTATCAGTAATACTTATTTCTATTCCTACTACACCAGTTGTAGATAATATGAATAATAATATTAAAGATAATAATGCTATTCAAGAGAAAGTTATAAATGAAAATGAAATTATTAAATCAGATCAAGAAGAATTGCAAGTTGAAGAAAAAGAAATAAAGGAAGTTGTAGAAGAAAAGAAACCTAATATAGAAAATAACGAATCTACTACTTCTAATACATCTATAACTAAAAGTACAAATAATGAAACTAATATTAATTCAAAACAAGAATCTAATAATACTCAAAGTAATGCTACTTCTAGTCCATCAGCTAATACTAATGTTGAAGTACATGAAGAAGATCCAAAACAAGAAACTAACAATATAAATCAATATATTGGTGTTGCTAATCCAAATGATTTTTATTATTCATTTCATCATGGAAAAATTGAATATTCTAATATGGATAGTTGTTTAGCAGATGTTCCTAGAATATCATTTAAAGATACAATTGATATTATTAATGCTTGGTGTATTGATGTTGTAGATGGTCAAGGTACGATTTTAGGACAATATTTATATATAAATTGTAGTTCTGGAAATTGTGATAAGTATAAATAGTCAGTTATTACTGGCTTTTTTATTTGGAGGAAACTATGAAAATTTTATTATTTATAGGTATTGCACTAGTAATTTTATTAGTGCTTTTTATTTATTCTGCTTGTGTTATTTCAAGTAGATGTTCACGAGAGGAGGAAATGATAGAAAGTGAAAAAAATAAGTAAAATATTATTTATGTTTGTTGGTGCTTTCGTAACTATGGTATGTGGTTTACAAAATGTTTTTGCATCCACTTTAAATTATGACTTTTCTGGTTATTGGTATGAACGAAGTGATAATGGTGCAAACTACTCATCTTGGAGATTAGAAAACTATTATGTAGATGGTAATGTAGCATTTTGTATTGAGCCAGGTATTCCAGAAGGAAACCCTATGAGAGAAGCAACTTGGGAAGAAACTGGTTTATCTAATAGTATAAAACAAAGAGTTTTATTATTAGCATATTATGGATACCAATATAATGGTCATCAAACACAAGGTTACAGAGCAGCAACTCAAGCCCTTATTTGGGAAACAATTTTAGGTGGTAATACTCGTGTTACTTTTAATACTGAAAGATATGGTGCAGGTACACCTTATAATGTAGATGCTGAAAGAAATGTTATTAATAATTTAGTAGCACAACATTATACAAAACCTAGTTTTAATGGTACAACTGTTACTGCTCAAGTTGGTACTTCTGTTACTTTAACTGATACAAATAATGTATTAAGTAATTATGAAGTATATGCATCCAATAATGCTAATGTTAGTATTAATGGAAATCAATTAACTATTACACCTACTGAAATAGGAAATGTAACATTACAATTTGTAAAAAAACAAATATATAGTAGATCATATTTAATTTATGTTGGTGATGGCATTCAAAATATGATTAGTGGTGGAAATGTAGATCCAGTTTATTTCTCAGTAAATCTAAAAGCCTTAGGTGGTAAAGTTGAAATAAATAAAGTGGATTCAGCTACTATGACTACTACACCACAAGGAGAGGCATCTTTATCTGGTGCTAAATTTGAAATAGTTGATAAATTTGGTAATGTAGTTCAAACTTTAACTACTGATTCAAATGGTTATGCTATTAGTGATTATTTACCATACTTTGGTAGATATACTTTAAGAGAAGTAAATCCAAGTAATGGATATTTATTAAGTGATGAAGTTGTTCCTTTTGATAGCACTAAAGATAGTATGCTAACTTATGTAAAATTTAAGGAAGATGTCATTACTAGAGATTATGAATTTACTAAAATTTATGCATCTGATAAAACTGGTATTATGACACCAGAAGTTGGTATAAAATTTGGTATATATGATAAAAGCAATAATTTAGTTAAACAAGAAACTACTGATAGTGAGGGTAAAATATATGTAACTCTACCTTATGGAGCATATACATTGAAACAATTAACTTCTACTAAGAATTTTGAGAAAATGGAAGATTATAAATTTGAAGTTCGTGAAGTTGGTGAAACTATCAATAAAGTTTTTGGAAATGCAGAGATAACTGCTAGATTAAAAGTTATTAAAGTAGATTCAGAAACTGGACAAATAATTGAAAGATCAAATATTAAATTTAGAATATTTGATGTTAAAAATAATGAGTATGTATCTCAAACAATAACTTATCCTACTGCTAAGACTATTGATACTTTTGAAACTGATGATAATGGTATTTTAATAACACCTTATCCATTAAAAAGTGGTACTTACTATTTAGAAGAAGTTGATCAAGTTATAGATGGTTACTTATGGAATGATAAATCAGTAGAATTTGAAATTGGTGAAGATGCTAATTTAATTACTGATAATGAATTTGGAATTCTATTTGAAGTTAAATTTGAAAATACCCAAGTTAAAGGAAGTATTGAAATAAATAAAACTGGTGAAGAAGTTGAATTAACTGATAAAGGTTTTGTTTATACTAAAATTAATCTAGAGGGAGTTAAAATTGGTTTATATGCTAATGATAATATATATGATGCTTTAGGTAATTTAAAATATAAGAAAGATGCTTTAGTAAAGGAATTGATAACAGATGAAAATGGTTATGTTTCTTTAGATAATTTATATTTAGGTAAATACTATCTAAAAGAAATTTCTACTACTAATAATCATGTGTTAGATACTACTAAATATTCTTTTAAATTAAAATATAAGGATCAATATACTGCAGTTATAACTTATACAACTACTTTAGAGAATCATTTGCCAAAAGGAACTTTAGAATTTACAAAAACAGATTTCAGTACTAGTGAAACTTTACCTAATACTTTAATTGAAATATATACTGAAAATGATGAGTTAGTATATTCTGGTCGTACTGATGAAAATGGTAAAATTGTTATTACTGAATTACCAGTTGGCAAATACTACATTTTAGAAAAAGAAGCACCAGAGGGATATAAACTTAATGAAGAAAAAATGTGGTTTGAAATAACTGATGATGGTCAAGTTGTTAAATGTAATATGTCAGATGAAGCATTTGAAGTTCCAAGTACTGGTCTATCAAATATAAATTATGAATTAATTGGAAGTATAGTTTTAGTTATATCTGGTTTAGGACTAATGATATATGGTATCAAAAAAAGAAAATAAAAAAACAGATCTAATTAAGTGTATAGGTCTATTTCTATTTGTATGTGGTGCATTTATGCTTATTTATAATTATTCTATTAATTCAAGATTAAATGAGGAAAACAATTTAAAAATTGAAGAATTTTTAGAAAATGATACAAACGAAGAAATAGAAATTCAAGAAGAAGATACTCAAGAAGAAACTACTACTTCCAATGTTTCATCTTATAACTATATAGCAGTTTTAGAAATACCATCTATAAATCTAAAACGAGGTTTAGTAGATCCTAGTAGTAAATATAATAATGTGAATTATAATATTCAAATAATAGATAAATCTACTATGCCAGATGTAGTTAATGGTAACTTAGTTCTTGCTAGTCATAATGGAGCTAGTTATATATCTTTTTTTAGAAACTTAGATAAGTTAAATATTAATGATAAAATTTATGTTTATTATGGTGGGTATAAATATACTTATTCTTTAAGTAAAACTTATGATACTCCTAAAGATGGTAATATTGAAGTTTATAGAGATAATAGTAAAACTACTATTACTTTAATTACTTGTAAGAAAAATAGTAAAGATACCCAAGTTGTCTATATTGGTTATTTAGATGATAAGGAGCTATATTAGTGAGTAATGATTATTTAAAGATACCAGAATCTGTTTTAAGTAATAGTAATATTTGTGCTACATCTAAAATTCTTTATGGATATATTTCTCTTTTATGTCATCAAAATGGTTTTTGTTATGCCACTAATAGTTTTTTAGGTAAAACTTTAAAAGTAACACCTAGAACTATTACAAGACTTATAAGAGAATTAAAAGATGCAAAATTAATTACTATTTCATATACAGAGGATCGTGTTAGAAGAATATACCTAGTCTAATTTTTCTACTTTATTAATCAAAAATGACCATCCATTGTAGATGCACTTGACTAATAAATATAATAAATAAAATATAAAGAAAAAATATAATAAATAAATTTAATTTAATAAATTAATTTAATTAAATTAATTGGAGGTGGTAACATTCATAAAAACAAAGTTGAATTAGTTGGAAAAATTACTAGTATTTCAGATATTAAGATGGACATAAACAATAATAGGTTTATGTTTTTTGATATAGTCCAAAATGAAATGATAGATAACAAAATATATAATTCATCTTTCTATAAAGTTAGATTAAATAATGATTTGATTACTAAATATAAAGATATTTTGGTTAAAGGTAATAATTTATATATTGATGGTTACCTACATTCTTATAAAAAAGATACTAGATTAATTTACTATATTTATCCAAAAGAAATTATAAAACTTGATAAAGATTTTAATTTTGAAGAAGAAGTTCCAATGATTAGTTATGATACTGATGGTGTTATGCTTTGGCATGGTAAAAGATGTGAATCTATTCCACCTACAGAAGAGGAATTAAAAGAAATGGAGGATTTATTAAGTGAATTTAGATAATAAATTGTCTTATTATGCAAGGTTTTCTACTTATGCAGATATGCTTGGCAAAGATGTTATTGCATATATTTATGCAAAGGAAGAAAGACTTGTAGATTTTCAAACAAGGCATTTAAAAATATTTGCTAAAACTAATAACTTAAATATTAAAAATATTTATGTTGATACTTTTGGTAGTAACAAATTAGAAAATAAAATTAATCTAAAAAAAATTAATTGATGAAAATTCAAATATAAATGTCCTAGTTACTGGAATAGATAGACTTTCAAGAAATACTATGGATCTCTTTGATATTCAAAACTTATGTGAAAAGCAAAACATAGGTTTTTTTGATATTTCATCAGATAAATTTATATTTGATGACTTCTTTCATACATTTGAAAAAGTTATTGAAGAAATTGCAAATAAAGGAAGTGATGAAAAATTGCAAAGAACTATTGATGTTCTTTATATAGAACCTAATAAATTACCAGTTAAGAAAACTATAAAAAATACTCTAGAAGAAAAACAAAAATTAGTTGGTGGTTATATAGAATATACCTATTTAGAAGATTGTGATGATGTTGCAGTTGTTTGTAATGAAGAAGGTAAAATTTATGGATTACCACCTAATAGAGATATAGGACATGACATTATAGTTGGTAATTTTTTTATTGTTGGTGATGATCCAGAACTTGGTGAAGATCGTTCACTAACAGAAGAACAGATTTCAAAATATACTAAATATTTTGGAAAAGAATCTATTGAAAAAACTACTAAAAAATATAATCAAATATTGGCTAGTAGTTTAGATATGTAAAGGAGGTGATTTGATGAATAATACTTATTTTATTGGTAGATTGGTTACCGATCCAGAATTAAAGGAATTAGAAAACGATAAAAAAGTTGTTAATGTAACAATAGCAGTTCCTAGAAGTTACAAAAATAAGGATGGCGAATATGAAGCAGACTTTCTAGATTGTGCTTTTTGGGATCATAATGCAGACTATGTTTCTAAAATGGTCAAAGGTAACGAAATAGCAGTTCAAGGTAGAACTGAAACTAGACTTTATGAAAAAGATGGTAAAAAAGTCAAAGATTATAAAGTCGTAGTAGATTCTTGTAAAAATTTAGATAGATCTAAAGAACAAGAAAAAGATAATTCAAACGAAATGGACATTTAGTTATGAAATTAGAGCAAAATAAAAGAGTTAGCCACAACTAACTCAGTGTTATTCTTTATAATGTCAAAAGACATAATAAAGTAGTTTAATAACAAACTAATTATATCACTATTTTGCTCTTTTTCTAAATTTATTAGTTTAAAGGAGGATGATATAATGAATTTTATTAAATTTAGGAGGATGTCTATTGTTTAAATTCGTAGGTACTTCCCTTACTAATTTAGGGAACACTATGAATTTATTAGCAATTAATAAATTAGATGGTGGTAATTATAATATTGATTCAATATTAAAAGCCATCAAAACTCTTACAGATTGGTGTTTAAGAGTTGGAATAGCCTTAGCAGGTGTTTCACTTGTTATAGGTTTTGTTATGTATGCAGTTGCAGATGTGGATAGAAAAGCCCATGTAAAACAAAGGATTATTCAAACTATGTTTGGTATAGTTGGAATTATATTAGCCATTTCATTAGTAAACTTAATTATCAGTCTATTCTAGGTGATATATGTTAAAAGCACTTGATTTACTTAGAAGATTAGGTTGGGCAGTAATTGATTTTATCTATAATTTAATTGATACTTTATTTAATATACTTAAAGAATTAAATTTATATGATATTGTAGATAGTGTTTCAGATAATACAATATTTAAAAATTTTCATTCTGGAATAATTGCTATTGCCATAACCTTATTAGCACTATTTATTGCTTGGAGATTTGTTATGAAAATTTTAGAGCCAGAAGAAGGATTATCTACTCAACAAATAGTTATGGAAATTATTAAGTGTAGTGTGCTTGTGTTAATGAGTGTTTTCTTGTTTACACAAGCCAATACCTTATCTATGAAATTAAGTGGTTATACTTCTAATATTTTTACAAGTAATGGTACTACTTTGTCAGATTCCATGCTTACTATGTATGTTAATCATTCTGAGGGTTATAAAGCAAGTGATGAATTTAAAAACGAGGATATTGGTGCTAATATTAAAAATGATAAATTTACTAAAAAAAGGATGTTTAATGATAAATATGTTACTAATTCAAGATGGATATTACCAGATGAAAAAGATTATAAATATGATATAAATTGGATAATGGCTATTATTGTTGGTGGCTTTTTTCTATATGCATTATTCTTTAGTGGTATGATGTTGGCTCGTAGGCAAATAGAATTTTTATTTCTGTTCCTTATAAGTCCAATAGTCTTTGCTACTTCTATTGGTAATAAACAACGAAGAAGTGCAGTTATAGAACAATTAGTTTCTCTTATGTTGCAAGGTGCAGTTGTAATGATGATAATTGGAATCACAGTAATAGTGATGCAGTCTATTAATAGTACAACTTTCTTTGCTAATTCTACTTTTAAAGATATGGCTTTAAAATCATTAATGTTTATTGGATGTGGTACTTTCCTACTTACTGGATCACAAGTTATTAATAGATTTATTGGAGCAAATGTATCTGCTAATTCTGGTCGTGAGCAATTAATGAGTTTAATGAGCTATGGACATACTATGTCAATGGCTACTCATGTTGGTAGTAATGCTCTTACTGGTGCAGGTGCTTTTGGTCTAGGTGTTGCATCATCAGCTGTTGGTAAAGTTGGTGGTAATAAAGTCGTTAATAAAGTTGGTAATGCTATTCAAAAATTTGGTAATAGTATTAAAGGATCTGGTGGAGCTTCTAGTAGCCCTATTGGAAATATGGTTAGAGGTGGTATTGGAAATACTATTGAAAAATTTGGTGGTAAAGTCAAAAATTCAACTCCATCTAATATTGGTAAATCTATGAGGATGAGAGGTCGTGAAAATATGGGAGAAGCAGTTAGTTCCATAATGCCACAAAGAAATATGTATCGTAGAAGATATAGGTCAAGGGAGTGATAAGTTATGTATATAACAATTAAAAGTATAAAAAAGACTTTAGGTAAATTTATAGAGATGACAGACTTATATATTGGACTTCCTATGCTTATGATTTTTTTAGTATTATTTGCTTTTACTAATTTAAAAATTGAAGCATTAATGTTCTTATCTGTTTGTGCATTTTTATTAATACCTATAAATCTTTCTAAGAAGAATCGTATGTATAAAGTTGTGATTCTTCTTTTTAATTATTTATTTAGAAACAAAAATTATTGTTTCTTTAATGAAGAACTTAAAGATAGTAAAATTAAAACTTTAAGTAAATATATAAAAGCAAATTAAAAAGAAAGTAAGGTGATAATATCGGGTTATTCCCTAAAAAAGAGAAAAAATCAAATAAAGATCAAGTTTTAGATAAACAAAAGAAAAAACTTGATAAACAACAACCTAAGTTTGTAATTAAAAAACGAATGAAAAAAAGAATTAAAAACTCTCAAATATTTTCAAATGTTAAGTCAGTTGCAGATGATGGTTTAATAAATTTAAAAACTGGTGAAGTTGCATCTTTAATTGAAGTTAAGGCTATTGATTTATCCTTAACTTCTAAATCAGAGAAGCAAAACTTTTTTTATGCTCTAAAAAGTTTATATCAAGTAAAAGGACTTAACCTTAAATGTTATAAGTTAGATCAAAAAATAAATCTTAACAATAACAAAATTAATTTAGATGAATTAATTGATTATTATAAGGAAGATACACAAAAACATAAATTACTTGATGAAAGTAAAAGATTAATAGAAGAATTGGAAGAAAATCACTACACCATATCTAGTGTTTATTATTTAGTAGTAATTGCTAAAGACTTAAATATCTTAGAAAAACAATTAGATGAAATTGAAGATATTATTGCAAATATACAACCTAGAATTAATATGGAGGTAATTGATAATAGATTAGAAATATATAAATTCTTAACTAATTTATATATGAATCCTAAAGCATTGGATGATTTAATCTGGAGTGATTTACCATCATTGCTTTCCCCATTAAATATACAAGAAAGAACTAATATGCTTAAAATTGATGATATAGAGGCTCAAATGGTTACTATTAAAAATATTCCACCTTTTGTTGATGAGTTATTTTTTGAAGAAATATTTAATGTTCCAGATGTAAGGGCTTGTATTAGTATTAAAGATGCTATTAGTCAAGATGAGCTAGTTCGTTGGGTAAATTCACAATATCAGTTTTTACTATCTGATAGAAGTACTACTAAAAAATTAAGTGATGCTACTGAATTAGATACTCAAAAGGAAAACTTCCAACAATTAATGTTAGAAATAAAAAATGGTGATGAAAAGATTAAAGAAGTTTCTTTAACTCTTATTATTACTGGTACTAGAAAAGAAAGAGAAAATACATTTAGAGATTTAAAAAGACTTGTAGATAGATACCAAATAAAACTTGATATTCCAAAATTAAGACAAATGGAGTGTTGGCAAAACTTTGATCTTACTACATTATCTTTAAATGACTATTCTATCTATTTACCTACTTTAACATTAAGTGCAGGTTTTCCATTTACCAAAACTTACTTTAATGATTCTAAAGGCTATATGTTAGGTGTAGATTTACATACTTCTTTACCTATATTCTTTGATCCATTTACTTTAAATAATCAAAGAACTTCTCATAATATAGCAATAGTTTCATCTACTGGTGGTGGTAAAAGTTTTACTATGAAAAAAATGATTATTAATGAATATGCTCGTGGTACTAAAATTTTTATTTGGGATGCAGAAAACGAATATAAAAATTTAGTTATTTCTAATGGTGGTGAATATATAGATCTCTACTCTAAAAAGGGTGGTATTATTAATCCACTTCAAATTAGATATATTCCTAGTGATGATGAAGATAAAGAAACAAAAGAAACAGATTGTCCTTTAGCAAAACATTTAGGTTTTCTAGAGGCTTTCTTTAAAACTGCTTTTGAGAATATTACTGAAAAAGAATTAGTAATGTTATTATCAGTAGTTGAGTCTTTATATAATACTAAGGGAATATTTAAAAATACATCTATTAATACTTTACAAAGTTTAAGTCCTACTGATTATCCAATATTTAGTGAGCTATATGAATATTTACCAGTTTATAAAAAGCAATTAGATAGTAATGAGAAAAAGAAATTAATAGATCAATTAGAAATATTAGTTTCTAGGTTTTTAACTGGAACTGATTCATTCTTATTTGATGGTCATACTAATATAGACTTGTCAAATGATTTAATTGCTTTCAATTTACAAGAATTATTATATAGTGGAAATCAAAGACTAATTAATACTCAAACATTGAATTTACTTACTTACCTAAATAATAGTATTGTTGCTAACAAAATACAAAATGAAAAATCTGGTAATAAGAAAAAACATATAAGTATTGTAGTTGATGAATTCCATTTATTTATTGATGAAAACAATAACGAAGTCCTTAAAAACTTTGGACAACTTGCTCGTAGAGTTCGTAAATATTCTACTAATCTAGTTGTTAGTACTCAAAGTGTAAAAGACTTTGTAGGAAATGCTAGTGTATTAAGACACGCAACAGCTATTTTCAACAACTGCCAATATACTATGGTTGGTATGTTAAAAGAAGATGATTTACTAGCATACTTAGAATTATTTAAAAATAATCCACTTACAGATACACAAAAAGCATTCTTATTATCTGCTAAACGAGGTGAATTCCTACTTAATGTAGATAATAAAAATAGACTTAGAGTTTGGATTCGTGCTACTGAATTAGAACGAACTATGATGGGAGAAAACTAATTATGAGTTGTCGTTCTAATATAGTTATGAAACAAAAAGATGGGATTTACAAATCTATTTATTGTCATAATGATGGTAATCTGGAACATAATGGAGTTATGCTTTATTATCATTATTCAGATCCTATTAAAGTAGAATTATTAACTAGTCTAGGTGATATTTCTTTATTAGAAGAAAATGTTTTTCCAGATACTACTAAGGAACATACTTTTGATAATAGACAAGATTTTGTAACTGTTGCATACCATCGTGATCGTGGTGAACGATTAAGATTTGAAGTTTATAATTCAAAAGAAAAATTATTAGATGACTTTTCAAAATCTGCTAGTAACTATTTATATCTATTTGAAGATGATAAATGGTATTTTGTAGATAAAGAAAAAGGTCTTAAATTCGAGTCTTTAGAAGATAATTTATTAAAAGAAAATTTAATTGATAATCCATCTGTTTCATATAGTTACGAAGATGAATTAGCAGTAGAATTAATGAATTATTCTAAAGACTTTGATCCTTATGAATATAATGATGTTTATGATAATGATGATCGTGCTTTTGATGATATGAAAAGAAGTTTATCTAGTAAAGATAATATTGATGTATTAATCGAATCACTTTGCAATGATATTCATTATTTTGCTAGTGAAAATGATTTAGGAAATCATGATATTTCTGATTTATCTAAAAGAGCATTTAATCTACTTACTAAACTTAATCAATATTCAAAGGTATTAGAAAAGCAAGAAGATAAAGAGATGGATATGTAATGAAAAAGATACTTGCTTTAATCTTATCATCAACTACTGGATTAATTATACTTTTATTAATTATATTAATTCCAGTTTTAATGATACTTGATTTTTTTGGTGCAAATATAACAGATGGTTATGTTGAGGATAATATGGAATATGCAGAACAATATAAGTCTGTTGTAAATAAAAATTTGAAGAATAGTAATGGCTATGTTTCACTTGAAAGAATTTTATATTTTTATCTTGAAGATGAAAAATTAACTTTTGATGAAATATATACAGATAATTTAGATAAGGAAAGCAAAAAAATGCTCCCTATTAGTGATGTATGTGAACTTTCAAAATATAAAAATTTTGATGTTTGTAAAGATGAAAATATTTCAGAAAGTGGTCAGATAAATGAAGAACAAGCAAAGCCATTTGCACCACCAATAAATTTTACTAGTTCAACTATAACTAGTTTTTTTATGGAACAAAGAGTTGTCTTTGGTAAGGATGATGTTCATGAAGCATGGGATCTTGCAAGTTCAGCTCAGACACCAGTTTACTCAACTTGTGATGGAAAAGTTGAATCTGTATCTTTCACTCAGAGCCAAAATGTAACTGATACTTCTAATGGTGGTGGAAATCAAATTAAGATAAGTTGTGAAGTTAATGATTTAACTTACCATGTTTGGTATGCTCATCTCTATCCAAATAGTGCCAAAGTTTCAGTTGGTAACCCAGTTACAAAAGGACAACAAATTGCTAGTGTTGGAACTACTGGTTATAGTACTGGTAACCATTTACATTATCAAGTTTCATTAGATGGTAAAACAATAGATGGTATGAGTTTAATAGATTTTACTTATGAAGATGATAATACTTTTAAGCCTAATCTAGATTATCAAGTTCCATCTTTACCATCCTATAAAAATTAACAAAAATAATAATTTAGGATGAAAACACCAAAGTAAAACACCCCTAAAATAAAAGGAAAAATAAGATATTAACCTTAATATCAACCTACGAAGTAGGATGAATTTCGTAAGTACGAAATAAGAATAGCACCATAACAAACCCTTATGAAATAAGGAAAAAGTTTGTGTTGTGGGGCTATCATCTTATCCTGCTTTTTTAGATACCTTACAATTTAGGGGTGTTTTCATCCTATTAGAGATTGGAGGTCTTATGAAAATATTTAAGTTATATTTGCCATTAGATCTATTTAATAGAATTAGATTAATGGCTAAATATTATAAAGTTTCAATTTCTAAAACTATGACTCAGTTATTAGAAATTGGCTATTTAGAAATGATAAAACAAGGAGGTTATGATAATGAAATTAGAACAAAAATTAACGATAAATAAATTAATAGCAAATGATATTGTAAACTATGCTTTAGATGATGCAATATGTGAAAACTATAATGTGTCATTAGAAAGTTACTTAAATAGTTTTGATGAAGAATCAAAAAAATATATAAATGAAAATATTGATACCATACTTAAAGATATTGAAAATCATGAAAGTGTTCTTGATTTGGAAGTTAGAAAAGATGAAAAAGGAACTGAAATTGATATGATTTTTTATATTGATAAATTATATAGTAATGAAGTTGAAAAACGAATTGGTGATACTGCAGAGATGATGGAAATTAAAATTGAGTTACCAGAAATTCAAGATATGGCAGTCAAGATTTTAGATGATGATGAATTTAATGATGATTTAATAAGTCGTTTAAAAAATTTTGATAATGGAAAGGATCTAGGTTAATGAAAGTTCGTTTATATACTGATGATGAAATTGCTAAATTAAAACAATCTGTTTTTGTTAGAAGTGTCAAGTATAAACGAGAGTTAGAATACGAGCCATTATTCAAATTATGGACTATTGTATTAAAACATGATTTTCCAGAACTTACTGCAAGAGAAATTTTTGCTCGTGGTGGTTTAGATATAAATATACTTCATAAAAAACTACCACAAAGAAGAATTAAGGAGTGGATGGATAATTATAAGAAATTTGGTATAAGATATTTTCTGCCAGAAAATGAATATTATAAAAGTATTACTTATACAAAAGATAATGAAGTTTATTACGATAGTTTAAAATTGCAACTTATGGATTTTGTCTTAAATAGATTAAAGGAAATAAGCAATGAAGAAAATAGATAAACATATTTATTTTACTAATGAAGAATATGCTCGTATTTCTGATTATCAAAAAAAGAACAAATTGTCTTACTCAGAGGCAGTTTGTTCTCTTTCTATATCTGCTTTAAATGGTGATGATATTTTAGAAAGAATTAGTAAATTAGAATCAAGTTTAAATTATATAATTAAGAAATTAGTTTATGTTTCATCTTTAGGTGAACAAATATATTCTGATATGGATTTTGATAATTTAACAGATCCTAAAAATAGCAAAGCCTTAAATGAATTCCATAAGAAAATGAGGAATCATTATATAGATGACTAATAGTCCTAAAGTTATATTTAACTCTATCTTTACCTTTGCTTTAAATAACCCAGATAGTAAATATAAGAATCATAATAAAAGTATTAAAAGAGTTCAAAAAATGTTTGACTACTATACTAATGAAGAAAAAAGAGCTATGTCTATGTTTGATTATTATACTGGTAAACTTACTAAAGAAGATACTATGAATCTAGTTATAGAAAATGGTAAATTTGCTACTGAAAAAGAAGTTGATAAAAGAAAAAAGTTAGCAGTTAAATATTTGGAAAATTCTAATCTATGGCAAGGTGTATTATCTTTTAATAATGATTATCTAAATGAAAACATTGATGTGCATAAATTAGAGCAAGAACTTGCTACTAACATATTACCTAAGTTCTTTAAAAAATGTGGTTTTAAAGATCCTAAAAAAATGTTTTATCAATTAGCACTTCATACTGATACAGATAATTTACATTTTCACTTTTCATTTATGGAAAAAGAACCTAATTATGAATATACAAAAAATAAAGTTGGTTATCGTAGAACTGGTGAGCTATCTCAAAGTGAAATTGATTTTTTAAAAGCACAAGTTATCCATACAATAGAAAAAGAAAAGATATATACCCCTTTAGTTATAGAAACTAATAAAGAAATTGAAGAATTAAAAAAATACTTTAGTCCTAAAGAAAAAAATTATCTTTTAAGAAATAAAAAAGATTTAATACTTGAAGAAAAGATATTAAGACTTGGTCAGCTACTTTATAATGATAGACTTGGTAAAGATACTAAAATAAAGTATGGATCAATTAAGAATAAAGAAATAATATCTCTAACTAAAGATATTAAAAATTATATTTTTTCTAAGTCAAATGATAATTTTAAATTAGAATATGATAATTTTAAAGAATCATTAAATAAGATAAATGATTATTTCTACAAGATTAATGAAGATAATAATGTCAAAGATATTAAAGTAGATACTACTGCTATTGATAATAAGAATAAGTATGTAGATAATTATATCTATAATGCTATTGTAAATTATGCAGATTATAATTATAAAAAAGAATCTAAAAATATATCTAAGATAAAAGAAAATGACATTATACAAGAAATAATATTAAAACATTATCTTAATAATAAAAAACAAACTAGAAAAGATATATTAAAAAACTATCTATCTAGTCCTAGTCCAAAACAAAAATTTAGAAATAAACAAGAGATTGAAAATGCTATTAGAAATATTAATGATGAAATGGAAGAAGCACAAAAAGAATTTAGCAAATTATTTCAAAATGATAATTCATATACAAAATGAAAGGATGTGATGTAATGCCTAATTGGACTCGTAATAAAATAATATGTAAAAAATCAATTGCTGAAAAATTATTAACACCAGTTGAAGATACCTATATTTTAGATTTTAATAAATTAATTCCTATGCCTAGTGAATTAAACTTAACTAGTGGAAGAATAGAAAATTACTCAGTTGCCTATTATTACAAAAATATTAGTGATGCTGAAAAATTAAAAGTTAAAAAATTGTTAGAAGAATCTAAACTTGATTTCTATGGTAACTTTTGGAATAAATATAAAAATGATATAGATAAAGTTGTAAGTGGATCAATTAGTAACTCTGAATTACAAAATTGCTATGACTTAGAAGAAAAAGATATTAAAGAAAAATATACTAATATATATGATCTTGGTAAGCAATATATAGATAATATTGAAAAATATAAATTTTCTACTTGGTATGATTGGAGAATAGAAAATTGGGGAACAAAATGGAATGTTGATGATGAGGTTTCTGTTATAGATACTGGTAACAATGAATATGAAATATTATTTGATACTGCATGGGATTTGCCAGATAAAATAATGCTTGAATTTAGTAAGTTTTGTAAAAATGGTGAACTTCATTGGGAATATCAAAATGAGAGTGAAGATGAATATCATACTTTAAAAAAAGAAAATAATAGAATTATTGATTATGTTACTGAATATGAAAAAGATTATAATGACGATTATGAGGTATAAAAATTACTATTGACAATATACGACAAACTTAGTATATTTATATTGTCAGTTAGAGCAGTATAGTAGTACTAACTGATGTAGTATAGCATCTGCTAGTATAGGGATGCTTTTTTATTTTACATTTTTATTTCCTTTAACATTTGTAATAAAAACTTGTTGCAAATAATGTAGAAAAATGTTATTATATAGTTGTGGTAAATAAATTACCACTGTTAAACCATTTTACTTTACCGAGCATCACACTTCTTCTTTCTAGAAGTAAATGCAGTAAAGCAGTACAATAGTCGCTAGTACAGGACTATTTTTTTTATGTCAAAATACTATTTGTTGTTTTCTATTAACTATTTACCACAACTGGATATGAAAAATAACGATTTTATGTTATACTTATATTGTAGAGTTGGAGGTTTGCTATGGAATTATATAAAGGTAAAAATTGGGAAGTAGTATTCGTTGATTGGTGTCAAGAATTCGTTGGTGATTGTATAATATCTTGTAATAAAGAAAGTTTAAGTGATCTAACTGATGATGATTGGAAAGAACTTGGAAGATTAGAAAAAGAATTAGAAAGAATAACTAAAAAACTATTTAATGCTACTATGTTTAATTTTGCTTGTTTAATGAATAATGCTTATAGAGATAATGAGAAACCTCATGTACATTTTCATTTTATACCAAGATATAAGAATCAATTAAATTTATTTAATAAAGTTTATAATGATAAACATTTTGGATATAATTTTTGGAAATGGGCTTTAAGTAGATTTAAAAGTCAAAAAGATATTTTTACCAAAGAGGAAAGATTAAAAATATTTGAAATGATGAAAGATGAATTTAATTTAAAATAAAATTAGGAGGTTTAATTTATTATGACAACAATTTATTTAATCAGACATTCAAAACCATTAAAAGTTAATAATACTTTTAATAGTGATAACTTGCAAATACAAAATGAAAAGTCATCTCTTTCAATAGAGGGAGAACAAATAGCAAAAGAAAAACTTAATAAAAATGAGTTTGATAATATTGATGTTCTATTTTCATCAAATTATGTAAGAGCTATACAGACAGCAAAATATTTATCTGCTAAAAACAATTTGGAAATTAATATTATTAGTGATTTAGGTGAAAGAAAATTTGGAATAGATTCTTGGGAACAATTACCAGAAAAATTTGAAAGAAAGCAATTTTTAGATGAAAATTATAAAATTGGTGATGGTGAAAGTCAGAAAGAAGTTAGTAATAGAATGTATTCTGCTATAATGAAGATTTTAGATGGAAATCAAAATAAAAGAATTGCTATTGTTAGTCATGCTACTGCTATTTCATACTTATTAAAAAAATGGTGTGATATACAAGTTATAGATGATAAATTAAGATATAATTTTAATAATAAAACAATATTGGATGGTTATTTTAATTATTGTGAAACTTTTAAACTTGAATTTGATGACAACAACAAAATAATTAATATTGAAAATATAAATCTTGATTAGGTGGTGCAAAAATGACTAAGTTTGTAAAAGTAATGTTTGGTACTACATCTGGTGCTAAAAGTGATTTTAAATATAAAGTTAATGAAGTAAATATTTCTGAACATTGGAATCCAACTGCTGAAAAAGGTAGAGATTTTGGAGGTTTTAATTATACAACAGAAGATTGTATATTAAGATGGCTACATCGTGGTGATACGATTTATGATGTTGAAATTCCAGATAATGCAGAAAATATAAAATTAGAAGGTGCAACAACTGTTTATAGAGCAAATAAGATTATTATAAATAACCCTAGAAAAGTTGATGATGATTTAGCACTTCACTTCTATAAAATATCAAAAATACCAGAAAGATCATATTATAAAGCCTTAGGTGTGGTTAGTATTATGAATTATAAAAAGACAGCTTATGCAATACTTAAGGACAAAGTTAATAAAGATAATATTGATGATGTTCTAGAAGAATGGAACGACTTTATTTCTCATGGTAATAAAGATGATAGAAAAGATGCTAATAATCTTGTTGCAGAAGTCGAAAGATATTTATATGAAATTAAATCAGATTTATTGATAAGTAGATTTATTAATAAAGATCCATATATTAAAGATTTAACTACTGATAAAGTAATTAATCTTACTGGTGAATCTGGTAGTGGTAAATCTTATTTTAGTGATAAATATATAAAAGATGATGACTATATTGTTATTGATACTGATGTTGTATTTAGTGATAGACCATCAGATAATAAAGAAAGTGTTGAATTAAGAACTATATTTAGTGATAAGCCTAAAGACTATTTGTTTACTGACTTTGATGAGTTTTATTTAAAAGTTTTAGATTATTTTAAAGATAGTGATAAAACAATAGTAATTGATTCAGCACAATATAGAAATATAAAAGATTATTCTATTTTAAAAGGTCAAGTTATAGTTATGAGAACTAGTATTGAAACTTGCTACGAAAGGACTTTAAATAGATGGAAAAGCAATAATGAATTTAACCAAGAAGAATACCAAAAATTTGCTAATAAAAAAAATGGTATGTTTGAGTGGTATAAAAGTTTAAATAATTTTCTTAAAGAGGTTGATAGATTATGAATAAAGATGATTATATAAAAATAGTAAACGAAAAATTAAATGATAATTCAAAAAAAATTATGATAGATCAAATAAATAAATATTATATTGCAAAGGAATATATTAATCCTAAATGTAAATACTCTATTGGCGATGATGTTTATTTAAAAAAAGGGACTTTATTACATGGTACATATAAGAATATTGATGGTTTAAAAGAAATTCTAAAAGATGGTTTAATCTCTAGTTGGTTTATAGATGGAAGATTATCAAAATATCCAAGTTCTGTTGGTGTATGGAATTTGAAAAAAGATTATTTGTTAAAAGATTATATAAATTTTTATTCTGGAGGAACTATTTTATATAGTGGTATTTTTGAAAATGGTATAGATACTCAAACAAATAAGACATCTGTTATTCCTTATAATGAAATGAACAATATTATTGATATTACTACTAGTGTTGATTGTCATATGTGGACTTTAGAACAAACAAAAGAAGCAAGATTTATGCCTAGTTTAGTTCAAAATAGAGTTCAAATTGGTATTATATTTAATGGAAATAATAATGATACAAAAGAATTATTAAAGGGTGATATATTAGATCCTAGTTTTATTAGTGATGAAAATGTTAAAGAATTTGTTAATCCAGATTATTATGAAAAATTCTTAAAACATAGAAAAAATAAAGACGATTTCTTTACTGATAGAGAAAGTGCTATCCTATTTGGTGTTCCATCTAATTTAATTGAAGGAATTTTAGTTGGAAGAGAATACGAAAAAAATGATAAATTATTAACTGAAATAAAGTCGTTATTACCAAATTGTTATATATGCAATTTAGATGGTAAGGTCATAAAAATATAAATTTGTAAATATTTAGACAAAATTTTACATTTTTTACACAACTGTATATGAAAATAAAAAACGATATGATATAATATTATTGGAGGGATATTATGAATTTCAATCAATTAATTAATGAAATTAGAAAATTAAATCCAAATGTTGAAATTAGAGTTGGTGATCCACAATTTGATTCACTTGCTAGTGAAAGAATATTTAGTTCTGTTCCAATGGAACAATTAAAATTACCAGAGGGCTATTATTCAAATGAAAAAAATGGTATTACAAATAAACATAATACTGAAACTGGGTTATATACAACTTTATCAGTAGAAAGTTTGGATGATATGGTAGTTGGTCAAACATTACCATCAGTTGATGCTAGTAAACCATTAGAAACAACAAATGTTGAGGAAATTGCAATTGCATTGCAAAGATTAAATCCGGGTGTATCTATAAGACTATCTAACCCAGAATTAGATTCAGAGGCATATAGAAAAATTTATTGTAGTGTTCCAGTTAGTGACTTAGCATTACCACAACCATTTTATTATAATGAAAAAAATGGTATTACAAATAAACATCAGTCAGCTACTGGGCAATATGCAGCCATTGATGTAGAGGATTTAAGTAAAGCAAATCCATCAATGTTAGTAAGAACAAGATATAATCTTGAAGAAGAAAAAAGAAGACAATATGATATTGATATTCAAAGAGCAGAGCAAAAAAGACAAGCAAAAATGGGAACACAAAGTTATGACTATGATCCTAATATGAGAGCTCCTAGAGAAACATCTGAAACTTCTTATTCTCAACCAACACAAACTAATTCAAATGATGAATTGACTCGTATGGCAAGAGAAAAAAGAAAATTTACTATTTTACAAAGAGAAAGAGCTATGAACGATGCTCAAAGAGCAAAAAATCGTTCTGCAATTATGGCTGGTATTTGCATTTTAGGAGCAGCAGTTGCTATCTATTTCAATGGGCAAGATGTTAATCAAGTTTTACAACATGAATTAAATGCAATTTATTCTTGGGATGCTCTTGGTCAATATATTCAAGATTTAGGACCTTTAACTACTTTGTTATCTGCAGGTGCAGGTGGATTCATTGCTAAATACTTTAAAAATTCAAGAAAGTTAAAACAAGCCCAAAATGAATTTGTTGACTTTAACAATTCTTTAGAAAATACTAAAACTGAAGAATTAGGAGGTAATGAAAATGCTAAATCAAGGTGAAATCTTAACTCTAAATGATAATAAAAAATATTCAGTAGTTTATACAACTGAATTAAATTCAAAAAATTATGTTTATTTAATTGATCAAGATGATTACACAAACACTATGTTCTGTGAATATGATAATAATAATGGTTTAGAAGAAGTTACTGAACCAGAAATTGTAGAACAATTAATGACAAAATTTAAAGAAAACATGAATCAATAATTTATGAGAACTGACAATAGTTAGTTCTTTTTTTTTGATTAAAATTTGAAAGGAGGAATTTTTATTGAATAAAATTGGAAAAATATTAAAACAAGAAAGATTAAAAAATAATTTAACTTTACAAGCACTATCTAATATTTCTAATATCTCTATCTCTACTCTAAGTAAGATGGAAAATGATAAGATAAGAAATGTTAGTAGTGTTTATTTATATAGATTAAGTAATATATTAAATATTGATTATGAATATTTAACTAGGCAAAGGTGGGATATATTTCCTACCTTTTTTTATGAAAGGAATCATAAATTTGCAAGTAAATAAGATATACAACGAAGATTGTCTTGTCGGTCTTAAAAAGATACCAGATAACTCAATAGATTTAGTTGTTATAGATCCACCTTATGATATTTGTACTAAAGGTGGTAAAAAAGGCTCTGGTAGATTATGTCATGATTTAACTAAGTTAGAAAATGAATTAAAAGAAAGTAATTTAGTTAATGGTTATGATTTATCTGTCTTAGATGAGCTAATAAGAGTTATGAAAGAAATAAATATCTATATTTGGTGTAATGGCAGACAAATACCTACATACATGAAGTATTTCGTTGAAAAACTTGGTTGCAAATTAGAAATTATTATATGGGGTAAAACTAACCCTATGCCTTTATATAGTAATAAGTATTTGGGTGATAAAGAATATTGCTTATATTTTAGAAAAGGTGGTTATTGTAAACCTAACTCTTATGAAGATGCTAAAACAATATATTTATCTACTTTAAATGTAAAAGATAAGCAAATGTATGGACATCCTACTATAAAACCACTTCCATTAATTAGAAAACTAATAAGGAATAGTTCTAAAGAAAACGAAATTGTTTTAGATTGTTTTATTGGTAGTGGTACAACAGCAGTTGCTAGTCTTTTAGAAAACAGAAAATTTATAGGGTTTGAAATTAATAAAAAATATTATGATATTGCTTTAAAAAGAATATCAGAAGTTAATAAGGAGGATGATTAAATGAAAAAATTAATTGGAAATTATAAAGGTGATAACCTTTATTTAACAATAGCAAGTTATCAAAACAATAATAGAATTTATATAGGTGTAGAAACAGAAGAAGAATTATATGCAGATGTAACTATTAACCTATCAGATATGTATTTACTAGATGATGATTATATATTTGTTAATGGTGATATGACAAAAGATTTAAGAAACTTCTTAGAAGAAAAAAATATCATTGGAGAAACATTTACAATAATTCAATATAATATGGGTAGATATGATATGGCTAAAGTTGATTTTAATATATTAAAAGAATATGATCCTAAAGGATTTAAGGAATATGAAAAATATAATGAATCTGTAAATAAAGATATGGAGGTAGAATTATAATGAATAAATATGATGAAATAAAAGAAAAACATCAGAAGATAGTTAATGACTTTCCAATGAAATTTGCTTTCTCTGATGAACAATTTAATCAAGGTATGAAAGAATTAGGATTAGATCCTAAAGATACAGATAAAGTTGTGTCTATTGGTGGAGGTGGATTTATTAGAAAAACTGATGCCAAAAGATTTGGTGAAATGTGGGATACTTTAAGAAAAGAACATAATGATTTAATCAAAGCAGATAAAACTGGTGAGGGTTATATTAAAGATATGTTTGTTAGTGAACTTGAAAATCACGAATATGGTTATACTTATGAATTAGATGATACTTTAGATGCTTTAGAATTAACTAGAGAACAAATTGCTAATAGTCCTACTTTAAAACATGGACTTGAACTTGCTAGAAAAGAAGTCTTACATAAAGAATCAGAGGTAGATTATGAATATGAATAATATTGATGAGAAATTTGATGATTTACAAACAATTCTACATTCATCTAAGGAATTTAGTTTTGAAGATGGTACTATCTTAAAATTAAGACAATACTATGGTAATAAGGAAGTTCGTTTAGACTTATCTAAATTAGATATAGATATGTTTGAAGAAATTTATTATGATCCAGAAAAAGAACTAGATTCTGAGGAGGATTATGAATTATAGCAATAGATTAATGAGGGATAGATAATGAATTTATCCCTTTTAATTTTATTGCTATTTATTGTTTTATTTATTATAGGTTTTATGTATATAGAGCCTATTATATCTAAACATAAAGTTAAAAATAATAATGAATATGGATCAGCAAGGTTTTCTACTGAAGCAGAAATAAATAAGTATTTTACTAAAGAAAGAATATCTAATATTAATGAAGTTGGTTTTCCAGTATATTATGATAAAAATGTATCTCATGTATGGTTTGATAAAGAAACACCCCATTATGTTTATTTAGGATCAAGTGGATCTGGTAAAAGTGTTACTTGTGTTATTAATATGGTAACTTTTATAGCAAATGCCAAAAAATCTAGAAGTGTCTTTGTAACAGATCCTAAGGGTGAAATATACCAAACTACTTCTAAAATGCTACATGATAAAGGTTATAAAGTTTTAACAATAGATTTTAGACATCCAGAATTATCTAATCATATAAATATATTAGAGCCTATTATTCGTGAATATGAAAATTATATTAAATATGAAAAATTGGCTAATGAAACAAATGAAGAAAATTTAAAACTAGAATATCAAAATAAATCTATATCTAGTTATGCAGAAACTAATAGATTAATTACATCTCTAGCATCTATGATTACTTATGATAAAACACAAGGAAAAGATCCTTTTTGGAATAATAGTGCTAAAAACTTATTAGAGGGTTTAATTGGTTTCTTTTTGGAAGAATATAAAGATAATAAAATTAAAAGAGAACAAATTACTATGACTTCTATTCGTAAGTTTCAAAACTCTACTATGGAAGATAAAAACTCTAAAAAGTTTAAATTCTATATAGAACAAAAACCTTATGGATCAAAGTCTAAAGATAGTTTAATACCTATACTTTCATCTAGTGAGAACACCTATAAGAGTATAACGAGTGTTTTCTCGGAAAAAATGGCAATATTTGATGATGTCAATGTTGCTAATGTTACTAGTAAATCAGATTTTGATTTTGATATATTAGGTAAAGAAAAGTCAGCTATCTTTTGTATTATTCCAGATGAAGATAAAATTTACTATTCTTTAGTTACTATTATATTAGGTTTACTTTATAAAGAATTAGTAAAACTTGCTAACTCTACTGATAGTAAAAAAGTTCCAATAGAAATTGATTGGATTTGTGATGAGTTTTCAAATTGTCCACCACTAATAGAGCCAAGTATAGAATCTATAATTAGTGTGGCTAGATCAAGAGGACTTCGTTATCACTTATTTATACAAAGTTTAAGTCAATTAGATAATGTATATGGTAAAGAAGTAGCACAAATTATACTTGATAACTCTGGTCTTGCTTATTTAAAAACTAACACAATGGATACTGCAGAGGCTATTAGTAAAAGACTTGGTAAGAAAACTATTGAGGCTAGTTCTATTAGTCAATCTGTTAGTTTAATGAATTATAATGGTAATAAATCTACTTCTTTAATTGCTCGTGATTTATTGACACCAGATGAAGTTAAGAATCTACATTATAAAACAATTATATTTCCTAATATTGGCTATCCAATATTTAGGGACACAGTCATCTATAAAAAATTATCTTGCTATTCTAAAGGTGAATTACCTAGAGAAATTACACCTTTAAAAGATTTAAGTAACACTTATTTTGTAGTTGAAAATATAGAAACTAAATATGATAGATTAGCAAGAAATAGAAATAATAAAACTATATATAAAGAAGAATTATCAGCTTATGATAAATTTAAAGAAGAAGAAATAGCAAAATTAAATAATATTGTTGAAGTTATTCAAGATTTATTAAAAGATAAAATAAATTTATTTGAATATAAAGAAAACAATAATCGTACTTTTGCTAGTTTTGAAATAAAAGATAAACTTACTACTAAAGAACTTACTTTTATTAAAGGTAAAGTTAATAAAGAAGTATTTCATTTAGAAATAGATAATGGTAATAATACTAAATCTACTATTGAAATACATTTAAAGAATCCATTAGAAAAAGATTTAACCCTAGAGAAAGGAAATAAAAATGTCTAACAAAGGCATTCATTATTTCCTTTTTTTGGGAATAAGTTTTATAGAGGTGGCTCTATGAAACGAATAGATAAAAATGGTAAAAAAAGAAATTTAGATATTAAGTTTATTCATAAAAAAGATGGAACTAAATTAGAAGAAATACTAAAGGAGGGATATTTATGCTATTTAAGAAATTTAAAGGTCAAATGATTTGCTTTTTTGAGGTAATGATGGTAACATGGCATCGTGAGGTATTGGTATTGCAAAAATTAGAATTGGAGGGAAATAAATTAATGCAATACTTAATCAATACCAATAACAATATTAAGAATTCTTTTAATGCATCTGAATTTAATATTTTGGAGGGACTTTATTAATGGAATATATCTGTGGTGGTTATGATAGATTATCAGATGCAGATAATAAAACAGATGAAAGTTCTTCTATACAAAGTCAAAAGATCATAATTGATTCATTTGCTAAATTCAATAACCTTAAAATATATAAGCATTATGTTGATGATGGTTATTCTGGTGGTAATTTTGATAGACCTGGATTTAGAGAAATGATTGAAGATATTGAATCTGGAAAAATTAATTGTGTTATTACCAAAGATTTATCAAGACTTGGTCGTGAAATGTATAAAACTGGTAAATATATAGAAGAATACTTTTTAGAAAAAGGTATTAGATATATTGCTATTAATGATTCCTATGATTCTAATATTGGTGATTCAATGCTTGGTATAAGACTTAGTGTTAATGACTTATATTTAAGAGATGTTTCTAAGAAAGTTAAAAGTTCATTAAGAGCTAAACAAAATAAGGGTGATTACATTGGCTCATTCCCTTTATATGGATATAAGAAAGATCCAAATGATAGACATAAATTAATTGTTGATGAAGAAGTAAGACATATTATTGAGTTAATTTATGACTTGGCTTTAGATGGAAAAAGTCCAAATAAAATAGCAGAACACCTTACATTAAAGAAAGTTCCTATTCCTATTGTGCATAAGCAAGAGCCTAGAGCCAAAAATGTTACTGAAAATGATGGATTTGGAATTTGGAAAAGACAAACTATTTTTGGTATTTTAACTAATCAAATGTATATTGGAAATATGGTACAAAATACTCATAATAAAATTAGTTATAATTCTAAAAAATTAAGAAAGACTTCTAAAGATGAACTTATAATTGTTGAGGGTACTCATGAGGGAATAATCTCTAAAGAAACATTTGATAAAGTACAAGAGATAATTAATGATAAATCTACTACTAGAGTTACTGATCATCAATTAGATTATTTATTAGGTGGTATGCTTTATTGTCATGAGTGTGGTCGTACTATTAGAATAAGTGAAGATGTTTTAAAATCTGGTGTAAGACATTATACACAATGTAATTTATATACTAGAAAAGGAAAATATGGAATATGTTCATCTCATAGAATTAATTATGATTGGTTAGAAGAAGATGTCATTGAATATTTACAAGATGTTTGTGAAAAGTTTTGTAAGTATTATGATTTTAATGAATTAGAAGATAATTCAGAAAATATTGTTATGAAAAATATTAAAGATATAAATAAAAAAATTGAAAGATTAATTAATTTATTAAACTCTCATAAAACTACTATTGATAATCTATATATGGATAAAGTAAAAGGTTTAGTTGATGAAGAAATGTATAAAAGAATATATGATAAAACTAAAATAGAAATTGATAAGTTAAATTTAGAAATTGAAGAATTAGAAAAGAAGAAACAAGTTAATGAAAAACAAACTACAAATAATTCTAAATTTAGTAGATGTAAAAATTCTGTATTAGATTATATGTCTTTAAAGAATCCTAGTAAGGATCAAATAAAAAGACTTGTAGATAAAATAGAAATAGATAAAGATAAAAAGGTATATGTACATTTAAGATTTCCAGAGTTAATAGAAATTTAAAATCAGTTATTTGGAAACATTACTGCCAATTTTCAGTTATTTTGCAAAGGCAACCTATCAAAAATCAGTTGCACTTGCAAGACTTAGGGTGTTACTCTTCCTTTTTTATCTTATGGTGGGTCTAGTTTACTTATTACTTTATGTAGTATTGGTATTTTACTTAATATTTCTAGATGTCAAAAATAAGTTTTTAAGATTAGTAATAATAAA
>Ga0129307_1001173_pt1 | contig 30530 bp, 25 predicted proteins | sample P1105metagenome_FD_94437 | JGI IMG/M metagenome (GOLD analysis project Ga0129307, IMG submission 94437) | Capybara group fecal microbial communities from Wisconsin, USA - P1105 metagenome | ecosystem: Host-associated > Mammals > Digestive system > Large intestine > Fecal | place: USA: Wisconsin...
GAGCAGAAAAAATTACAGGCTGCGCGAGGGCAGCAAAAAGGCTGATCCCGTTTACCAGGACCAGCCATACATGAGGAAATCTTTTTTGTTTTTTTCTGATGTCTACTTGACAGGAGCAGTTCATCCGCGCCTTCTGCTCGTTTTTATAATACGGATTTCTTCGTGCATGCCCGTGTTAAAATCCCTTTAGCTGCTGCCCGTTCAGGCAATACTTTTTGCGCCATCCCTTGACAGAGCGACTAAAACTATTATAATAGAGTTACGATTTCTTTAAAAAGCGATTATACCATCTCGGAAAGTGGAACGTTGCTATAATAAGAAGAAATTCGTAGGGCTCTACCCCCGTTCGGTTTTCCGGGCGGGGGTATCCTTTTTATGTAAGGAGGCAAACACAATGGACCTCGTTCTCGGTCTTGATATCGGCATTGCGTCTGTCGGCTGGTGCGTTCTTGATGAAGGAAGAAAAAAGATCGCAGGGCTCGGCGTGCGCGTTTTTCCTGTCGCCGAAAACCCCAAAGACGGCGCGCCGCTGGCACTGCCCCGGCGCCTTGCCCGGTCCGCGCGGCGCCGGCTCAAAAGACGCCGCGAACGCCTCGACAGCATACGCGGTCTTATCGTCAGCGAAGGACTGGCCTCGTCCGACGAAGAGATCAGCCGCATCTTCGCCCGTGTCACCGAAGAACAGGGCACGCCCTATCAGCTGCGCGCCGAAGGACTGGACCGCAGACTGACGGATGAAGAGTGGATACGCGTTCTGCTCCACATCGCCAAACACCGCGGTTTCAAGTCCAACCGCCGCAGCGCCGAAGAGAAGGACAAAGAGGCCGGCAGGATGCTCGGCAGCGTCAAAGACAACGAAGAGCGGCTGAAAGAAAAAGGCTACCGCACCGTCGGCGAGATGCTCTTCAAAGACCCCGATTTTGCAGCCAGCAAGCGCAACCGCGGTGGTGATTACAGCCACACCGTCTCCCGCAGCTCGCTCGCGGACGAAGCCGCCGCACTGTTTGCCGCCCAGCGCGCGTTCGGCAGCGCGCACGCGTCCGAATCGTTTGAGAAAAACTACATCGAACAGTTCACGTTCCAGCACCCGTTCGCCACTGGCAAGGATATCCTTGCCAAAGTCGGCCCCTGCACCCTTGAAAAAGAAGAGAAGCGCGCTCCCAAAATGAGCTACACAGCCGGACTGTTCACGCTGCTGACGACGCTGAACCATATCCGCCTGACCGAGCCGCAGCCCGAGGGCGGCTACGCCGAACGCAGCCTGAGCGACAGCGAGCGCCGCGAACTCATCAGCATGGCACACAGCGGCAGCGGCGATATCAGCTACGCACAGATCCGCAAAAAACTGGACCTTCCCGCCGGCGCCCGCTTCATCGGCCTGCGCTACGACGCCGACGACGCCAAAAACGTCGAAAGCGCTGAAAAGAAAAAGAAGATCAGCGTTCTCCAAGGCTATCACGCCATCCGCAAAGCCCTCGGCAAAGAGCGCGCCGCTCTGTGGGACACGATCAGCAGCTCCCCCGACATCCTCGACCGCATCGCGCTCATCCTGACGACAGAAAAGAGCGACGACGCTATCGCCGCCGCGCTAAACGAACTTTTCTCACAGCAGCAGATCAGCCCGGAAGCCATCCCCGCCCTGACGCCGCTCTCGTTCCAAAAGTTCATGCACCTGTCCGTCAAAGCCATGCGCCGCATCAATCCCTATCTGGAACAGGGATTGACCTACGATAAAGCCTGCATCGCAGCCGGCTACGCCCCTGACGGTCAGCACGACGCGCTGAAAAAGACCGCTCAGCTGCCCACGCTGGAACAGTATATGGAATCCATCGGCGACGAACTGCGCAACCCCGTCGTCGGGCGGGCGCTGTCCCAGGTGCGCAAAGTCGTCAACGAGATCATGCGCGTTTACGGTCCGATGAGCGAAGTTCATATCGAGTTCGCCCGCGAGATCAAAAAGTCATTCGCCGAGCGGCTGGAGATCGAAAAAAAGCAGAAAGAAAACCAGACTGAGCGCGAAAGCAGCCTCAAAGACCTGACAAAAACGTTCAGCAACGTTTTTTCCGAGCAGAACCCGCCCAAAGGCGGCGACCTGCTCAAATACCGCCTGTTCAAGGAACAGGGGGGCGTATGCGCCTACTCGCTCACCCCGTTTTCCAGGCAGCAGCTCTTCGAGCCTGGCTATGCCGAAATCGACCACATCCTGCCCTACAGCCGCAGCTTCAACGACGGCATGAGCAACAAAGTCCTCGTCCTCTGCTCCGAGAACCGCAACAAAGGCAGCCGCACCCCGTGGGAATACTTCGGCCACGACGCCGTCCGCTGGGAGCGTTTTTCCGGCTGGGTCAGAAGCACCATCAAAAATGCGGCCAAACAGCGCAATCTTCTGCGCACCGCTTTCGGCGACGACGCCGGCAAAGAGATGCGCGTCCGCAACCTGAGCGACACCAGCTACATCGCCCGCCTTGCCGCCGCGTGGATCAGCGACACGCTGCTCATGGCCGATGACGCGCCCAAACGCGCCGTCCGCACCCTTTCCGGCGGTATCACAGCCCACCTGCGCCGCCACTGGGGCGTCAACTCGCTCAAAGACCGCGAGAAAAACAACCTTCACCACGCGCTCGATGCGGCTGTCATTGCCGCAGCCACACCCCGCATGGTAGAAACAGTCACAGCCTTCTCCCAGACGGAAGAGTCGCGGCTCCGCAGCCCCGAACCGGGGCACCGCCGCCCCTGGCTGCCCGAACCATGGCCAGGCTTCAGGCATGAGCTTCGCGTCCTGCTCAGCGACGATCCGCAGAATGCCATGGAAAAGACCGCCATGCCCGCCTCGTATAGCGACGACGATAAAAAGAACATCAAGGCCATCTTCGTCTCCTGGATGCCCGACCGCAAGGCCACCGGCGAAGCACACGACCAGACCATCCGCAGCACCAGAAAGCGCCGCGACGATCAGCGCGGCTGCGTTATCTCGCAGCCCCTCGCCAAGCTCAAACTGAAAGACCTCGACAAAATGGTCGGCAAGGAGCGCGACACCAGACTGTACGAGGCGCTCAAAAAACGCCTGGAAGAGTTCGGCGACAAGCCCGAAAAAGCCTTTGCCGAGCCGTTCCGCAAGCCGACCAACGACGGCCGGCCCGGCCCGGTCGTGCGTGCCGTCAAAGTGTACGACAGCACCTACTCCGGCGTTGAAGTCCGCGACGGACTGGCAGGCAACGGCGGCATGGTCCGCGTGGACGTGTACACCAAGGGCGGAAAGTTCTATCTGGTACCGCAGTACATCGCCAACGTGGCGCAGCACCAGCTGAAGACAAAAGCGATCGTCCAGGGAAAAGCTGAATCCGAGTGGACACAGATCGATGACAGCTTTGACTTCTGCTTCTCGCTGTGCAGGAATGATCTTGTCAAAGTCACCGACCGCAAAGGCACTTGCGTTTTTGGATATTACCTTGGGACCGACAGAGCAACGGGAGCAATAGGGATTATTAAGCATGATGCAAGTTCACAAACGCGCGTCGGCGTCAAAACATGCCTGACGCTCGAAAAATACATCGTCACCCCGCTCGGCGAATACCACAAAGTCAGAAAGGAACCCCGTCCCGAAGGGAAGGCCGACTGATGGGCTGGCGCAACGTCATGGTCAGCAATCCCGCCGTCCTCTCGCTCGATCAAAACCGGCTGGTCGTGGCGCGGCAGGACCAGCCCGGCGTGACCGTGCCGCTGGAGGACATCGCCAGCATCGTGCTCGACCATCCCCAGATCACCGTCACCGCTCCCCTGCTGACAGCTCTGTGCGCTCAGGGCGCATCACTGATCCCCTGCGACAGCGCGCATACGCCCTGTGGCGCGCTGCAGCCGACAGGCCAGCACAGCCGCGCTTTGCGCGCTCTGCAGTACCAGCTGGGCGCGTCGCTCCCGTTTTTAAAGAACTGCTGGAAGCGCATCGTCCAGCAAAAACTGCGCAATCAGGCCCGCTGCCTCGAAATCGGCGGCCTGCCCGAGCAGGCCCAGGTCCGCGCTCTCGCAAGCCAGGTCAAAAGCGGCGACAGCGACAACCGCGAGTCTGTGGCCGCAGCTGTCACCTTCAGCGCCCTCTTTCCCGGACTGAAACGAAGAGAGGGCGGCGTGATCAACGCCGCCCTCAACTACGGGTATGCCGTCATGCGCGCCTGCGTGGCCCGCAATGTGACCGCCTACGGCTTTCAGCCCGCGCTGGGCATCCATCACTGCAGCGAGCTGAACGCCTTCAACCTTGCCGACGACCTCCTCGAACCGCTCCGCCCCGTCGTCGACCTGTGGACCTTCATGCACATGCGCGAAGCCGCTTCGTTTGAAAAAGAACACCGCCTCGCCCTCGTCCGTCTGCTTGCCGCCGTGGTCCGCTGCGGCGACGAAGAAGTTGCCGCGCAGCGGGCCTGCGAAGTGATGTGCGCCAGCTTCGTCACCGCCTGCCGCGAGAAAGACCCGCAGCGCCTGGCACTGCCGGAGCTGCTGCCCCTGCGCACCTGGCATGAGTGAGCCGCGGTTCATGCGCATCCTCGTGTTCTTCGACCTGCCCGTGGCGACCAAAGAGAACCGGCGCAGCTACACGCGCTTTCGCAAGTTCCTCATCGCCGACGGCTATGACATGCTCCAGCTCTCCGTCTACAGCCGCATCGTCAACGGCGAGGACGCCGTCGACAAACACCTCAAAAGGCTGCAGGCCAGCCTGCCCCCGGAAGGATCGGTGCGCTTCCTGCAGGTCACCGAAAAACAGTACATGGCGATGAAGCTGCTGATCGGCCCGCGGACCGTGCGCGAAAAAATCGTCGCCACCCAGATGACCCTCGACCTCTAAAACCGTTTTTTAAAAAGCGCGAAGCGCCGTGGAACGTGATTCCACGGCGCTTCGCGCTTACAGTATTATACCATCTCGGAAAGTGAAAGGGAGCTATAACTACTAGTCGAACAGGCATTTTCTGAGCTTCATTATACCATCTCGGAAAGTGAAAGGGAGCTATAACATCAGTGACCGCCTCACGATCAGACCGTCGATTATACCATCTCGGAAAGTGAAAGGGAGCTATAACCTGCTTGATCTCTGTCAGCTTTGTGCCAACATTATACCATCTCGGAAAGTGAAAGGGAGCTGCCGCTTTTGCTTTTCTCACTCCCCCAGCAGGTGGTGCAGCAGCTGATCGCGGCTGTTGATGAACATCTCGGTCACTTTGTAGCTGTCGGTGTCCTCGTAAGCGACGGGGCGGACGGCGCCGCCGTCGAAGCTGAGGATCTGCGCGCCGGGCAGGCCGAGGAGGATGGGCGAATGGGTGACGATGATGAACTGCGAGCCGTCGCGGGCAAGGCGGTCGATCTCCATCAGCAGGGTGAGCTGGCGCTGGGGCGAGAGGGCGGCTTCGGGCTCGTCGAGCAGGTAGAAGCCGTCGCAGCGGAAGGTGTTCTGCACAAGGGCGAGGAAGCTCTCGCCGTGCGACTTCTCGTGAAAGTGCTGGGGGCGGCCGCCGGGGCCGCGGCTGTACTCCTCTTCCTTGGTGGCCACGTTGTAAAAGCTTTCGGCGCGCAGAAAATACCCCCACGCGGGGCGGCGCACGCTGCGGTACAGGCGCACGGCATCGTGCAGGGGCGAATGGGAATCGAACGTCGAAAAATGATAGTTGCGGCTGCCGCCCTCGGGGTTGAAGCCCCAGGCCACGGCGACGGCCTCGAGCAGGGTGGATTTGCCGCTGCCGTTCTCGCCGGCGAAGAAGGTGACGGGAGCGCTCAGCGGCAGGCTGCGCAGCGAGGCGACGGCGGGGATGCTGCGCACATAGCTGCCGTCGGGCACATGCGCCCAGTCGATGACGATCTCTCTGACGTAAAGCCGGTCGTCCATGGCGATGCCCTCTTTCTGTAATCTTTTTGCTAAATGATCTTCTGAAAAGTTTTTCCGAACGAAGTTCCATGTGGAACTTCGTTCTTTTTTTGCCCGCTTGTCAGCAAGTTTTTCTTGCAGAGTTTCAAGAAAGCCGTGCTTTTCACTTGTGAATAATCATGTTACTCTGTTCATGTGAACAAAAGCACGAGCTAGGGAAACGCGGGATCATTCGCCCGCGCCCTGCCGGGCTCATTTAATCTGCGTCTTCCTAAAAATCGCTCAGGTCAGGAGCCGCAAAGCGAGCGCAGGCCTCGCGCAGCAGGCGGACGAGCTCAAGTCCGCTGGCCGGCAGGGCACGGCGCTTTTTCACGGCCAGCATCAGACGGTTGCGCGCGGTCAGCCCCTTCACGGGAAAGACACGCAGCCGCGAGACGGGGGCGTAGGCGTTGAGCTGTCCGGCGACGGCAAGGTACATCGACCAGCAGAAGCAGGCGGCATATCCCCGTGAGGCGAGCATGAGGTGCAGGTCAAGCTGCGGCAGTTCCATGACGCAGTTCAGCGCCACGCCGGTCACGGCGCAGAATTCATCGAGCGCCTGGCGCGAGGTGGCTCCCGGCTCGTTGAGGACGAACGGTGCGCCGGCAAACAGGCTCAGTTCCGCTCCGGCGTGCAGCTGGCTGCTGAGGACGGCGGTGTGTTCGCCGAGCAGGTCGTTCAGCATCGCGTCAGAAACGGCTAAAAACAGGCGTTCGTCAAGCATCGGCTCCAGCTCCATGGCAGCGGGATCGGCCGCAGTCTGATCGAGCAGCGCGGCGTCGAGCTCGTTTTTCAGCAGCAGCTCGCGCAGCGTTCGCGACGGCGCACAGCGCGTGGTCAGGCGCACGCGCGGATAGCGGCGCTTGAACAGGGGCAGCAGATCGGGCATGAGGATGCGGAAGCGCCCTTCCGGCAGGCCGAAGCGAAACTCGCCGATCTGGGAATCGCGCAGGTCGCCGAGCCGGCCGCGCAGATTGAGCTCTGAAAACTCCACGTCGGCAAAGGCTTCCAGCACGGCCTGTCCCGCCTGCGTGAGCGACAGTTTTGGAGTGCGCTCAAACAGGGAGGAGCCAAGCTCGCGCTCCAGATTCTTGAGGTACAGACTCAGCCCCTGATGCGACACGTTCAGCTCTTCCGCCGCGGCGGAGATGCTGTCGGCACGGGCCAGGGCGAGGAAGTAATGGTAATTGTTCAGCACGTTTTTTTCCTCCCTTCCGCGCTCATTATAGGCGGATAAGAAGCATTCGCGCAAGAAAATCTTGCGCTTTTTTGAGAAAGAGGCGATACGATGGAACGAAGCGTCAGCAACTACAACGAAACGCTCACACCGGCAGGTCCGCTGCAATTCTGCGACGTGACGCTGCGCGAGGGCGAACAGACGGCCGGTGTGGCCTTCACGCCGGAGGAGCGCGTCGAGCTGGTGCGCCGTCTTGACGCAGCGGGTTTCCAGCAGATGCAGCTGTACAACACCTGGCACGGCGACGGCGTCGACGAGAAGGCCATGGAGCTGAACGCGCAGCTTTGCGCGCTTCCCCGGCGCCAGATCATGATGGAAGTGCTCAACTTCAACACGTCCGATTTTTCCCGGCTGAAGACGATGATCGACGCCCAGGCTCAGTTCAAGCCTGATATCATCCACGCCAGCTATTCGCTCGCCGGCGGCGATGAATCCGCCCTGAAAAAGCGCGAGGAGCAGATCCGCGCCACGGCGGAGTACGTGAACGAAAAGGGGCTGAAGTGCAACATCAGCCTGCTCGACTCCACCCGCTCCAATCCGGCGATCTTGCGCCGCATGACGGCCGCGGCGGCCGCAGGCGGCGCCTGGCGCGTGCGCCTGGCCGACACCGCGGGTGTAGCTTCGCCCGGCGGCATCGAAAACATGTGCGCCGCGGCGCGCGAAGCCATCGGCGACCGTCCGACGGCGCTGGGCATCCACGCGCATGATGACTTCGGCCTGGGGGCTGCCTGCACGCTGGCCGGCATCCGCGGAGGCGCAACGCACATCGACGCGTCGGTCAACGGTCTGGGCGAGCGTGCCGGCAACGCCTCGCTGATCGAGGTGGTGCTGTGCCTGGAAGGTCTGTACGGCATCGAGACGGGCATCGATCTGTCGCAGATGACGGAGCTTTCGCGCTTCGTGGAGCGCATTTCCGGCATCCGCACGCCGGACAACGCGCCGTTTGTGGGACGGTACGTGTTCTCCGACAGTCTGGCCGCGCATATCCTCGCTTCTGCGAGAAATCCCTTCGCGGCGCAGGGCATCCTGCCCGAGTCGATCGGCGGCCGGCGGCTGGCGTTTTTCGGCAAAAACATGAACGACGCCGTGATCGAGATGGTTTCGGCCCGTGCCCGGCGCATGGTGAACCCGAAGCTGTACGGCGAGATCTATCGCGAGGTCTGCGCGCGCACGACAGGCAAAAAGGGCGTCGTCATGCTCGAGCCGGATTTCTGGAAAGCCGTGGACGAGGTCGAAGCGCGTCACGCCTGATACCTTTTTCTTGTTCTGCATGGAACGATCCGTTCCTGACAACGGGAATCCGCCGCAATCTGCGGCATGAAAAACTCATAACAGTTTAAGGGGGAACTTTTGATGAACGCAATGAAAGTCGTACTTACCGATCTGGCTGTGCTCAGCGTGCTGATGCTGCTCGGCGTCACTCTGCGCAAGAAGTGCGGATTTTTACAGAGGCTGTATCTGCCCGCTTCGCTGCTGGCCGGTATCGTCGGTCTGCTCCTGGGGCCGCAGGTGCTGGGACATTACACGGGCTGGTCGCTGCCGATCGGCAAGACCATCGCACAGTGGCCGGGACAGCTCACGTCGGTCGTGCTCGGTCTGGCCTTCGTCGGCACCGAGTCGTCGAGCGGCTTCGGCAAGATCGCGTCGTCGGCTGTCACCGTGAGCGGCCTCATCCATCAGACACAGGTGCTCGTCGGCCTGGGACTGACGCTCGTGCTGATGCCTTTTTTCAGCAACCTGCCGCTTGGCTTCGGCTTCACGCCTGTGTTCGGCTTCCACGGCGGACACGGCACGGCCAACGCCGTCGGCGTCGCCTTTGCTGAATACGGCTGGGCAGACGGCATCTCCGAGGCCAACACTATGGCCACGGCCGGCCTCATCTCCGGCATCGTGCTGGGCATGATCGTCATCAACATCGGCGTGCGCCGCGGCTACGCGCAGAAGGTCCTCAAGCCGCAGGAGATCCCGCTCGACATCCGTCAGGGCGTCGTCCCCATGGAAAAGCGCAAGCCCATCGGCATGGGCGTCACCTATAACGACACGCTCGACCCGCTTGCGCTCCAGCTGGCGTTCACCGGCATCGTCTTCGGCGCGGCTTCGCTGCTGTCCAAAAGCCTGATCGCCGTCCACCCGCTGCTCAAGGAGATCCCGCACTTCGCCTGCGCGATGATCTGCGGCGCGCTGCTCAACTTTATCATGAAGAAGCTGCACATGTCGCACTACTTCGACCGCGCCACGATCAACCGCATCTCCGGCGTCGCGCTCGACTACCTGGTGTGTGCCGCCGTTGCCACGCTGTCACTGAAAGTCTTCTCGCTCTACCTCGTGCCGCTCGTCTCCGTCATCGGCGTGACGATCGTCGCCAACCTGATCGCCAATTTCTACTTCTCGTGGAAGATCTTCGACGTCGACTGGTTCGAGCGTGCCGTCGCCAGCTACGGCCTTGAAAGCGGCGTCCTCGCTACGGGCCTGATGCTGCTGCGCGTCGTTGATCCCAAGTTCGAGACCACGGGACAGGAATCGGTCGCTTCGGCCGTGTCGCTGCTCTATCCGCTGGCCATCCCCTACGTCATCCTCATGCCCATGCTCTCCACCAAGGTGAACGGCTGGGTGCTGTTCGCCATCAGCGCCGCCATCTGGGCCGGTTTCTACATCGTCGCCCGCCGCTGCTTCTGGCACAGCGAGCGAAAGTTCACAGATATCCTTTCGTCGAAGTGCGACGCGCCCCGCGCTCAGCGCTCCTAGTCCTGCCGATACCGCACAAAAAAACGAGCTCCGGACAGACCGGAGCTCGTTTTTTATCTGTTGTCACAGCCGCAGCACGCTGCCGGCGTCGTCGCCAAGGCTGGAGCGGACGGCGAGCGCTGCCAGGAGCACGGCGGCGCCGTACAGGTCGCGGGGGTCGTGTCCTGTCAGGTGGAGGATTTTGTGCAGCTTGTACTGAACGGTGTTCTTGTGGACAAACAGGGCGTCCGCCGTCGCCTGGACGGAGCCGCCGTGCTTGTAGTACACGGTGAGGAAGTCGACGATCTGCGCGCGCTCTTTGGGCGAACAGCGTCCGAAGACTCCGTTCAGAAAGCTGTGCCGCGCTTCGGCAGGCAGTTCGCCGGCGAGGATCTCGAGATCGGCGCTGTCGTAAAAGTGGATCTTTCGGCCGCCGCGCATCGCTGCCCGCAGGGCCTTGTCGGCACGGGCGTAGGCGGCGCGGATGCCGCTGGCGTCGGCGGGCATGGTGTCGATGCCGATATAGGCGCTCAGTTCCGCCGCCTCGGCCGCCGAGACGATCTTTTCCGCCAGCGCGCGCAGCTGTTCCGGCTCGGCCGGCGGCATGAAGCAGACAAGGCGGTAGGGCAGCTTGTAGTAAAAGCCGCCGCCGATGCGGCGCACGATTTCGTGAAGGGCGTTTTCGGCCTTTGCCAGCTGTTCCTGCGCCGCGCTGTCGGTCTCTTCCGGTCCTCCCGTGAGCGCGACGACGAAGACAATCCTCGGCTCGCGGATGTCGATGCCCAGCTGGAGACCGCGTTCGGCAAACGCGTCGTCGACCTGCGCGGCTGAGGAAAACAGCCATTCTTCGATGAACTGGTTCCACATCGCCGCTTTGAGCTGCTTCTGACGCTCCGCCCATGAGTCGAGAAGCAGGATCTCCGTCATCTTCTTGATGATGCGGCCGAACTGGCGCACTTCGTCGGTGCGTCCGGTCAGGCCGATGACGCCGACAGTCTCGCCTTCGAACAGCAGCGGCAGGTTGACGCCGGGCCGAGCGCCTTCGTACTCGTCTTCATTTTCGACGATCAGCTCGTCCAGCCCTTCCTTCAGGAGCCGCCGCGCACCGCCGTGGACGGTTCCCAGACGCGCCGGGTCGGTGCTGGCGATGATCAGGCCCTGCTCGTCCATCATGTTGACGTCATGATCGATGATGGAACTGACCTCGGTCACGATCCTCATGGCGCTCTCGTGCGATATGAGCATAAAGACACTCCCCTGCTATGTTTATCTTATTCTTGATACTAATATTATACACGTAAAATCGTCTTGAGAGACGTTGAAATAAGTTTTTTATGAGTTTATACTCTATTTAAATGAAGCAAATAGTTCGACAGTCAATGTTCAATACGAGGTGACTCCTGTGCGCAAAATGGTTCATTATCGGCTGCCGGTCGCCTTCTGGCTGCTGGGAGCGAGTGTCATCCTCTCCGCGCTGTACGGATTCGGAGCGCCGCTCGGGCAGCTGATCGAAGGCGAGTTTGGCTATCTGAACATCGTCGTCGTGATCCTCGCCGGCGTGATGTTCCTGCGCGTGTACGAGGCCAGCGGCGCGATCGCGCTGCTGATGGGGCGTCTGTCGCGGCTGATGGACCGGCGCCCGATGACGTTTCTGTTCATCGTGATGGCACTGCTCTACGTGCCCGGCATGTTTACCGGGCTGGGTGTTCCCGCTGTGCTGATCGTGGGCGGTCTGGCCTTCCCGCTGCTGACGAAGATGGGCTTTTCGCCCGAGCGGGCCGCCGCGTTCATCTCGCTCGGAGCGATGTACGGCAGCGTCACAGGGCCGCTGAACATCCCCGTGATGATCATCGCCTGCGCGATCAACATGCCGTATGAGGGCTTCGGCCTGGTGCTGCCGGCGATCACCGTTCCGCTCGGGGTCGTCACGGTGCTGGCGCTCGGCTGGAAGACGGCGCACGGTTTTGTCCCCGCCGCTGCCGAGGCGCAAAAGGGCGAACGCGTCTTCACGCCGACGGTCGTCCTGCCGGTGCTGGTGCTGCTGCTCCTGGTCGGGCTGCCGCGGCTGCTGCCGCGCTACGTGCCAGATTTCGGCACGCCGCTGGCGTTCTTCGCGGCGATGCTGTGCGTGTTCCTCTGCGGCCACGTCAAGGGCATGGGAACGGTCCTGCTGAGGGCGGTCGACAGTCCCGTGCTCGACACGGCGGCGCTGCTGCTTTCAGTCGGCGTGCTTGTGCAGATCGCCACGCTCACGGGCATCAAGGGCGACATCATCACCGCCTGCATGTCGTTGCCGGCCGCGGGGATCTACGCGGTGCTGCTAGTCGCACTGCCGGTGCTGGGCGGCGCGGTATCGATGCTGGGCGGTGCGGCGCTGTTCGGGCTGCCGCTGGTGCTGGCGCTTCTGGGGCACAACACGATCGTGGTCACGGCCGGATGCTCGGTGCTCTGCGCTCTGAGCCAGCTGCTGCCGCCGACGGCGATCGTGGGCAAGGTCGCCTGCGAGGTGCTGGGCGTCGACGACTACGGCCGGGTGCTGCGCGTGATGATGCCCTACATCGTCCTGACAGCCCTGTTCTCGCTGCTGTTCGTGATCGGCTCGAACGCCGTCGCCGGCGCTCTGGTGTAAGGAGGGGCGAATATGGACGTTTACAGCTGCATCACCGGGTGTTACCGGCTCATCTTCGCTCTGATCGCCGCGCTCTTTCTGATCAACATCGTCCGCCACGAGAGCCTGACGAAAAAGCTGCTGGGCGTGATCGTCGCGCTGCCGCTGCTTCTGCGGCTGTTCGGGATCAAATAGGAGGCGCGGGGCATGGATAAAAAGTTTTTCAGCGGCGCAAATGCCGCTAAGACGCTGGCCGCGTTCGCTGTGCTGGGCGGGCTGTTCTTCGCCGGTCGAAAGGCGTTCCTCGACTCGCGCCGGCAGTTCCCCATCTATCCGAGTTCGGGCGTTTCGCGCGTGGCGCATTTGAGCGAGTATTTCGGCGGTGTCAAAGGCACGGCTGCCGACGGCGAGGTCTATGTGTTCGACAGCGGCAAGCCGGGCGCGTCCGTGCTGATTTTGGGCGGCACGCACAATGACGAGCCGGCAGGGCACGTCGCCGCGGTGGCGCTGATCGAGAATATCCGCGTCACGCAGGGGCGCGTGTTCATCGCGCCGAGGGCCAACGCCAGCGGGCTGACGCACACGACGCCTCTTGAAGGCTTTCTCGACCGCTACTGGGTCGATACCCCCGGCGGCAAACGCTGGTTCAAGTTCGGCTCGCGCTACACCAACCCGGTGTATCAGTGGCCCGATCCTGACATCTTCGTGCATCATCAGTCGCTGCAGAGCATGGCCGGAGAAGAATCGCGCAATCTCAACCGCTGCTGGCCCGGCCGCCCGGACGGCACGTACACGGAGAAGCTGGCGTTCGCCTACATGGAGCTGATGCGCAAGGAGAATATCGCCATCGCCGCCGACTTCCACGAGGCGCCGCTGGAGTACTTCCTCATCAACGCGATCTGCTACCCCGAAAAAAGCGGCAAGGTCGCCATGGGAGCGGAGTTCAACCTTTCCATGGAAGACCTGGACTACACGATGGAGGCTTCGCCCGGCAACCTGCACGGCTTCTTCCACCGCGAGGTCGGCGACTACGCCGGGACGATGCCATTCCTGATGGAAACGCCCAACCCGTCGCAGGGACGCTTCCACGGAAAGATGACGAATGACCTGATCGTCACGGGCCGGGACGAGAACTACATCAAAGCGGGCAAGCTGGGGCGCCTGTTCGTCGATATGGATGAAAAGGGCTGGCCGCTGTCGCTGCGCGTCGCCCGCCACATCAAGAGCATCGAGGAGATCATCAACTCGTATAACGAGCTCCACCCCGAACAGCCCGTCACGGTGGAAGGCATCCCGCCGTATGCCGAAATGGTGAGCAAAGGCGTGGGAGCTTTTCTCCACGCGCCGGAGCATGAGCCTTTTTCAAACTAAGGAGGAACCATCATGAAAAAATCGCTGAAGTTTGTCATCCTGGCGGCGCTCGCCGTGCTGTCGCTGTCCGCTGCCGCGTGCGCCGCACCGACGTTCGGCCAGCCGGTGCTGATCACCACCGCCGGACAGAGCATCGAGGCCGCGACCGTCGATTTCCACTTCCAGAAAGCCAAGGTGGCGTCGATCCTCGACAACCTCGCCAAGCCTGACAAGCTCGAGGGCGTGCAGACGCTCGTCATCGCTCCCGGCCACAGCCTGAAAGGCCTGGGCAGCGCCGGCATCAACGAGACGGCCGAGCTGGAGCGCGTGAAGAAGCTCGTTGCCGCTGCCGTCGAAAAGAACATCCCCATCGTCTGCGTGCACATCGGCGGCAAGGCCCGCCGCGGCGTCAACTCACAGCCGTTCATCGACGCGGCGCTCGAGCATGCTGCCTGCTGCCTCGTCTATGACGCGGGCAATGAAGACGGCTACTTCACCGACTTCTGCGCAGCGCACAGCATCCCGCTCATCACCATGCAGAAATCCGCCTTTCTGGCGAAAAATCTGATCGCTCTGTTCCCGAAACAGTAATCATCCAAAGGAGGCGTACCATCGAACAAAGTTCCGCGTCCACAGGCGGGAACGCCGCGTTCTCCGACGCTCCCAAAGAGAGAAACACATTTGCAGCGCAAAGATTGTTTTTCGATTTGAAAGGAGAAATGCGTCATGTTCAGTATGAAGAAATTCGGAGTCGCCGTCGCCATGCTTTCGCTTATCGCGAACGCCGCAGCCGCGTGCGACATGGTCGTCGTCACCCCCAAGGGCAGCGCTGACGGCAGCATGATCTGGGCCAAAAACAGCAACCGCAACAACGAGGAGTGCATGACCTTCAAGTTCCATGCCGGCGGCAAGCACGCCCCGGGCGAGACCGTCAAAGTCAGCCACACCACCATTCCTCAGGCCCCCGTCACCTACTCCGTGATCGGCGCCGAGCCGTACTGGGGCTGGGGCGGCGAGATCGAGATGAACGAAAAGGGCGTCTGCTGCGGCAACGAACTGATCCTCACCAAAGATCCCGTCCATCATGAAGAAGAAGGCATGAACGGCCACGACCTCAACCGCCTCGCCGTCGAGCGCGGCGCCACGGCATACGAGGCCATGCACGTCATCATCGACATGATCGAGAAATACGGCCAGGGCGGCAACGCCAATCCTCCCAGCTCGTCCGACCTGTACGTGTACTGGAACTCGTTCCTGATCGTCGACCCCAACGAAGCCTGGGTGCTTGAGACCTCCGACCGCCGCTGGATCGCCCGCAAAGTCGACGTCAACGAAGGCGTCTTCGCCCTCACCAACATGTGCTCGATCGGCTCCGTCTACGACGAGTGCAGCGACGATCTGATCCAGCACGCCATCGAGAAGGGCTGGTTCGCCGAAGGCGACGAGTTCAACTTCTTCAAGGTCTACAGCCAGATCAATCCTCGCCCCAACTTTGAGACCAAGGGCCGCCGCGCCTATGACATGCTCGCCAAGAAGATGGGCAAGATCGTTCCCCAGGACCTCATGGAAGTCATGAGAGACAACAAGCTGGCCGGCTCGTTCCTTGAATCCCGCTTCGGCATGGCAAAAGTCACCCGCGCCCTTTCCGAACACATGATCGGCAACAGCATCGCCGGCAGCGCCATTTTCCACCTGCGCCACGACGAATCCATCCCCGAGCCGATGCGCAACGTGATCTGGGCCGCCATGGCTTCGCCCGACTGCGGCGCATACCGTCCGTTCTACTTCTGCGCCAAGGTCCCCGAAGAACTTGCCATCGGCGAGAACACCTACGATATCAAGTCGCCCTGGTGGTGCTTCGACATGCTCGACCGCATGGCCCGCGCCAACGAAGACTGCTACTTCGACGTGCTCAAGGCCATCTGGACGCCGTTTGAGGCCCGCATGTTCAACGAGAACAAGATGATGGAGAAAAAGGCCGCCAAGCTGTTCAAGGACGGCAAGGACGAAGAGGCCAAGAAGCTCGTCAGCGACTTCGTGCAGCTGTACTGCGACAAGAGCTGGGACGTCGCCAAGGGCCTTCAGGGCGTGTTCAAGGAGCTCAACAAGGTCATGCCCGGCCCCAAGGTCAATCTGATCGATCCTGACGGCGTCAGCAACAAGAACGCCAAGGTCGTGCTCTTCCAGTAAGTTTTAACGGCACTTCACTCAAAGGCCGCCCTTCGGGGCGGTCTTTTTGTTATGAATAACAAAATTATACACGAAATTCAGTTTTTCATGCCATGGCAATTTCCACTATTCGTAACTATAATTTATTTAAGATTGACTTGTTATTCACTTTTATTTATCGGCTTTTGCCCCAAAAGCCCCATTCACAGGAGGAATTTTCCATGCTGAACAAGGAGCGCTTGAAGAACGTCTTTTATGACATGGTGAAGATCTACAGCCCGTCGAAGGGCGAGGGCGAGATCTGCGCGTGGGTGATGGACTACCTTCTCGCGCGCGGTCTTGAGCCGGAGATCGACGAGGCGGGCAAGGCTTACGGCGGCAACGGCGGCAACATCATCGTGCATGTGCCGGGCGAAAAGGCCGACGATCCCATCTGCTTCATGGGGCACCTTGACCAGATCGAGCCGTGCAAAAACGTCAATCCGATCATGGACGGATCTGTCATCCGCACCGACGGCACAACGACGCTCGGCGCCGACAACAAGAGCGCCGCAGCCAGCATCTTTGAAGCGTACGAGGACCTGCGCGAATCGGGAGACGCTCACAAGGAGTTCTACATGCTGTTCAGCGTCTCGGAAGAGATCAACATGCAGGGCGTCAAGCACCTTGATCCCAAGCGACTGCCCTGCAAGAGCTTCGTCGTTCCCGACGCCACAGGCCCGCTGGGCACGATCATCACGGCCGCTCCGGCAGCCAACGTGATGAAGGTGACGATCAAGGGACGCACGGCACACGCGGGCATCGAGCCGGAAAAGGGCATCAACGCCATCGTCGCCGCTTCCAAGGCGATCGCGAAGATGCACATCGGCCGCATCGACTTCGAGACGACGTCCAACATCGGCCATATCGAAGGCGGCACGGCGACAAACATCGTTACCGACTCCGTGTGGTTCACGGCGGAGATCCGCTCCAGAAGCGACGACAAGCTGGCGGCCGAGACGGCTTACATGGAGAAATGCGTGCGTGATGCCTGCGCCGAGATGGGCGCGGAGTGCGTCTGGGAGTGCGAGCACGTCTATCCCCGCTTTGTCCTGGGCGAGGACAGCTCGATCTACAAGCGTGTCACCGAGGCGATGAAGGCTGAAGGCGTCACGCCCATCCCCACGGTCACGGGCGGCGGCTTTGACGCCAGCGTGCTGTGCGGGCTGGGCTGCGAGAGCGCGGTCATCAGCACGGGCATGAAGGACGTTCACACCAAGGCGGAAAGCATCGACCTTGAGGACATGTGGAAGATCACGCATGTCATCAGCAGGCTGATGCGTTCGTAAAAATACACAGGGAGGTTTTTTCCAATGGTTGAGAAGAGCAAAAAGGAAGTCAAGAATTTCAACCCGAACCTGGTGCTGGTGATCATGGTGATCCTTTGCACCATCGCCTCGTACTTTGTCGTGCCCGGTGCGTACAAGCGTGAGACGGTGAACGGCGTCACCCGCGTCATCGCCGACAGCTACCATGCCGTCGACAAGACGCCGGTGAGCGTGTTCAAGATGCTGCGTTCGATTCCCGAGGGTCTGAACGGCGCCGGCATGATGATGTTCGCCGTTATGCTGATGGGCGGCGTCGTCGAGGTGTACAAGAAGACGGGCGTCATGGGCGCGGCCATCAACTCCGTGCTCAACCTGAGCAAGCGCACCGGCAGCGCGGTCATCATCTCGGCCGTCATGCTGGTCTTCGCGTTCATCGGCGGTATCCTCGGCTGGTCTGAGCAGATCATCCCCTTCGTGCCGATCGTCATCTCGCTGGCGATCACGCTGGGCTACGACTCGCTGGTCGGCATGGCCATCTCCGGCTTCGCCTGCCTGGTCACCTTCGCCGTCGGCCCCTTCTGCGTCTACACCGTCGGCATCTCGCACAAGATCGCCGAGCTGCCCATGTTCTCCGGCTGGGAGCTGAGACTGTGCGTGCTGGCTGTCGTCACACTCGCGGCTCTGTTCTGGATCCTGCGCTACGCCAAGAAGATCAAGGCTGATCCTTCCAAGTCGCTGATGGCTGACACAGACACGAGCGATCTGGTCATCCCCATCGACACGAGCCTGACACTTGACGCCAAAAAGGTGATCTCGCTGCTGGTCATGGGCGTGTGCTTCGGCTTCACGATCTGGGGCCTGCTCACTCAGGGCTGGTCGTTCGGCGAGATGAGCGCCATCTTCCTCGGCGGCGGCGTCATCACCGGCTTCCTCTGCGGCATGGGTCCCTCCGAGCTGTGCGACACGATCGTCAAGGGCTCCATCGGCGCCTTCGGCGGCGCTCTGATCATCGGACTTGCCCGCTCCGTGCAGTGGGTCATGACTCAGGGCGGTCTGGTCGATCCCATCATTCACGGCCTCACCAGCATGATGAGCGGCGCTTCGTCGTTCACCACCTCGGTCGTCATGTTCATCTCCAACTTCTTCATCAACGCCCTCATCCCCTCCGGCTCCGGCCAGGCGATGGCGGTCATGCCCATCATGATCCCGATGGCCGACATGCTGCACATCACCCGTCAGACGGCCACGCTGGCCTTCCAGTTCGGCGACGGCATCTCCAATACGCTGTGGTTCACCAACGGCACGCTGCTGATCTACTGCGGACTGGGCCGCATCTCGCTGAAGAAGTGGTACAAGTTCATCCTGCCTCTTCAGGTCTTCTTCTTCCTGATGCAGATCTGCTTCCTGTACTACGCCGACATGATCAAGTACGGTCCCATGTAAGGATCCTCTTGATGCACGAAATGCAATCCTGTGACACGCTGGGCGTCCACGCGACGCTCAGCGTGTTTCGTACTCATATGCTGGGAAAGAACAGCGACCGCCCTGTCGGCGAGGCACAGCCGCTGATCTGGTTCCCGGCCGAGGACCATCAGACGGGCGAAACGGTCGACTGCTCCGGCTTCGTCATCCCGCAGAGCAGCCACACGTTCGGCGTGCTGGGCTTCAAGCCCTACTGGATCTGGGGCTTTGAGATGGGCGCCAACGACCAGGGCGTCGTCATCGGCAACGAGGCGGAGTTCAGCCGCGATTTCGGCAAGGAGCCGGCCGAAGGCCTGCTGGGCATGGACCTGCTGAGATTGGGCCTGGAACGCGGCGTCTCGGCCCGCGCTGCGCTTGACGTGATCGTGAAGCTGCTGGAAACATACGGGCAGAACCACAACGCCAGCGCTTTGAAAGACCGCCGCTACGAGAATTCGTTCCTGATCATGGACGAGAAAGAACTGTGGGTGCTCGAGACCGCCGGTCGAAGATGGTGCGCCAAACGCGTGAGCACGTTCCACGCGCTGGGCAACACCTACTCCATCGGCGGCGACTGCGAGCTGTCCAGTCCCGATCTTGAATCACACGCGCGCGAAAACGGCTGGCTGCTGCCGTATGAGTCGTTCAGCTTTGAGAAAGCCTATTCCGCGCCCATCCCCTACTTTGGCCTCACCACCCCGCGCAACAGGCGCGTGCACAAGCTGGCCGCCGAGACATCCATGCACAGCTTCAGCACGATGAAGCGAATCTTCCGCGATCATCACGAGGGCGAACTGACGGGCCCCCGCTGGGGCGAAACGAGCGGCATGTTCCAAAGCGTGTGCATGCACGCGATGAGCCTGGAAACGTCACAAACAGCCGCTTCGATGCTGGCGGCGTACAAGCCCGGCCTGGGGCTGACACTTCGCGCGGCGTTCTCTCAGCCGTGCTGCTCGCTCTATCTACCGGCTTACGTCGGCGTGACGCCGCCGACACTGATGAGCACAGGAAAGGGCGTTTTTGACAAAAACTCGCTGTGGTGGCTGTTCGACCGCCTTGCCAAAACCGCTGCCATCGATCCTGAACGCTTCACACCGCGCCTGCACGCAGAGATCGCGCGGATGGAAGAAGATATCGAAACCCGCACCGCCGAGGCCGAGGCACAAGCAGCAGAACAGTTCGCCGCCGGCGACACAGACGGCGCGCGAAAAACGCTTTTCGATCTGATGGATCAGTGCGCATCCCCCGCGGCCCATTTTGCAATCATCCAATGGCAAAACATCCGCGACGAGCTGCGCAGCCTTGGCGTGACCAGCCTCACCGGCTCACACGCCGATTTTCTGCGCGCCTACTGCGAGCTGACAAAGATGGAGCTGCTGTAATATTCTTTCGCGATTCAAGGCTCATCGCGAGATCGTGCCGGCAGAAAACAGTATAAAAATCTCCAGGAGCGAGTTAAGGCAGTAATTTTTGATAAATTATCAAAAATTACTGCCTTAACTCGCTCCTGGTATGAAATCCCAATTTATCAGAAATCCGCATCTGACATAATGAAATCAATCAAGTTGCAGTGTCTGATCCCATCCCTTTGCGACGGAAGAGGATCAAGTGTAAAGAGGTATTTCGGGAAATTGTCACGTATCGAGCGAAACGGTCTGTACTCCCGCTCTTCCGTTTGCGGATCGGCAATGGTCATGGCAATTTGGATATAGGTGTATCCTTGCCCGCGACGAGCGATAAAATCACATTCAAGCTTTCCGACGCGCCCGACACTAAGCCTATAATCCTTGGAACTGAGGTAAACATACATCACGTTTTCCAGAGCTGGGCCATAATTAATCCGGCCGTCGACATTACGAGCAAAATAAAGACTTAAGTCGGCAAGATAATACTTTTCTTCTCCGCGAAGCGCCCTTTTGGATTTCACGTCAAAGCGCGGGCAACGGTAAAGAATCTTCGCATTCAGCAGCAGTTTGATGTATCGGTCCAACGTTTCACGAGTGACCGCAACGTGTTCCACAGTTCGGAAGTACTCGACCAGCCCACTCAGACTCGTCGTCGCGCCGTAATTGTTGATCAGATAATTCATAACTTTGTCAAAAACAGAACGGCTGCGAATCTTGGCACGGGATCGTATATCCTTGTCGATGATCTGCGAGACGATGTTCTCAACGTAGGCAAGCTTGTCCTGTTCGTCATCAAATTCCAGCGTCTGCGGGAAACCACCAAAACGAAGGTACTCTGCAAACTCCTCGGCTGGAGATCTGACCTTTTTTCCAAGAAAACACTTCATCTCCATCATCTCACGGAAGTTCAGCGGAAACAGCTCCAGTTCAATGTAGCGGCCGGTCAGTTTTGTAGCCAGTTCGCCGCTTAACAGATACGAGTTTGAGCCGGTGATGAAAATCGAAAAGCGCCCCGCCTGCCGATAAGCGTTTATCAGAGTCTCAAAACCTTCGACATTCTGAACCTCGTCGATAAACAGGTACTTAAAGCCCCCACTGTCACGGCTGTCGATCTCTTTTGCCAGACTTTCAGGATCAGTCACATACATATAATCGCGGGAATCCAAATCAATGAAAATAATGTCTTTCTCCGTCACGCCACGCTTTTTCAAGTCAGAAACAACAGATTGAAGCAAGCTGGATTTGCCGCAGCGACGAATACCTGTGATCACTTTGATAAGATCGCTCTGATAAAAACCACGAAGTTTATCCAGATAATATTCGCGATCATAAATGCGATCAAACATGTTTCCGCCTCCTTTCGCTGTATGTTCATAATAAACCGATCCGAAGAAAAAGACAAGTTAAGGCCGTAAATTTTGACAAAACGTTAAAATTTACGGCCTTAACTCATGTGCTTCTTAAAATATCCATAGAGAGTGCAGGTTAATACTAATGCGCAATTAAATGCTCATCGCGCGGGCGCGACAGCCGGCGCGAAAAGAGTTTCGCATTTCCGGACCGTTTCTTCTCATCTTATCGTTCCATATGGAACGACCTGGCTCGTCAAGGAAGACATTCCATCTCCCGGCAAATCCAGACCTCGCCATGAATGTGATAGCTTTCCGGCGTTGCGCACGGTACGTCTTTGAACCCGGCCGCTTTGTAGCAGCAGTATGCCGCTTCGTTATTCTCAAAGACAGCAAGAGTTGCTTTCTTCGCTTTCAAAACGTCAAAGGCATAGCGCAGCGCCAGGCGGAGCATCTCGCGCCCCACCCCCTGCCCGCGCCGTTCACAGTCAACGATGACAAAGCCCAAACGCAGGATCGTCCTTGATTCGTCGAGCCAGCGCATCGTCAGATGACCGACAGTGCCGTCCTCGTCCTCTGCCGTCAGCGCGTAAAAACGGCCGCCGGCCGTGCAGGCGTCATAATTTGCATTCACGTCCGCCGCAGCAGCAGGCCAGCGCTCATAACGATCAGCACTCCACTGTCGGAAAGCCCGCTCGTCTTTGAGCCACGAGAGGATCACTTCTGCATCGTCTCTTTCATAGGGACGCAGACAAAGCACACTTTTTTCCGTTTTCATGACTTCCTATCGAACCTCACCGTCCCGGCTTGTTCTCGTTGCCCCAGTCGCACAGCTTGTCAAGCACAGCCATCAGCGACCGGCCGCGGGCGGTGAGCGAATACTCCACCTTCGGCGGGATCTGTGCGTAAACAGCTCTCTCGATCAGCCCGTCAGCCTCAAGCTCCTTCAAGTTCTGACTCAGCGTCTTGTCGGCGACCTTGCGCAGATAGCGCTTGAGCTGACCAAAGCGCACCGGCTCGTACTCCATCAGGCAGTACAAGATCACCGGCTTGTACTTCCCGGCGATCAGCGACAGCGTGTAGCAGTAGCCCGTCTGCGAAAAATCTGCGCTGGTGATGTCCTTGTTCTCCATTTCCGGCCCTCCCGAAAGCGGCTTACATAAAAGTAAGTACTTTATTTTCTTCACCATATGGTGTTATCATAGCGGAAGATCGCGTGGCGCGCAAGCCCCGCAGAATTTTCTCAAAAGGCAGGTAATGTATGATGAAAAAAGATCTTGGCGTCGTTCAGGCCGTGTGGCCCATGCCCGTGCTGATGGTGGCCGCCTACAACGAGGACGGAAGCGTCAACGTGATGAACGCAGCCTGGGGCATGATCTGCGACAGTGACCAGATCGCCCTGTTCCTCTCTGCCGATCACAAGACGTCGAAGGACATCGTCGAGCGCAAGGCGTTCACCGTCGCGCTGGCCGACAAAGCCCACATGGCCGCGGCCGACTTCTTCGGCATCGCCAGCGGCAACACCATGACCGACAAGTTTGAGCGTTCCGGCCTCACCGCCCGCAAGAGCGCCTTCGTCGACGCGCCCGTGATCGAGGAGTTCCCCGTCGTCATGGAGTGCGAGCTGAAGGACGTCGTCGAGAAGGGCGACTTCCTCTGCTACGTCGGCCGCATCGTCAACGCCGCCGCTGAGGAAAGCGTGCTGTCGGCAAACGGCAAGATCGACCCCGCCAAAGTCGGCGCCCTGATGTTTGACCAGTTCCAGCACGGCTACTACACCGTCGGCGAACACGTCGGCCAGGCCTGGAACGCCGGCAAGGACCTGATGAAGAAATAAGCACATGACTCACAAACACGCCGCCGCACAGCAGTGAATTGCTGTGCGGCGGCGTGTGTCTATCTTCCCGAAAGAGTTTTTATCCATGATGATATAATTAATCAGCGTCTCCTTAGCTCGCCAAACAAAAAATCATCACATTCCCATGGAGGTATCCTTAATGAGCAAATCGCTCCGTACTGATTTCTCACGCCCGCCGCGCGAAACCGTAGAGCTCCTGCGCGGCATCCCCAGCACTAACGTCAACGACTGCCTGGGACGCTGGGGCGGCATCGACTCAGCGCTGAGGCCGCTGAATCGCGCTCCGCTGCTGGGGACCGCGTTCACCGTGCGCGTGACTCCAGGCGAAAATCTCATGTTTCAGTATGCCGTCGACGTGGCGCTCCCCGGCGACGTGATCGTAGTGGATGCGGAGGGTTACTGCGGCTGCGCGCTCATCGGCGAACTGATGGCGCTGCACTGCAAGATGCGCGGAATCGCCGGCCTGATCTTCAACGGCGCCGTGCGCGACAGCGACGCCCTGGCGCGGATGGATTTGCCTGTCTACGCCCGCGGCGTCTCGCCCAACAAGCCGGGCAAGAGCGGTCCGGGCGATCTCAACGTGCCGATTGACCTTGGGGGCGTGACGATCAATCCGGGCGACATCCTCACGGGCGACGCCGACGGCGTGGTCGTAGTCCGCCCTGACGAGGCCGCCGAGGTTGCCGCAAAGGCCAAAAAACACGCCGATGGCGAAAAGGACAAGATCGCCCGGATCATCGCCGAAGGACGCTACGACCGTCCCTGGGTCGTCGAAAAGCTGAAAGAACTGGGCTATGAGCTCTGATCCGCGGCGTTTTCACCGTAAAAGCGCTTCAGCCGTTCACAAGAGAATATCTCACGGGCCAGCCGCAGCAGTTCAAGCTCCGGCTGGCCTAATTCTTCGCCGATACGGTAAAACATTTTCACATCCCAGGTCTCGCCCTCTTCGCCGATGGAAAACAGCTCCACGTCATCGCCGGCGTCTGTCAGCTGCGTCGTTAAAAACGGAACGATAGCAACGCCCATCCCCGCCGCGGCCATCCGGTAACAGCTGATGTTGCTCGTAAATTCCATCTTTACGTGCGGACGGATCCGATTCCGCTTGAAAAAGTCGTCGCAGAATGCGCGCGCTGCATGCGCCTGAAACAGCAGAAAGTACTCCATATCCCCGAGCGCTTCAAGGCGGACGGAGTTTGTGCCGATCCGCTGAGAAGGCGGAACGTTCCCCGAATGCACCGCAAGGACCATCTCTTCAGTGTAGATCGTCTTCGCGCAGATCCCCGCCGACTCGCCCTGCTTGCCCTGCGTCACTGCAGTAGCCGGCAGAAGGAGCAGGTCGATCCTTCCCGCACGCAGATCTTCCGTCAGCTTCTGCCCGCTGTCCGTAAGCACTTCAACGTCAATGCCGGGATATTTCTTAAAAAAGTGCGGCAGCAGACGGGGCATCATGTATGCCGCACGGTCGTGCGACGTGCCGATTTTCAGCTTTCCCGTCATGTGCTGTGTGATGTCGCGAAGTTCCTTCATGAACCGGCTGTGTTCCATGAGGATGCGCCGCGCCGACTCAATATAGCGCTCCCCGGCATAGGTGAGCGAAAGAGGTATCGTAGAGCGATCGAACAGCTTCACATCAAGAGATTCTTCAACGTTCCGGATCGTGCGGCTCAGCGCCGGCTGCGAAACGTGCAGCTCGGCCGCGGCGCGCGTGACGCTGCGGCACTCAGCCACTTTGATCATGTACTCAAACTCCCGGTAATCCACGGCTGCGCCTCCAAGTTATACCAAAATCATTATCGCCCTTGTGATTATAATCCTATTTTACAGCATAACTCAAGCTGACTATAATTTCAAGTACCAAGGAAATTATTCAAGGGGGAACGACGATGAATCTGACGCGGAAGATCCTGTCTGCGCATCTGGCCGCTCCGTCAGCGATGAAGCCGGGAACGGAGATCCTGCTGAAAGTGGATCACACCCTGACGCACGACATCAACGCGGTGATGACGTATCTGGCGTTTGAGGCAATCGGCCTTGACCGCGCGCGTGTAGAAACCAGCGTGAGCAATCTGGATCACAATCTGCTCTACCTCGATCACAAGACGCCCGACGATCACATCTATCTGCAATCGGCTGCCAAGCGCTTCGGCGTCTGGGTCTCGCGCCCGGGCAACGGCATCTGCCACGCCGTGCATCTGGCCCGCTTCGGCAAGCCAGGCAAACTCTGCATGGGCGGCGACAGCCACACGCCCCACGGCGGCGCGCTGGGGATGCTCTCCATCGGCGTCGGCGGCATGGACGTAGCCACGGCGATGACAGGCGTGCCGATGCGGCTGAAAATGCCCGAGGTGATCCGCGTCACGCTTACCGGCCATCTCCGTCCAGGCTGCAATGCCAAGGACGTGATCCTCGAAATGCTCCGCCGCGTGTCGATCAAAGGCGGCTTAGGCAAAGTGTACGAATACGTGGGCGAAGGCGCTGCCGGGCTGACCGTGCCGGAGCGCGCCACAATCGCCAACATGGGAGCAGAGATGGGCGCGACCAGCTCGATCTTCCCCGCTGACGAGCAAGTGAAAAAATTCTTAAGGTCACAGGGCCGCGAGCAGGACTACGTTGAACTGCTGCCCGATCCCGACGCATCCTATGACGGCGAGATGGAGATCGATCTTTCGTCGCTTGAGCCGCTGTGCGCCTGTCCGCACCAGCCCGACAACGTCAAGCCTCTGAAGGACGTGGAAAAACGCCCCGTGCAGCAGGTGTTCATCGGCAGCTGCACCAACTCCAGCTACTCCGACATCGCCAAGGCCGCGCTCGTGTTTGAGGGCCGCCGCGTGGCCGACGACGTGAGCTGCACCTGCGCCGTCAGCTCCAAATCCATTTACACCCAGCTGATGCGCGACGGCTATATCGAAAAGCTGGTCGACGCCGGCGTGCGCCTGCTTGAATTTGCCTGCGGCCCGTGCTGCGCCATCGGCCAAAGCCCCGCCACCAAGGGCGTGGCCGTGCGCACCACCAACCGCAATTTCAAAGGGCGCAGCGGCAATCCTACCGCCGAAGTCTATCTCACCAGCCCGGAGACCGCGGCCGCAACCGCGATCATGGGGACCTTCGCCACAGCAGAAGACATCCTCGGCGCTGACGTCGCCAAGCTGGCACAGATTCGCGAGCCCGATACTTTCCCCATCAACAACGCACAGCTCATCCAGCCGCTGCCTCAGGAAGAAGCCGAAAAGGTCGAGATCATCCGCGGTCCCAACATCGCCCCTCTGCCCGTACCGGAGCCGCCGCAGCAGTCTTTGCGCGCTCCCGTCAGCCTGAAAGCCGGCGACAACGTCAGCACCGACGACATCACCCCTGCCAGCGCCGAGTTCAGCTCGATGCGGTCCAACATCCCGCTGATGAGCCAGTACTGCTTCCACCGCTACGATCCCACGTTCGCCGCACGCGCCAAGGAGCTTGGCACAAGCGTCATCGTCGGCGGCGAGAACTACGGCCAGGGCAGCTCGCGCGAGCACGCCGCCATCAACCCCATGTACCTTGGCGTGAAGTGCGTCATCGCCAAGAGCATCGCCCGCATCCACAAGGGCAACCTGCTCAACCACGGCATCGTCCCGATGCTGTTTGAAAACCCGTCTGACTATGACCGCATCGAGCAGGGCGACACGTTTGAGATCGAAAACTACCTGGACCAGCTGCCGACACGCCGCGTCGTCATCAAAGACGCGACAAAGGGCTTTGACTTTGCCGTCAGGCTCGATCTGTCCGACGCTGAAGTCCAAGTCGCCCTCGCCGGCGGCCAGCTGCGCTACCTCAAGCGCCAGCTCGCGGAAATGGGAGTCAAGACGAATTAATAATTAGTAGTTAATAATTCGTCATTAAATGAGGAGATCACGGCCGGAGCTCCTCCGTCCGTATCGGCACCACAAAAAACACTTATTGAGGAGGAACCACCAATGTCTGAAGAAAGAAAAGGTTTTATGATCGGCGCGCTGCCCTGGTGGCAGGCACTCATTTTCGTCGCTCTTTGCGCGGTCCCCATGTATATGGGGCTGCAGTCCAAGAGCATGAGCGGCACCCTCTGCTCCATCTTCTTCCTGGCTGTCATCTTCAATGAGCTTGGCGAACGCCTGCCCATCTGGAACGACTACATCGGCGGCGGCCTGCTGATGTGCTTCTTCGGCGTCGCTCTGATGAAGTTCTACGGACTCATCCCCGAAGCCGCCATCAAGAACATCAACAGCTTCATCTCCGATGACGCCAACTTCCTCGAGTTCTACATCGTCATCCTGATCACCGGCTCCGTCCTGGCCCTTGACCGCGACATCCTGCTCCGCTCGTTCCTCGGCTACATTCCCGCCATCCTCGGCGGTCTGGTCGCGGCGTGCGTTTGCGGCGTGGCCGTGGCGGCCCTGTTCGGCGTATCGCCGGTCAACGCCGTCATCAAGTACGTGCTGCCCATCATGGGCGGCGGCAACGGCGCCGGTGCGGTCCCCCTGTCCGACATCTATCAGTCAGTCACCGGTGCGCCCAAGCAGGAATACTACGCTTTCGCCATCATCATCCTGACCATCGCCAACATCTTCTGCATCATCGCCTCGGCCCTGCTCAACAGCCTTGGCGACAAGTGCCCCTCGCTCACCGGCGATAAGAAAACCCTTCTTCGCAGCGGCAGCAACCTGGCCCGCGACGACGCCAAGGTCAAGACCGGCACGCCCGAGATGGTTTCCGCGCTGCTGGTCGGCTGCGCCGCCTACTCCGTCGGCCGTCTGATGAGCAGATCGATCCTGCCCACGATCGCGGGCGCCAAGATCCACGCTTACGCCTACATGATCATCTTTGTCGTCATCCTCGCCGCCACCGGCCTGGTCCCCGCGGGCGTGCGCGCCGGCGCTAAGAGACTGCAGAGCTTCGTCTCCAGCGGTCTGGGCATGGTCATCATGGTCGGCATGGGCGCTGACTTCAACATCGGCGAACTGGCCATGATGCTGAACGTGGGCAACGTCGCCATCGCTCTGGCCACCGTCATCGGCGCCATCATCGGCTCGGCCGTCGTCGGCTGGCTGGTCGGCTTCTATCCCATCGACTCGGCCATCACCGCCGGACTGTGCATGGCCAACCGCGGCGGCAACGGCGACATCGCCTGCCTCGGCGCTGCCAAGCGCATGGACCTCATCGCTTACGCGCAGCTGTCCTCGCGTCTGGGCGGCGGCATGGTGCTCGTCATCGCCTCGTTTGTGTTCTCGGCCTTCCTCGGCAAGTAGCTCTTGCAGAATCGAGTAGGAGGCCGCCCATTGTTTGAGCGGCCGACCTCTCACACCACCGTACGTACGGTTCCGTATACGGCGGTTCAATCGTATAAGTGCAGAGACTCGTACCGCTCGGATAAGCTGTAATATCCGGCTCGTGCGAGTCTTTCATTTGTAAGAGCCGAATGCACGCTTGCGTGTTTCGCGCTCCGCCAGTAGGCTTTTCGCGAATATGCTGCTTCACACGCTCGCCACTCTGGTACGCCTAGTTTCATCAGGTTTTCTTTTCTTCTGCGCGTTTTCTTCCACTGTTTCCATATGTACATGCGGATTCTTCGTCTCAGCCATCCGTCCCAGTCTTCGAGGGTTTTCTTTATTCGGGCGATTCCGAAGTAGTTTATCCAGCCGTTCACAAAGCGTTTCAGTCTCGCGAACACTTCGCATATTTTCCTTCCCTGGCTGCGTGATGTCAGTTCTTTCAGTTTCTCTTTGGCTTTCTTCAATGCTTTCGCGTGGATGCGGATAAAGGTTCCTTGGCGGCTTTTGCCCAGGGCGTATCCGAGAAATTTGAATTTGCGCGGCGAATAGGTGCTTACGACTTTGCTTTTCTCGCTGTTGAGTTTCAGTTTGAGTTTCTTCTCCAGGTATCTTCGGCTGCTCTCTAGCAATCTCTCGCCGGCTCGTTTGCTTTTCGCAAAGAGGACGATGTCATCGGCGTAGCGGATTTCTTTCACTCCGCGGCGTGTCATTTCGTGGTCGTATTTGTTCAGGTAGATGTTGGCGAGCAGGGGACTCAAGGGGCCGCCTTGCGGGCTGCCCTCTTCTGTCTTGATTAAGAGGCCGTTTGCCATGACGCCGCTTTTCAGGTATTTCTTGATGAGCTCCAGTACGCGTTTGTCTTTGACTTCTTCGCGAACGGTGTTCATGAGCAGGTCGTGGTTGAGGGTGTCGAAGTATTTGGTGAGGTCTATCTCTACTGCGACTGTGTAGCCTTCGTCAGCATATTCTTTCGCTTTGCGGATTGCCATTTGGGCGTTTCTGTGGGGGCGGTAGCCGTAGCTGTTGTCTGAAAAGATGGGCTCATAGATTGGGGTGAGTTGCTGGGTTATTGCCTGTTGGATCATTCGGTCGATGACTGTCGGGATTCCGAGTTTTCTTATGCCTCCGTCGGGTTTGGGGATTTCTTTTCGGCGTACTGGTTGGGGTTTGTAGGTTCCGTCTCGCAGGCTGTCTATGAGTTCTTTTCCGTGTTCAATCAGCCACGGCAGGGCTGCTTCGACTGTCATTCCATCGATTCCTGGCGCTCCTTTGTTGGCTCTTACTCGTTTGAACGCTTCGTTCATGTTGTCTCTGTCGAGGATGCGTTCAAGCAGGTCTGCTCTGTCCTCTGCTTCGCTTTCCCGAGGTGCGGCGCTCTGCGCTCCCGCATACTTTTCGTGTTCCGCACTAGTCCTTTGTGGGCAGCTCTCGTCTATGAGATTTTCTGCGTTCATTGCGTCGCTCTCCTTTCAGCTTTCTTCGGACTTACGATTGTTCGGCCCTTCGCGTTCTTTGCAACGCTACTATGGCCTCGGCTGACTTCTCACAGTTCGTTGTTACTACGGTGTCTCCGGTGTTATCCGTCTGTGAGATCTCCCAGGGTACTCACACGTTCTTTCCCTCTTATACCCGCCTTGTTTACCTTAAGCGATTCCGTGCAGCTATTGGGCTTTGGCTTGTTTGGCAGTCTTACCCTCACTTACGGCCTTATACAAGGTTTCTGTTCGTCGGGCCAGAGGTTTGCCCTGCGAAGTCGTCTTCCTTCGCAATCCGGCTTCCTTCAGATTCCACCTCGCGATGGACACCCTTGCCTTTGGCTATATCCTTCCCACTGCCGGGCGGATTCGGGACTTGCACCCTCTAGAACGTGCGCTCGCCTGGCGCACCAAAAA
>Ga0129307_1001174_pt1 | contig 30521 bp, 29 predicted proteins | sample P1105metagenome_FD_94437 | JGI IMG/M metagenome (GOLD analysis project Ga0129307, IMG submission 94437) | Capybara group fecal microbial communities from Wisconsin, USA - P1105 metagenome | ecosystem: Host-associated > Mammals > Digestive system > Large intestine > Fecal | place: USA: Wisconsin...
GAAAAAGATTATGAACGAGTAACGAAGTATGCAGAAGCCATTCATCTACTCGAAATGTCAAGCTAACAGCATCAGGTGTCAGCTCCAAGCCGTTGAACAGGCATCTTTTTTCTGTTAAAATAGCGATCATAAAGATTGAATACCTGTCACGTCTATTATACTGCTTCTGGGAAAAGAGACCATCGACTGAGAGTTGTGAAATCAACCCGCAGTTATGAAAAAGCAAGCTGGGTCTTCGAAGTAAAAAGAATCGACAAATTACATGGAATTACGGCGGCAAAAGCAATAATGACCGGTGGATGAGTCAGAACGTCACACAGATTTTTTTCTGCTACATCGGATATCTTTTTTGGTGCCACAAGTCAAAGAAAAAGCCCTAAATCGAAAGATTTAGGGCTTTTTCATAACTTTTTGAGGCAATTCTCAAATCGCTAGAACGGCCCTTTTGGCTGCATCCAACAAAACATCCAACAAGATTGTTTCAGGCCGGGAGAGGCGCGCCGATCGGATTGGTCGGGAGCGGAGTGCTTTTTGCGTCCGTCAACAGAAGATCCAGCACCTGGGCGGTGTCCTTTTTACCCTCCATCGACACGTGGGTGTAAATGTCCAGCGTGGTGGACGCCTTCTCATGACCGAGGAATTCCTGCACCTGCTTGATCGTGTGCCCCTGATTGACCAGCATACTGCCTGCCGTGTGCCGCAGATCGTGAAAGCGGATATGCGGCAGGTCGTTCTTTTTCAGCAGCTTGGCAAAGCGGTGGCTCACATAGTTCGGCTCGAACACGGTCCCGTCCGCCCACTGGCAGATATGCTCGGTATCGGAGAAGGTGCGCCCGACAAGCTTGCGTTCCTCTTCCTGCCGATCCCAGACCGTCTGCAGAAACTCCTTGAGCGCGTTCGGCATGAACAGATCCCGCTTGCTGGCTTTGCTCTTGGTCTTCTCCTGCTCTGCGGTCGTTGAAAAGCGGACGACGGTGTTGCGGATATGGACGACGCCGTTCTCCATGTCCACGTCCTTCCACCGCAGACCTACCACCTCCGAGCGCCTGAGACCGAGGAAGAGGCCCAGATAGACCGCCGGTTCGATGGGATCGCCCTTGACCGCTTCCAGCAGCCTTTTCGCTGTGGCGATATCATAGGCGGTGCCCTCAAAATGATCGTCGCGGTTGTCCTTCACCGTGATATTCGCGCAGGGATTGTAGTTGAGTTCTCCCAGGGCGACACCCTCGTTGAAGACGCCGTTGAGGATCACCAGGTGCTTGCGGATGCTCTTTCTGGAGAGCCCGGCGTCCTCTTTTGTCCTGACGTACTGCAGGATTACTCGCGCCGTCACATCGCCCAGCTTCAGTTTTTTCTTCTCGAAGTAAGGCTTGACGTGGACTTCATAGGTGTTGAGATAGGACTCGTAGGAATTCGGCCGGAGCTGCTTTTCCTTCACCGCCAGCCATTCCTCGATCGCCTCGATCAGATCCTTGTCCGCACCGTAGCTTTCCGTCTGGGAGAGGGTTTCCATCCACTCCGCCAGCATGAGATCCGCCTTGTGTTTGTTCGCGGTCATCTCCCGCTTGTTTTTGCCTTTGACCTTGATTCTTGTGGATTTCGATTTTTGTTTTAAATTGCCGTTGATATCCGGCACACGAACGATCATCTGATAGATACCGTTCTTTTCCTGTAAGCTGCCCGTTACCTTCATTGTCTACCTCCTTCACGGTAACGGCGCTCATCTGCGTTGTCCACATTATAGCCGCTCCCCTTGACATAATCAAGTAAAGAAGTTTTGGGAATTCGGATCGCGTTTCCGACCCGGATGGATCGAATCTCGCCGGAGCTGACGAGCTCATAGGCCTTGGTGCGCCCGACGCCGAGCGCCCCTCTTAAATCGGTAATGGACATGAGATCGGGGTATTGCGTAAATAACATAAATAGTAAATCCTCCTTGAAATTAGAAATAAAAAAGTTGAGGAGTTGAAAAGATCTGTACGTACGTACAGATGATTTTCACTCCTCGTCATAGATTCTGTTGTATGGGGCGTCCGGCTTGATGACGATGCCAATGCCCTCGAAGCCGCGGACGCGAATCCCGCGCTCGTTTTTCAGGTTGTTGGTCTCCACGATGTTGTAAGCGTCGCCGTACTCCTTCAGATAGTGGCTCATGGTATTCTTGGCATAAGGCTTGATGGCGTTGTCCTCACACCACAGGCAGTACACGGCGTACAGATCCTTGGTGGTGACAGTGTAGTCCGCCTTCAGCCGGATATAGCCCTCCGAGGCCAGAAACTCCAGGATGTGGTTCCCCTCAAAGACCGCTTCTTTCATGTTCTCTTCCGTCTGAGGGCTGATGGTGAACTTGTAGTCCTGCGCGATCAGACGCTTTAGACCCTCCAGGCACCAAAGAAAGATCCCTTCCTTTTCAGAGATCAATTTCTCCGAGAGGAAGGGATCGTCTTTTCGGTTCTTGTCTTTTCGCTTGGTGGTCAGGATGATCTGTCGTCGAAAGAAGCCCTCGCTGCGGTCATACAGAGCTTTCAACGAGCCGTTGCCAAAGCCGAGGAAGCGGCAGTACAGCTCGCCCTGATAGCTCTGCTGGCTTTTCTTTTCCAGATCCAGGGGCAGCTCCGCGGTGATGATCGTCTTGATATAATTCGTCTGGGGCAGAGCCTCCAGCTTCATATCGTCGTCTACCATCACCAGCGTGTGCTCCAGATCGGCGCGGGCAAAGCGGTTGGTCTCCACCTTGGTGAGATTGCCATTGACCATGCTGCTGCCGAAGAGCGCACGCATGACCACGCCGATCCGGCTTTTCCCTTCACCGCCCTTGCCGACCAGCATCAGCATCTTTTGCGCCTTGGTGGTGGGGATCAGACAGTAGCCCATATACTCTTGCAGAGTGGGAATGTCCTCTTCGTCCAGCAGCTCACGGAGAAAGCTGAGCCAGCGTGCGGGCTCAGCCGCGTCCGGGTTATAGACCACAGTCAGCCGGTTCCGGCAGTATTCCTTGTGCTCGGTAAATGAGCCGTCCAGAAACAGCGTGCCATTGGCCACATGGATACGATCCGTCTGCACCGGCAGCTCTTCCGCATAGGCTTCGACCCGCAGCAGTTCCAAAAGGCTGTCCACCTTCTTGGCAAGCCCGGTGGTGACATAGGGATTGATCGCGTCGTAGATTTCCCGCCGCAGCCTGCTCTCGTCGCAGATACGGCCTTCTTTGGTAAAGAAGCTCTTACTGACGCAGATCATGGGATGTTCCGCCAGAAAGTCGCGGCAGAAGGCCGCCTCTTCGACCTTCTTGCCGTCGAACCATTCCGGCAATTCGTTTGCTTGATTCATCTTTTTCATCTTCTCCTTTGTTTTCATTTTTGTCCTGAACGCAGAAAATGGGCCGGTCAAAACTGACCGACCCGTTACCTCGCGTCCCTCTCATGGCGCTTGTGCGCCAGCTTCTTTTGCTGTCGCTCCTGGGCTTCCCGTTCCAGAATGCCCATGGCCTGGGATTCGATATAGTCTTTTCCAAAGCCACGGCACAGCGCATAGAACTTGGCAACAATGCCGGACTGACTGTCCTTCTCCTCGCGCAGCGTTTTGATCGTCTTCTTCAACTGATTCCCGCTGTCGATCTCCCTCTCGTATTTGCGCTGGAGATCTTCATAGTCATGCTTTAAATCCAGATATTTGTTGAAGAGGTTTCTCAGCACGCTGATGATCTTTCGGTACAAAGGCATAGCCTTCTTCTCCCGATAGGACTTGGCGGATTCCAGCACATCCGGCTGGGGCAGTACCTGATCCGCGTCGTTGGTGTATTTCCGGGCGAGATCTTCGATCTGCTCCATCTTGGGAACGAGCTTGTCTACCCGCGCCTGTGCTTTGTCGGCCTTCTGTTGAGCTTCCTCCGTCTGTTTATCGAGAAAGTCGATGCTGTTCTCCATGAACGCAACGGTTGTTTCCAGGTTTTCCAGCCGCTCCGTCTCTTTCTTGACCTTGAACTCTGTGACAGACAGATGCTGGGTTGTGCTTCCACGCTCGCCGCGCTCGAAGTCCTCGAACCCGGCGTCCCGCATATGCTCGAAGAAGCGATCCTGTAGGAGACTGTAGGACTTGATCAGATGCGTTTTCCCATCTTCGCCTGTGACCTTCTGCGAGGCCCATTTCTTGGAGTGGCTGATCTGATGGATGACCTCCTTGACCTTGCCCACCAGCTCCGGATCTTTACATCGCTTGGAGTATCGGATCTCCTTTTCCACGACGGGTAAAGCTACAACATGCAGATGGTAGTGATAGACCGGGTAGCCGAGCTTATCCGTCAGCGCGCTGTTCAGTTCGTCGGCGTGCATCACCGCGGAGACGATGTTCTCCGCGCCGTATTCCTTTTGAGCAAATCGATATACCTCCCAGTAGAATTTGATGGCGTAGTCATATCCGCCATGCTCCTCAAAGTATGCGGTATTCACGTCAAAGATCATCTCATCGAAGACCTTGGCGTCCTGCTTCAGACCGCGGAGGGAAACGGTACCCTCTTCCACAAGCCTGTTCAGGTGTTGGTTATAGGTTTGATCTTCGCAGCGTTTGAAATGGACGTTTTGGGGTGTCTGCGAGAGATCCACGTTCATGTTTTCATAGCTCTGGTTTTTGCGCTCGATGTGGCGTTCCGCCTTGCCGATACCCGCCTGGGTATACTGCACCACGCGGGCCACGGCATAATTCTTACTCATTGGTTTTCACCTCCTTTCCATGGTAGTTTACGTGGGCTGGGGACGCGTTCCACAGCTTTTTCAAAGTGTGTAACCCACTATGACACTTTCAGTCCGAAGAGCTGCAAAGTGTCGTGGGCTCTGCCGAGGGCACAGGGGCAAAGCGTTTTCCCCTGTACCCCTTCGCCGGATCGCCGCCTGCTCCGAGCCTCCGATCCGTGCTTTCAAATTGAAAGCACACCTTCATTCGTGTGCTATCGTTTTGAAAGCATCAAAAGCTGTTGGCGAAATCCAGGATGTCGGCGGGAATTTCATCCTCTGCCTCCACCGCGGATTCCGGGCCTTCGCCCTCCGGAAGCACAAAAAGCCGCTGGGCACGCAGCTCCCGGCAGATTTCCTCTGCCAGGGCGTGTGCATCCAGCGGCTTTTCGTTTGCCTCCTGCGCCATCAGCTTTCGCAGACCTTCGATCAGAAAGGCATTCATGGAGAGCGTCTGCGATTCGCTCTTTTCATGCAGCCATTCCCAGATCTCCCGGTCTGTTTTACGGGATAGATCGAAGCGAAGCAGGAACGTCTTTTCGCTCTTTCTCATGTTACATCACTCATCCCTCCGTTTCAGATTGTTCAGCGCCAGCAGCTCGTAGCCCTTGGCCGTAGCGCAGATGTCCTCGATATACCGGATGCGGTTGTCATTCCCGCTCCAGAAGTGTTTGAGGATGCAGGCCCCGCCGCCCATGACGGTGAGCCGCATGATCTCCGGGTTGAACTCGTACTCCCGCAGCTTTGCGATGATAGAATCAGAGTATTCCTCTGCAGCCCTCTGCATGACGGCCGTGTACTTCTCCGGCAGCTCAGCGTTTCCTTTTCGCAGGAAGTCCTCGCACACATCATAAGGCATGGCATGGCCGCTGACGGCCAGGAGCTCGTTGCTCATGCGGATGATGCACTGCTCCACGCCCAGCTTGTCCGTGTAACAGCGGCTGAGCATGGGCTTGCCGTCCTTGAGCATCAAGGTGTTCATCGTCCCGTTGCCGATGTCCGCCAGCACGTTTAGGCCCTTGAAGTCTCCTAGACGCTGGACGACTCCGGCGAAGCCCTGGGGGAAGATCTGCACATCGTCGATCCGCACCAGGTAATCCTGCTCGTGGTAACGGAACTCGATCAGTTCGTTTCGCATGAGATACTTCCGAAAGCTTTCCTTCTGCGCGCCGATCCACTGAATGGGCAGCCCCACCGCCAGTACCGCCTCGCATTCCGTAATGTGCCGGAACTCCAGTTCTCTGGCCAACGCCGCCACGGTGAGGATATAATAATCCTCATCCTGACTCTTGTCGCTGACGAAGCCCTTGTGTTCTTCGCCGACCACATAATACTTGCCGCCGAAAATCAGCACATCGGCGGTCATGGGCGGTTCGGAGTCGTATGCCCGGACACCCGAGCGAAAGGCCACGTGCCGGCATTTGATGTTGCCGAAGCCGTGGTCAATGCCAATGATTTCTTTTCCTTTGTAATTGTACCTTTCCATTAGATAATTCCTCCTGTTTGAATTTGATTTTCGCTTGCTTCTTCTTGAATCAGCCGGGTCAAGCGTTCCTCCAGCTGATCCATTTTGCCGTCTGCCATGAGCCGTTCCACGGTGCGGATGCGCTGTTCCAGCGTCCCGGCTGCCAGCACCGAGGCCATGTAGTCCATGGGCTCCAGCATCTGGCAGGCCTCCACGTACCGATCGTCCGGCTCTTCGTCCGGGGACCTGGGCGCATAGTTTCGTTGCCAGCGGATCAGCAGATTCAGATACTCGTCCAGCACCTGCTGACACCGAAGCAGATCTGTTCGGAAGCGGTTCAGACTTCCGTCCGGCGGTGCGCTGGCCGGAACGTCCACGCCGAAATCCACCGCCAGCTTGCTGGCCGCTTCATAGGGCCGCAAGTTGAACAGCCTTGCGGTCAGACTTACCACATCACCGCCTGCCCCGCAGCCGAAGCAATAGAAGTAGTCTTCGTTTAGCTTCAGGCTTGGGGTGTGATCGTCGTGAAAGGGACAGCAGACCATTCCCGCGCGATTGGCCATCAGGCCGTAGCGCTCCGCCGCCAGGGGAACCGGAACAGCCTCCCGGACGGCTTCAAAAATGCTTGCCATAGGGTTCACCTCCTTCCTCTGCCCTTGAAAAAGTGAGAGCAGTTATTTAATTATGAAATACGGCCCGATCAGGAATCCTGATCGAGCCGAAAACAATAACTGGGCGGGGCATAACGACGCCCCTCACGTAAAAAGTGAGACCAGTTATTTTATTACGGAATTCCGATTAATTGCCCTTTTAGGCATGAAAAAAGCGCCCTGTCGGCTGACTGCTATTAGTCAGTGACAGGGCGCTGTCCGTTACTCATCAACTTTGATCTGAATGATCTTGGGATCTTCTGTTTCCTCCGCATAAGGAGTGGTGTTGATGTAAATCTCTTCCGCTTCCAGCAGAGCCTTTTGCAGTTGTTCAGCATAAGGCCTGGCATGCGGGATTCGGTTCAGCGGATCGATCACATCGTCGATCGCTTTACACAGGATGTAGTACATCTTTTTATAATCTGCCATGGCGCATCCTCCGGCTCATAACTTACCCTCATTCGGGTAAAATGATTTTAACGCCGGAAAGTTGTGCAAGTCAACCCGTATTCGGGTTAATCTGCCTGCGCCTCTTGTTATCATCAAGTTAACCCAAAAACGGGTAGCAAGAGGAGGCCGCCATGGAGTATTCCGATTTATACGTCCGCCGTATCCGTCAGCTCTGCAAGGAGCGCGGGATCGCCATCAACAAGCTCGCCACAATGAGCGGCATTAACCAGTCCACCATCGACAACATCGTGCGCGGCCTGACCAAGAATCCCAGAGTCATGACGCTCCACAAGATCGCCATTGCCTTCAATATGACCGTCGCGGAGTTTTTGGATTTCAAGGAACTGAACGACTATTCCTTCGACGATCAAAACGAGGACTAAACTGAATATACGCTTTGGAAGAGCCGAGAGATCGGCTCTTTTTTCATGCTCTCGCCTAATTTCGACTGTCTCCGCACGAAAACAGGTATTCAATGACGATAGTGAAAGAAGTAGCTCCCAGAAAATACCAAGTCCGTTTTTTGGGACACCTTATCATTTATACTGGGAATATGGGGCATGACGACCTGAAAAGTGAAGGCAGTTATTTTAATACTGTTTTCTCTCTGAAAGGGGGAAACAACCGTGAAATTAAAGCAGTACAGCATCTATCAGATCTCCGCGCGGACGATCCTGAACTGCGCGAGAAAATCGGAGGACGGCTACCGCTTCTATTTCGACATCAACGACGAGACGAACCAACCCGCGATCCAGAAGACTACGCAGGACGACTGCGCCATGTTCCACCAGCTTTTGCCTCTGACGGATGTGCCCGGCGAACCGGAGCTTCCGGAGGAGGACAAGCTGTTGAGCTTCCTCGTCTATCTGGACTTCACCGGCATCTTCGACCGCAAGCCGACGGGCCAGGTGAAGGAACTGCAGGAGCTGGCGGAGTGGCTGTTTCGCCCGGAGGGGATCGAGTTTGTCTTTTGGCGCGGCCCAGTGGCCTTTCGCGCCTTTGAGCGCTCGGCCAGCATGAGTCGGAAAAACCGCCTTTCGTTCGTCCGCGCCGATCTTTATGATACGCTGTGGAAGCGCATGACGCTGGGGATGCGGATCGGCAGCTGCCAGCTCTCCAAGCTCTATGCCTACAACGGCCTGATGTTTACCAGCGGACAGGAGATCGACAAGTACAGCTTCCATATGGACGCCGACCATATCATTGTGGTGGACAATCCCCGGAGCATCGTAGAGAACGTCCCCATCATCACGGTCGAGGACGACGGGTCGCAGGAACCGATGCGCCGCTATACCCGCGTGGAGAAGACGGCGGATATTGAGGTACTGGAGTTTGACGGCGAGGGCTTGATCTCTGCCGATCTGGGCAGATCGCTTGACCCCTACAGCTATAAGGAGCATGACCATCATTCCTTTCAGATCCGTATGCCCTACATCAAGGGCGTGGTGCATGAGGTGGATTTCCATACTCTTTTTGAAGAACTAGTCGTTACGGAGATCGTGGATATCGAGGGTATCCGTCATCCCGTTTCTCAGGTGGACATGATTCTGACGAAAAGCATGTGTAAGGGCTGGGGCTGGATGAAGGAGAACGGCCTGAGCTGGAGAGAGTATCTGGATCGCTGCCGGAAATACAGGCATCGGCTGTATATCTCCAACATGGACCGGCGCGGCAGGGATGGATTGACCGAACTGAACTTCCAGCTTTTAAATACCGCAGCCATCACCGCGGAGGAATACCGGCCCCATGAGCTGCCCATGGGCTGGGATGGATCGCCGGAAGCTTATGAACAAGTCTGGCTGACGAAAGCAACGGAAACAGCCTACTACAATACCGTCGCCAATCAAGGCTGGCAGCTCTCATATTTCGGCGCGGATCGGAAAAACCCGGAGCTGGAATACGACGACCCGCGCCGGCTGCAGGCGGAGCTGCTGTATAAGAACCCCGCGTTCCTGCAGGAGCAGGTCTTCCAGAAGGAACTGGCGGACAAGGCCAGACAGATCCGGGAGAAGTACGGCATCGGCAAGCTGCAGGTCAGCGGCGATACGCGCTTTCTCTCCGATGACCTCATGCGTCTGCTGGCGGTCATCGTGCGGCCTTCCTCCGAGAAAGCCTACAGGTTCCTCAAGAGAGAGTTTCTGCATGGCGCGGAGATCTATGCCCCGCAGCCAAGCTATCCTCAGCAGGAGCTTCTGACCATTCTCCGCAACCCGCACATCTCCCGCAACGAGGAAGCGCTGATCACGCCGCTGTCCAATGTGGGACCGATACGAAAGAGATTCCTGTCTCACCTCTATTATGTGGCAATGGTGGATTCCCGTTCTCTGATCGCGGATCGCCTAGGCGGCGCGGACTATGACGGGGATACTGTCCACTTGTATGCTGAACCCATGCTCTGCCGCAGCATCCTCCGAAACTATGACGGCAAGGGGCTGGAGAACGAGCATAATCTGCCGCTGCTGAAGATCCCCTCCGCCGAGCCTCTGATCGCGGACGCCAATGACTGGCGCGCCCGCTTCCAGACTGTGAAGAGTACCTTTTCCTCCCGCATCGGGCAGATCTCCAACGCCGCCCTGCGCCGGAGCATTCTGGCCTATGACGAGGCAACCCCGGAGATGCTGCGCGAACAGTGCCGGGAGGAGACGGAGAGCCTGACCATTCTCACGGGACTGGAGATCGACTCGGCCAAAAGCGGCATCAAGCCGGATCTTTCCGAATATCTGGGACATCAGGCAAGGGTCAGGAGTCTCTTTCTCCGCTACAAGGAGATCGCCGATGAGCCGGATGAGCATGAATGGTACGAACCTACCAAGAACAAAAAGCTCAAGACCTTTTTTGACGGGGTCGAATGGGATGAGGTCACGGCCAATCTCGAACGCACGCCGCTCTACGCCCGTGAGCTGGGGAGGCAGACGAAGCCGCCGAAAGCAAAACCGGCAAAGAGCGAAGAGCTCTTCATCTTTGCTCAGGACCCCGACTGGAAGGAGCATCTTGACTCGCACACGATGGAGCGTATGTGCTCGATCATCGCGGACTACGAAGAGGCCAGACGCCGCTGCGAGATGTATCGGCACAGAAAGCCGTCCAAGAACTACCGAAAGGACATTCAGCGGATCCTGTTTTCGCAGGACAGGGAGAACGAGATCTCCGTCGATGAGCTGTACGACGCGTTCTCGTACATAGAGTCCTATGACGTCCGCTCGACGCTGGAAAACCTGCGCGCATCGAGCTGGCAGTTTACACCGGAGAAAGACCGGCTGCTGATGCTGTATACTGTTTTCTCCTGTCACAGGATCCCGTCCTGCCGGGATATTCTCTGCGATTTCCGCTGCGGCGGCTATCGCATCCTGGGGGATATTCTGATGGATCTGGACGAGCAGATGCAGGATGCAGTAATTCGGAAGCACAAGGGGATCCGCAAGGACGATACAGAGCAGATGAAGTCCATGATGCTCGGCGTCATGGGCAGTCAGGACTACCGGGAGACGCTGATCCGCAACTGCAAAAGCATCATTCACCCCACTATTCGGAGTACACCCGGCGAGGTTTTAGATCAGCTGGACTGGGATGAGGCGGTCAAGTGTGCGGAAGCGCTGGGCAAGCGGGCATTCATTTTGGAGGTCATGCCGCATGCGGCGCTGGACCTGACGATCGACCGGAACGCGCCGAAGGAGAAGAAAGGAGTGGTGGGCGTTGTTGAACGAATGGGAAGAATTCTCGGCATACACAAGGTTTCCTGAATACAAGGCGGACTATAAAGACGATACCGGCTATATGGGGCGCTTCACTTTCCCGATGCTTTTGGAGTTTGAGGGCTTCGGGCGTGTGCTGACGATCCTGGCACGCGGTTATCTGTTCCGCGAGGGCAGTGACGGCTATGACCGGATCGACTTCGCCCGCCGGGCGCTGTTGGCCTGGTGCAGTCTCTCCGGAGAGAAAACAAAAAAAGCCCCGGATCAGGAGAATGATCCGAGGCTCAGAGTGAACTATGGGGAATATGCAAAGGAGTTTCCGGAGCTGGTGACACCGGACGGCGACGGCTGGCTGATCCGCCATGTGGACAACATTGTGGCCTTTATTGAAGCTAACCCGAACGCTGTCCGCAAGGACAAGGCTGAGAAGGTCCAGGCGCTCAAAGAGGGCTTTCGGCACCAATGGGCGAACAAAGTCCGGCAGATGCTGATCCCAACTTTCGCCACCAACACCAAGGGCGCATGGGTGCTGCGCTTTGACGATATCCTGGCCGATGCTTTGGAGCAGGGCCCACTGCAGAACAAGGACTTCGACCTGCCGGAAGATGCTCTCCAACGCCTGAACGAGCTGACGCCGGACAGCGTCCCGGTCGAAGTCAGCATCCTGCTTTACAAGTACTACATTGTCAACAAGGCGGATGACCAGGAATACGTTGTCCTTTCCAACCAGAACTTCAACGCCTATTTCGGTACCACCAGCTTCAGCCAGAAATGGACAGCAGCTCTGGCCAAGACGCTGATTGAGAAAAAGGTGCTGGGCGGCGTGAGTAAATATAAGATCAGAGGGGCTCTTCCACAATACGAAAAATAATACAGGGGTAGCTCGTCTGCTCTGGAGATGTCAAGCATTCACCAAGTGGTAGCGTAGGCTATAGCCCCATAAAAAGATGACGCAGCTATCCCGGTTGCGCCTTCTTTTCGCGATATGCTTGTCAGAACTTCTCGGCGGCCAGCAGGGCGTGGTGCCCCAGGCTCTCCAGGAACTCGGAAAACTCCTCCGGGGAGACGCCCTGAGGATCGCGTATCCAGCTGAGGATCAGCTGCGTGGAGCCGGAAAAGACATAGTCATACAAAAACTCCAGTTTTTCTTTGGAAATTTTTAGGGTGATCTCTTTTCCAGCCGTCCAAGACGCCGTCTTTCACCAGATGCTTCAAGCTGATCAAGAACTGCGGATCGCCGTGCTCGCTCATGAGGATACGGCAGAGCTCCTTGTCCTGCAGCACGATGGAAATGATCGCCGCCATCCGTCCCTGATCCATGGCGCCGGTCCAGTACGAGTCAAATTTCACCAGCTTCTCCTCGACAAACTGGTTTTCGATCTCCTTGAGCACATCCAGGGGGCTGGAATAGTGCAGATAAAAGGTGCTGCGATTCAGCTCCGCTGCCTCCACCAGCTCTTTGACCGAAATCTGGTCGATCGGTTTTTCCTGGAGTATATCCAGCAGCGCATGATGAAACATGGACTTCGTCACTTTGATTCTGGTGTCTGTATGTTTCATAGCGGATGCCTCCCAACTTTTTTCTTTGCGAATATCAGATAATCGACAAAAGCAATGACGAAGTCCATTATCTGACTGAAAGCAACAAACTGATGGTTGCGTGTTTTCCGGGGTTTATATTAATATATAAATGTGCAAAAAGTCAATGTAAAAAAGCTTTGGAAAGAATGATAGCAGGACGCAGGAGGAAATCACTATGTTAAAAATCGCGGAGAAGATCCTGAACGGAGAGAATCCGACGCTGTGCTTTTTCGGAGACAGCGTGACCCATGGAGAATTTGAATTCACCAACGGCTATAAGGAGTCCGTCCAAAAGCCGGAGCTGGTGTATCACAAGCTGCTCGCTGACCGCATCCGGGAGACGTATGGCAAGGACTTCACGGTGATCAACGCGGGCGTCGGCGGCAACTTTGCCAGAGACGGCCTCGCACGAATCAAGGGAGATGTGCTGGACAAAAAACCGGATTTCTGCTGCGTCATGTTCGGCACAAACGACGTGACAGACTCCCGCAAGGGCGCACAGGCGCTGGAGGAGTATAAGCAGAACCTGCGGCAGATCGTCACGATGCTGCGCGATCAGGGAATCGAAGTTGTCCTGATGACGCCGGGCATGCTCTGCTCCCGCAGCGTCAAGGGCTTCAAAGGCTTTTGGTGGTTCGTCCATAAATACTTTGAATCCCTGCAGAAGGGCGGCAAGATGGACGCCTATGTGCAGGGCATGCGGGACGTGGCCAAGGAGTTGGATGTGCCTCTGGCGGACGTGTACGCCGAGTGGAAGCGCATGGCGGCCGAAGGTATGGACACCACGGCTCTGCTTGTAAACGGTATGAACCATCCCACACCGGAAATGCACAAGCTGTTTGCGGAGAAGCTGTTTGACCTGATCTTTTCCTGAAGTGCGAATCCGCGGAGACGGAGCAAAAGAAGAGGAGGACACGATGAAGCTTGCATTCATGAGCTTCTCCATGATGCGGGAAGCCTTTCTCGGAAAAATGGACGCGGATACGCTCTGCGCCGTGGCCGCCGAAAACGGGCTGCACATTCTCGATCTGCAGGAAGCGGAGATCGCGCTCTACGGGGAGGCGAAGCTGAAAGCGGCCATATTTATTCTTTGCTGAAAACAATAATTCCGGGATGATATTATCATTTTCTCCCTGCCCTTATTTCCCTTAAATCTTGTCTGCCAGGGCAGCCGCCTGCGCGCAGCCGTCGGTCTTGTCGATGTCGCCGATCTCCATCACACCGCCGACACAGACAGAACCGACCATCGTCCAGCCGTTCAGAGCCGCCGCGCCCTGCAGGGCGTAGAAAACTGCCTGAACGACGGCATCCCGGTCAAGGGCTACTGCCATTGGAGCCTGATGGACAATTTCGAGTGGCAGAAGGGCTACAGCATGACCTTCGGCCTGATTGCCGTCGACCGCGAAACCCAGACAAGAACGCCGAAGGAAAGCCTTGCCTTCCTCGGCAGCTTCGCGCGCTGAGAGAAAGCGCCTTTCTCCGATGGGAAACGAAGCCCTGTTCCGGGAAAAAGGGGTCTGGCGTGCCATCATCGCACTGGTCGTGCCCTCTGTGCTGACCATCCTGATCATGGTTGTCTACAACATCGCGGATATGTTCTTTATCAGCATGCTGGGTGATGACGATCAGGTTGCCGCCGTGGCGGTAGTCGGGCCGATTTTCAGCCTGGCCACCGCTGTGGCTACGATGATCGGCGCGGGAGGCTGCGCCGTGATCGCAAGGACGCTCGGCGCCGGAGACCGGGAACAGGCACGGACCCTGTCCAGTCTCTGCATCTGGGCGGCGATCGGCTTCGGGGCGGTGTTTTCCCTGCTTCTGCTGTCGGCGACAGCTCCGATCCTTCGGCTGCTCGGCGCAACAGAGAACCTGATCCCACACGCGGGGACCTACATGCGCATCCTGGCGCTGGGCTCGCCGCTGATGCTCTTCAGCATCTCCATGGCCTCTACGATCCGCGCAGAGGGAATCATCCTGCCCGGCATGATCAGCAATATGGCCGGTACGGTCACCAACCTGCTGCTGGACCCGCTGTTTATCCTCTCTTTCAAAATGGGTGTGGCCGGCGCAGCGCTGGCAACCGTGCTGGGGAATCTGGTATCCTCCGTGATGTTGGTCTTTGCAATGCGAAAACACGCTTCTGCCATGGTGTTCTCTCCGTGGTACGCGATCCGGAAGCCGGTTCTGCTCCTGCATATTCTGGCTGTCGGTCTGCCAAACGGCATCAGCAGCATTCTGTCCGGGCTGGCATCTACCTTCTCCAACCGTTTGCTGAACGCGTACGGCTCCGGAGCGATCGCAGCCATGGCTGCTGCCGGGCGTTCCGTACTTGTGATCACCATGGTACAGATGGGGATCTGCATCGGCGTCTCGCCCCTGCTGGCCTACAATTACGGCGCGAGAGACCGCACAAGACTGCGGGAGAGCCTTCAGAAGACCGCACTGCTCACCGCCGGCTTCGGCTTTCTTTCTGCCGCCGGCTGCTGGTTTGGCAGAGAGCATCTGCTCGCGCTGTTCCTGAAGGATGCGGCGAATCTCGCCCTGGGCAGCCGCTTCCTCTTTTGGCTGATTCTGGCCAGCCCCTTTCTTGGGTTCTTTTACCTGAGCAGCAATTATCTGCAGGCTGCGGGAAAGGCCTTTCAGGCAACGCTGGTATCCGTTCTGCGGCAGGGCGTGCTGCTGATCCCTGCGCTCTATCTGATGCACGATCTCTTCGGGCTGACCGGGATCGCAGCGGCTCACACGGCAGCGGATTTCGGCTCGATCCTGGCCGCTTCTGTTCTGGGATTGCGAGGATACAGGCAAATCGCGGCTGCCGATCATGCAGGAAAAAGCAGCAATTGAATGTGACAGTTTCTAACAAAAAACCATAGCAACAACAAAGAAATAAAAAATTGATACAGTTTTGCCCAAACGGGCGGCCTTTTGACATTGTAAAGGGTCGTCCGTTTTTCTATGATGAAATCAGGGAAACTCTATTCTGATACGGAGGGAAAGCGATGAAAAAACAGAGAAAAGCCAGAGATCCGGAGCATATCGGCTTTAAGGAATGCTTTGGCACGACAACCCTTTCTTTCACCAACGCGCTGACCGGCGTGCTCATGTCGTCCATGCTGATGGTCTACATGACAGAGTATTCCGGCATCAGCTACGCTGCGCTGCTGGCCACGATCCTGCTGATGGCGGCTCGTGTGATCGATGCGGTGGACGACCCCATCCAGGGCTTTATCATTGACAATTCCAAGCGCACCAGGATTGGCAAGTATAAGCCCTTCTTCCTCATCAGCATCATCATGGAGGCGATCGGCGCCATTGCCCTGTTTTCGCTTCCCAGCTCCATGGCGAGCACGCCCGCGCTGATCATCGCCTGGGTCATTGTGTTCTACCTCGTCTATGACATCGGCAGCTCGTTCTATAAGGATCTTCTCCTCTACCGCACCATGTCCACCGATGAAAACCAGCGGACAAAGCTGGTGGTCGGGCCGAGGCTGATGTCCTTCCTCACCGGCGTTGTTGCCAACGTCGTGTTTACTGCTGCTATCGTTGCGCTCAACGCAGGGGGCATGAGCTACCACGATGCCGCAGCCAGGGTCATCATGATTCTTGTTGTCGCCTCCGTGGCGATCTCTCTTATCGGCTGGTTCGTGGTAAAGGAAAAGCATCATGTGGAGGAAGAACGCTCCGAGAAGCTGAAGCTTAAGGATTTCTTTGATTTGTTCAAAGAAAACAAGGCTATGGTCATATTTGCGCTCAAAGGCCTGTTTGCCGGCTTTATCTGGACGCTGATCTTCGCCACACCCATCTATTACATCAAATGGGGCTTCTGCGCCGATCTGAGCACTGGCATCGCGGACATGGAGCAATTCACCGTCTACAACGGCATCAACGCCATGATCACCGTCGTCCCCATGGTTCTGGGTGCGATCCTGGGCAGACCGCTTTTGAAGCTCTTTAAGGACCCGGTCAAGATGACCTGCACACTGCTGCTCATTCAGGCGGTCGGCGGCGCCATCCTGTTCATCGCCCAGATCACAGGGCTTTTGCAACACGCTCCCTGGCTGTTCTTTGCGACCATGTTCATCATGGCTACCGGCGTGGGGACGGACTTTGTGCCGCAGACCTTTGTGCAGATGGAGGTCGTGGACTATGGCATCTACAAAACCGGGAAAGACCGCTCCGCCCTGACCACGGTGACCGACGGCTTCATCACAAAGATGCAGACGGCTTTTTCCACGGCGATCGTCGGCCTGGTGCTGACCGGGATCGGCTATACCGTGGAGGAAGGAAACCGATTCGCCGGGAACGTCTCCCAGATCCCCACGATGCTCAACTGGTTCATCGTGATCATGGGTCTGGTCCCCGCCGTGCTGGGCGTTATCTCTGTCCTGATCTACAGGAAATATCCCGTCACCAACGCGGTCCGCGGAGAAATGAAAACCTATTTTGACAGGCAGGGTACGGAATAAAAAAGCGGGTCGATCCACTCGACCCGCCTCGTATCAGCGCTTGGCGTGTGCTTTTTCCCGGTATTCTGTGGGAGTCATCTGATACTCACGCTCAAATATTTTGTAAAACTGTGTGCGATTCTCATAGCCCAGGGTAGCGGCGATCCTGCTCACCGGTAGTTCGGAGCCTTTGAGCAGCCGGGCTGCTTCGCGCAGCTGGACCTTTTGGCAATAGGCCTTCAGCGTATAGCCCGTGTGATCTTTGATCATGCGGGAGAGGTATTCACAGGAATAATGGAGCTCCTGAGCCAGCTCCGCGCGGCGGACATTGCCGTGGCGTTCCTCGATCAGCTTTTTCGCCTTTTCGAGGGTAATCAGTTCCCTCCCGTAGCCAAGGGAAACGTACTCGGCCCGATAGAGCTCCGGGCTCTCCAGTGCCGCAAACAGCCGAAGCAGCGACGAGTAAATGTCAAACTGATACCCCACCCGTTTTTCGGAGTAGGCCCGGATCAGCTCATCGGCAATCTGCGGGATCGGGTCCTCACCCAAAAGCTGAAAGTCCACATAGTCCCGCTTGCACGCCGCTCTCTCCGACAGGTTCTCGCTGAAGAAGCGGTTGAGGATGCTTTTATAGCCGAAGGGCTGGACAAGCCCTTTCGGCCATTGCGTGATGAGCGAGGGGTCGATGCCGATATAGAGGATATCGGCGGAGGCCATGTCGGTTTCCCGGTGCATGGTGCTCCGATTCAGCAGGCACAGATTCCCCGCCGAATAGCGCACTTCTTCCTCCTCGATCATGACCGAAGCCTCGCCGCGCATGATGTACATCAGTTCGAAGAAATTGTGCTTATGCATGTAGGTTTCCTGGAAAAAACCGCTCTCGGCGGGGGTGTGCAGGCAGAAGGAACGCCTGTCCATGTAGTTGGAGAAGAGATATTCCTCCGGGGTGTGAACACTGGTCGCAACGGAGAGCTTGGAAAAGTAATCCCGGTCGACGGTGTGATCGCGCAGATAGTTTACGATTTGGCCGCTCTCCTGCGCCCGGACCTCCTCGATATCCCGGAAGTATAAATGAACCACGTTTTCCATAGCCTTCACCCCTTATTTCCTATTCTATCATACTGAAAGCTCGATGAAAAGGAAGGATTTATGCTTTGAAACAACAATGCTTTAACCCGTATCTCCCCGGCTGGGAGTATATCCCGGATGCGGAGCCCCGGCTTTTTGACGGCAGACTGTATGTCTTCGGCAGCCATGACCGCTTCGGGAGCAAGGACTACTGCGTCAACGACTATGTGGCTTGGTCAGCCCCGGAAGACGATCTCAGCGACTGGCGCTACGAGGGAGTCATTTTCCGAAAAGAACAGACCCCGTGGAACACGGACCGGAAGTCCTATTACGCGCCGGACGTGGTCCGCGGGACGGATGGGCACTATTATCTGTATTATTCGGTTGCCAATTCCTCCGTCACTTCTGTTGCCGTGTGCGATACCCCGGCAGGAAAATATACGTATCTGGGCGACGTGCGTTTCCCGGACGGCAGGGTCTACGGCTCCCGGGCGGAGGACTGGTTCGTGTTTGATCCGGCGGTTTTGGTGGATGATGATGGGCGCGTCTATCTCTATGTGGGGAGCGGGCAGCCCTCCAACGGCCGCTTCGGACATGAGATCGTGGGGCTGTTCGTGATGGAGCTGGAGCGGGATATGCTGACCATCAAATCTGAGCCCACCATCCTTCTCCCGGCGGATTTCAACGCCAAAAAGCCTAATTACTGGGAAGGTCCCTCCATCCGCCATATCGGAAGCTGGTATTACCTGGTTTACCCAGCAACGGACATCACGGGCCTCAACTATGCCATGAGCCTTTTCCCCGACAAGGGCTTTATTCACAAAGGGCCAATCCATTCCTCCAGTGACATCGGATACCGGGGCCGAAAGCTGATGAACGCCGCCTATCCCATGGGGAACAGCCATGGCGGCCTGGTCTGCGTAAAAGGACAGTGGTATGTCTTCGATCATCGCACGACCAACGGCAAGTGGAAAAACCGGCAGGCGGTCGCGGAGTCGATCCGTTTTGCGGAGGACGGCAGTATCGCCATGGTGGAGGCCACCAGCTGCGGCTTGAACGGCGGTCCGCTCAAAGGAAAGGGCGGCTACAGCGCGTCCATTGCCTGCTGTCTGCGCGGCGGGAGCGTTCTGGGCTTTCGCAACCCCATGGGTGGCCCCTTTGTGACCCAGGACGGGCCGGACTACGAGCCTCTGGAGCCAACAGAGCATCCTGTTAACGCCAGCAGTGAAGCGAACGCGCCGAAGTCCTTCATCACCGACATCCGAAACGGCTGTGTTGTGGGCTATAAGTATTTCGATCTGACGGAAACCGACGGCCTCGCTGTGACAGTACGCGGCGGAAACGGAACGCTGGAGCTGCTGGGCGGAGAAGAAGGAAAAGCGATCGCGGCCTTTATCCTCTCTCCTACGACAGACTGGACGACCTACCGCATTCCTTTCTCGCCCAATGAATTGGCCGCCGCGGCAGACTGCCCGGTGAAGCGCTGCCCCGTCTACCTGCGGTATCGGGGGAAGGGCAAGCTGGATCTGTTGGAAATCGCTTTTGCATAAACATAGAGAGGAGTTAAAAACATGAATTGGACGACAATCTGGAGTCAGGCGGCAGCGCCCTCCTTTGCCATGGGCATGCTGCAGGGGAAGAAGAAAACCGTGGTGTTCCCGGTCAGCTCTCCGGTTTCCGGTGAGCGGGTCCGTCTTCGCTTTTCCAACATCTACGGAAAGAAGCCCTATGTCATAGGCGCGGTCACGGTCCGGGGCAAGGGACAGCCGGTCCCTGTTACCTGCGGCGGGAAGAGAGCCTTCACGATCCCAACGGGCGGACATACCTTCTCCGATCCGGTCGCGCTGCCGGTTGCGGCAGGCGAGGCGTTGGAGATCCGGCTTTTCTATGCCTCCAAGGCGCAGGACAGCAACATGACCTTGGAGGAAGCTGTGGCTTACCCCGGAGATCATACGGCGGACGAAGCTCTGCCGGAAGTGAAAAAGGAGAGCTATAAGCAGCAATATAACCTCTACGACGCGGTGGTGTCTCTGGATCGGGTGGAGGTGGAATCCGAGGAGTGCAGCAAGTTGATCGTCGCTTTCGGTGACAGCATCACAGCCATGAACCGTTGGGTCAAACCGCTGCAAAAGCGGCTGTTTGCTCGCTTCGGCGGGAAATATACCCTGCTGAACGCCGGGATCGGAGGCAACTGCCTGCTCTACCAGGTGCCCGGCTTTATGGGCAGCTCTTACGGCGAAAAGGGCGTCGTCCGTTTTGAGAGAGACGTTCTGAGCTTTGACGATCTTCATACCGTGATCCTGGCCCTGGGGGTCAACGATGTGGCGTATTACACGAAGAAAACAGAGCAGATAATCTCTTTTGATGCTTACACGGCGGCCATTCTGGAGCTGACGAAAGCCCTGAAGGATCGTGGTGTCCGCGTCGTCATGCAGACGCTCACGCCGCGGGAGGGCTTTGTCAAAAAGGGCTATACGTCGGAGATGGAAGCCCTGCGCGTGAAGATCAACGCATGGATCCGGGACTGCGGGCAGTTCGATTACGTATTTGACGCGGATCGGCTGCTGCGGGACGAGAAGGACCCGGCCCGGGTGGATGAGCGTTACCACCAGGGCGACCACCTGCATCCCAATACCTTGGGCGGCGAGCGGATAGCGGAGGCCTATGATCTGGCAGCGCTTACCGGTGAGGAGGCGTAAATGGGAAAGAAATATTTTACGCTCAGCTTTGACGACGGTCTCGAGCAGGACAAGCGGATCATCGCCCTGATGAAGCAATACGGATTGAAGGGGACCTTCAATCTCAATTCCGGCCTGTTCGGGCAGCGCGGCGAGGTGATGGGGCTCGGCAGCTTCTCCTTTCGGGATTGCGAAGAGGGTGTCCGGCACCGCTGGCCCTTCTCCTATGTGCCGCATAACCGCATCCCGGAGGACGAGATATTGCAAGTCTACGAAGGCATGGAGATCGCCAGCCACGGCTTTCGCCATGAACCGCTGAAAAAGCTGGATGAACAGGGGCTGCGGGATTCGGTCGGCAGAGACAAGGAGAATCTGGAGCGCCTGACCGGAGCGCCCATCGTCGGTCATGCCTACGCCCAGGGCTCGGTTTCGCCGGCTGCGGAAGCCTTTCTGAAAAAGCAGGGCTATCTCTATGCCAGAGCGGTCTATCCCTCCGGCAGTTTTGAATTCCCGGCCGATCCCCTGAACTTTCGCCCATCTTCCTCCGTGATCCTCGGCAATGCCATGACGTTGGTGGAGAGCTTTAAGCAGGCGGAGGCGGCGGACAGGGATCTGCTTTTATATCTCTGGGGTCACGGCTATGAGATGGACTACGGGAAGGGACAGGCAAGCTGGGACGGCCTGGAGCGTCTCTTTGCCGCCATCGCCGGCCAGCCGGACATTATCTACTGCACCAACAGCGAAGCGTTCCGTCATATGTAAAGGAGGGCATACTCATGAAGAAAACCAGCTTTAACGATCACTGGACATGCAAAAAGCAGGGCGACAGCGCAGAACCCAAAGCTGTCACGCTGCCCCATGACGCCATGCTTTTTGAGAAGCGGGACAGAAAAGCCGCTACTGCCGGAGCCTGCGGGTATTTTCCCGGCGGTAAGTATGAGTACGCCAAACGTTTTTTTCTCCCGGAAGCGGAGCGCGGCCGGACGCATATTCTGGAGTTCGAGGCAGTCTATAAAAACGCGAAGGTGTATCTGAACGGAAGCCTCGCGGCGGAGCGGCCTTATGGGTACTCCAATTTCTATGTACCGCTGGATGAGTATCTTCGTTTCGGGGAAGAAAACGAGATCACCGTCATCGCGGACAACTCCGCCGTTCCCAACTCCCGCTGGTACTCCGGCAGCGGGATCTATCGCAATGTCAGCCTGTATTCCGGGCACTCCAGTCATATCCTCCCGGATGGCCTGCTGATCTCCACCCGGAACAATAACACGGTCCATGTGAAGGTCGGTGTCAGCGGCGGAGAGGAAATCCGCGTAAAAATCTGCGACGGCGATTCCGTTGCAGCCGAGTCCGCTGCGCCTGTTATAGAGGGTGCGGCGGAGGTGTCGCTCCATGTCACGGCTCCACGCCTGTGGGACGCCGAGCACCCGGAGCTCTATCGCTGCTGTGTCGAGCTGCTGGAGGATGGCGAAGCGGTGGATGAAGCGGAGGATTCTTTCGGCTTCCGCACGCTGGCCTGGAACGGGAAGGGCTTTTTCGTCAACGGGAAGGAGACCCTGCTTCGCGGCGCGTGCATCCACCACGACAACGGCATTCTGGGCGCGTGCTCCTTCGCCGCGGCGGAAGAGCGCAGAGTGCGGCTTTTGAAGGAAGCGGGCTTCAACGCAATCCGCAGCGCCCACAATCCCGCGTCCAAAGCGCTGCTGGAGGCCTGCGACCGGCTGGGCATGTACGTGATGGACGAGTTTTGCGACAACTGGCTTGTGCATAAAAACCCCTATGACTACGCCGATCAGGAATTCCGGACATGGTGGGAGCGGGATCTGACGGCTATGGTGCTGAAAAACCATAATCACCCCTGCGTGGTGATGAATTCCATTGGCAACGAGATCTCCGAGCTGGCGATCCCGGAGGGGCAGGAGATGTGCAGGAAGCTTGCCGTTCTGGCAAGAGCACTCGATCCGGACAAGGCCGTGACGCTGGGCGTCAACCTGATGCTCTGCAGCATGACCGCCAAGGGCGGCGGGATCTACGGCGAAAAAAAGGACGGTAAGGAAAACAAGAACGGTAGCCAGACGATGGATAATCTGCCTACCAGCGCATTCTTCAACCTGCTGATGAACCATCTGGGCGGGATCATCGAAAAGTCCGCGGCCAAGCCTGCGGCCGATAAGGCCACAGAAGTTGCGTTTTCCTATCTGGACATCGGAGGCTACAACTATGCCGCCTCCCGCTATGAGATGGACGGGAAGCTGCACCCGGACCGCGTGATCGTCGGTTCTGAGACGCTGCCGAAGAACCTCTATCACAACTGGCAGCTTGTCAAGAAGTTCCCTTATGTGATCGGCGACTTCATGTGGACCGGCTGGGACTATCTCGGCGAATCCGGCATCGGTACGGTGCGGTATAAAAGCTTCAAGAAGCCGGGCGAAGACGCCCCCATCATTTCCGGCGGCTGCGGTGTCATCGACATCTGCGGCAAGCTGCGCCCGGAGGTGCAGTGGAACCGCTTGGTCTGGGGCTTGAGCAACAAGCCCGGGATCGGCGTGGAGCCCCTGACCCATGCGGGAGAGACCGGGTCTGTCTCCATGTGGCGCGATACGGACGCCGTGGCAAGCTGGTCCTGGAAGGGCTGCGAGGGGAAAAAGACCAAGGTCACGGTCTATGCCTCGGGCGCCGAGGCGGAGCTGATCGTCAATGGCAAGTCCTATGGCAGAAAGAAAACCAAGGAATACAAGGCTGTCTTCCCGAAGGTGATCTACCAGCCGGGCACCATTACCGCCATCAGCTATGACGCAAAGGGCGCGGAGATCGCAAGGGAGACCATGCGCACCGCAGAAGGCGAGACAGAGCTTTGCCTCCGTCCGGACAGGACCGCGCTGCGCGCCGACGGGCAGGATCTCTGCTATCTGGCGATCGACCTAACCGGCCTGGATGGGATCACCAAATCCTCGGAGGATGTACCCGTTACCGTGACGGTAAGCGGCGCGGGCAGCCTGCTGGCTCTCGGCTCCGCCAAGCCGAACATGGGAGAGTGCTTTACCGAAAAGACTCACACCACCTATTACGGGAAGGCGCTGGCTGTGATCCGCGCGGGGGACAGCACGGGAAGAATCCAGGTCAAGGTCAGCGCGCCCGGCATAGCGGAACAATGCGTGGAGCTGACTGTGGGGTAAATAACAATCACTCGCATGGCGTCGTCGGTCGCGGGGGGATCCATGTGCTCTCCGCTGTCCATTTGAAAATGATAAAGCGCGTCCTGCCATGATATTTGTCCGTGGCAGGACGCATACAATCGACACTGTAAGAAGATTCTCGGTAGCCCTTGACAAAATTTGAATTGAAAGTATGGTATAAAACAATGGGCTTCAGTCATGAGTCAAAATATGCCAAATTACATGCCAATTCGGTTTTTTAGTTTGCTCCTTCTTGGATATTTGTAGAGAATATTTTCATAAAACTGGCTCGTATCAACTGGTTTTAGGCGCTTCTGGGCACTTATAGAAATTATATCCCCCGTTTCCCGGCCAACTGTACGGCGGAGATAATTCTGCCGGATGGCCGAAAGGAAACCGTGAGAGCAGGAAACTATCAATTTACGAGATAAAAATCTTCTAACCCCCAAATGAATCCAATTGTGAGAAACCTGGAATGGAGGACATCATGAAACGTGAATTTTGGTTCATCGTCGGCAGTCAGTTTTTGTACGGGCAGGACGTGCTGGACACCGTGGACGCCCGCGCCAAAGAAATGGCGGCGGAGCTGAGTAAGGTTCTTCCGTACCCGCTGGTGTATAAAGTCACGGCCAAGACCAACAAGGAGATCACCGACGTGATCAAAGAGGCCAATTACCGGGACGAGTGCGCCGGAATCGTCACCTGGTGCCACACCTTCTCTCCCAGCAAAATGTGGATCAACGGGCTTGCCAATCTCCAGAAGCCCTACTGCCATCTGGCGACCCAGTACAACAAGGAGATCCCCAACGACGAGATCGACATGGACTTCATGAACCTGAACCAGGCCGCCCATGGCGACCGGGAGCACGGCTTCATCGCCGCCCGCCTGCGTCTGCCGCGCAAGGTCATCGCCGGCTTCTGGCAGGACGAGAAGATCCACAAGCGCCTCTCCGACTGGATGCGCGCCGCCGTGGGCGTGGCCGTCATCAAAAAGATGAAGGTCATGCGCTTTGGCGACAACATGCGCGAGGTGGCCGTCACCGAGGGCGACAAGGTGGAGGTGCAGACCAAGCTCGGCTGGCAGGTGAACACCTGGGCTGTGGGCGATCTGGTGAAAGAGATGGGCAAGGTCACGGAAGCCGAGATCGACGCGCTGGTGGCTGAGTATGAGGCCAATTACGACATTGCCACCGACAACACCGCCGCCATCCGCTATCAGGCGCGGGAAGAGATCGCCATGAAGAAGATGCTGGATCGGGAAGGCTGCAGGGCCTTCACCAACACCTTCCAGGATCTCTACGGCATGGAGCAGCTGCCGGGTCTGGCGAGCCAGCATCTGATGGCCCAGGGCTACGGTTACGGCGGCGAGGGCGACTGGAAGGTGTCCGCCATGACCGCCATCCTCAAGGCCATGGGCGAGAACGGCAATGGTGCTTCCGGTTTCATGGAGGACTATACCTATCATCTGGTGGAGGGGCAGGAGTACTCCCTCGGCGCACACATGCTGGAGGTCTGCCCATCTCTGGCGGCGGACAAACCCCGGATCGAGACCCACCACCTTGGTATCGGCATGAACGAAAAGGACCCCGCCCGTCTGGTGTTTGAGGGCAAGGCCGGCAAGGGTATTGTTGTCTCTCTGATTGATATGGGAGGCAGGCTCCGCCTGATCGTGCAGGACATCGAGGCCGTCAAGCCCATCCTGCCGATGCCGAACCTCCCGGTTGCCCGCGTCATGTGGCGTGCGATGCCCGATCTCACCACCGGCGTGGAGTGCTGGATCACCGCCGGCGGTGCCCACCATACGGTACTTTCCTACGACGTGACCGCTGAGCAGATGCGCGACTGGGCGCGGATGATGGACATTGAGTTTGTCCACATCACGAAGGACACAACGCCCGAGAAGCTGGAAGAAGAGCTGCTGGTCAAGGACCTGGTATGGAAATTAAAATGATGGATCTGACAAAGACTGTATTGGGCATCGAGCTGGGCTCGACCCGGATCAAGGCCGTCTTGATTGACGACAAGCATCTCCCCATCGCAAACGGAGATTATGAGTGGGAAAACCAGCTCGTGAACGGCGTATGGACTTACAGCATGGAGGCCGTACATACCGGGCTGCAGACCTGCTTTGCCAATCTGAAAGCCGATGTAAAGGCCAAGTTCGGCGTGGCGCTGACCACCGTGGGCGCGATTGGTATCTCCGCCATGATGCACGGCTATCTGCCCTTTGACAAGGACGGCAACCAGCTTGCAGAGTTTCGCACATGGCGCAACACCATCACGGGCGAGGCCGCCGAGGAGCTGACGGCACTCTTTGGCTTCAACATTCCCCAACGCTGGAGCATCGCCCATCTGTATCAGGCGATTCTCAACCATGAGGAGCATGTGAAGGACCTTGCGTTCCTTACCACATTGGCAGGCTATATTCATTGGCAGCTCACCGGGGAGAAGGTCATGGGCATTGGCGAGGCCAGCGGCATGTTCCCCATTGACAGCGAAAAGCGGGACTATGACGAGGGCATGGTGCAGAAGTTCAAGGCCCTGACAGGGATTGACCTGCACGCTATACTCCCCAAGGTGCATGTTGCCGGAGAGAACGGCGGAAACCTCACTGAGAGCGGTGCACGCTTCCTTGATCCAATCGGAACGCTGCAAGCAGGTGTTCCGATTGCTCCCTGTGAAGGGGACGCGGGAACCGGCATGGCGGCCACCAACTCCGTCCGGGTGCGGACAGGCAATGTCAGCGCGGGTACCTCGGATTTCGCCATGATTGTCACGGATAAGCCTCTCGGCGTTCACCGGGAGATCGACATGGTGACTACGCCGGACGGTCTGCCGGTCGCTATGGTGCACTGCAACAATTGCACGAGCGACATCAACGCCTGGGTCAATCTCTTCTCGGAGTTTGCCGAGGCCATCGGCGCGCCGCAGGATAAGGGAAGGCTGTTCACACTGCTGTTCAACAAGGCATTGGAGGGCGAAGCAGACTGCGGCGGACTCATGAGCTTCAACTACTTCTCCGGCGAGGGCGTCACCGATCTGGATGAAGGGCGGCCTGTGTTCGCCCGGATGCAAAACAGCCGCTTTACCCTTGCCAATTTCATGCGGACGCATCTGCTCTCCGCGCTGGCAACCTTGAAGATCGGGCTGGATATCCTGACCCAGACCGAGCAGGTGCCCATCGACAAGCTCACCGGCCACGGCGGTTTCTTCAAGACGCCGGAGGTGGGGCAGCGGGTGCTGTCCGCCGCGGTGGGCGCTCCTGTGTCCGTGATGGAGACCGCCGGGGAAGGCGGCCCCTACGGCATGGCGCTGCTGGGCGCGTATATGCTCTGGAAAGACGAGGGCGAGAGCCTGCCGGATTATCTGGATCATAAGGTCTTCGCCAATGCCAGGTCCACAACGCTGATGGCGGAGGACAAGGACGTGGCGGGCTTCAATGTTTTTCTGACCCGGTATAAGAAAGCGCTGCCTGTGGAAAAGGCAGCGATCGAGGTGATCTGAGATGCTGGAAGAACTGAAACGCGAAGTCTGTGAGGCGAATCTCCTCCTGCCCAAATATGGTCTCGTGACCTTCACCTGGGGCAATGTCTCCGGTATTGACCGGGAGACGGGCCTTATGGTCATCAAGCCCTCGGGCGTACCCTATGAGGGGATGACGGTCGAGGATATGGTCGTCGTCGATCTGGACGGCAAGGTCGTCGAGGGCAAGTGGAAGCCCTCCAGCGACACGCCCACCCATGTGGAGCTGTACAAGGCTTTTTCAAAGTGCGGCGGCATCGTCCACACCCACTCCCGCTGGGCCACCACTTTCGCCCAAGCGGGCCGGGGAATTCCAGCCATGGGGACGACGCAGGCGGATTATTTCTACGGCGAAATCTCCTGTACCCGGCCCATGACGGACGCGGAGATCCGGGGCGAGTACGAAAAAAAGACCGGCAAGGTGATCGTTGAGACCTTTGCCGACCGCGATCCCGCCGCCGTTCCCGGCGTGCTGGTCTATTCCCACGGCCCCTTTGCCTGGGGCACGGACGCCATGAACGCGGTGCACAATGCTGTCGTCATGGAGGAGGTAGCATTCATAGACTGGCACGCGATGATCCTCAATCCTACCCTCGGGCCCATGCAACAGACCCTGCTGGACAAGCACTACCTCCGCAAGCATGGCAAAAACGCCTACTACGGACAAGGTTAAGAGCTATGAAACAGAAAGAGCAGAGCGGCTTGATTGCTGCTCTGCTCTCACAGTATTACTTCTATTTACCCTTTTCAGCCGCGTCTTCGATCAGCGCGGTTACAATGGCGTTGAGCTGGGTGGCGTTCTTCGCGGTGATGACCGGCTTGCCGGTCCGTTCTTCCAGCGCCTTTCTTGCGATCCCGGCGACCTCGCCGCCCTTGCGGGCCACATCCATATTCTCCGAAAAGCTCTGCGGCTGCTCTGCCTTGGAGATATCCGTGGTAGATGTCTCGGCCAGCATGTTCAGCACGAGCTCCGTCGTGGTCATGTTGTCCCGTAGGTTTTCCTTTTTCAGCCCCTTGAGGCGCTTATACTGCCGGGTGGACATACCGGACCAGGCGCGGGTGATCTCATCGGTCAGGATGGCGTATTCCACGCCCTTCTGCACGCCGCGATCTTGCCATTCGTCCGTCAGTTCCTTCCGAACCTGGATGGCCTGCAGGCGCTGGTTGATCCATTCGCGCGTGTAACCCTTTTTCAGGTAGGTCTCCAGCGCCCGGTCGATGGCAAGCTCCGGGTCGATGGTCTCCTCAATGCGCTCACGACCCACTTGGGCCAGCCACAGTTTGAACGGCTCGGCCTTGGGGGAAGGGATCGACTGGATGATCCGCAGGAGTTGTTCAGTATCGGCCACATCGGTCAGGTAGCGCTTGCCATCGGCAGACTTCAATTTCAGTTGACTACAAATTGTAGTCAACTGCCCGCTCTCAGCTTTTATGCGTGTTTTCAAAACGCTCCAGTACTTTGCCGCATGCCGAGTATCAGGCTGCTCAGTTAAAACACGTACCACATCAACGATAGAGAAATACCACTCTTCCTTTTCTTCATCCCAGGCTGCACGGATGGGCTGATCTTCAAAAAGCTGGATCGCACTTGTGTTTTCCATAGCTCACACCTTCTCTTTTCTGTAAATCCAATATATCATAAACAACGACCGTTTTCCATACCGTTTCAGCCGAAGATGAGCTCGTGCAGGATGATCTCTTCGGCACGTTTCCGAATGCTGTTCATGCGTCTGACCCATTCCATTTGATCGGCCGCTTTGAGTGCTTCGTTCACGCCTTCCTGCTTGGCCATTTGGCGCGTGAGAAGATCCATGCGTTCCTCGCAGACCTGGTCTATCTCGGTCATGTGCCGGTAGAGCTTCCCGCCCGTAAGCAGATTGCTGTACAGGACCGGCCGATGCTCTTTCAGATACCGCTTCCGCATCCGGCCGTATTTGCCAATGGGCTGTAGTTCAACCTCTTCGATCACAAGATCGGGGAGAAGATAATCCCCAACCTGTGTATATGTACCACCCATCTGCTCAAAGAAAGATTTCTGCATTTTATTATCCTCCACATTTTGTCGTTTTTCCGCCTGCTAGAAAAAAGTTTCTGTGGACAGGCTCCGAAAGTACATCCAACAAACATCCAACGAGCGATGAACAGGCGAGTGTTGCTTTACCATATTTTTACTTTTTCGCCTGTTTACTAGAACTGGTTTTTAGCAGATGAGCGCCGAAGTGCATCTAACAAACATCTAACAAACTACGGTTTTTTTGCATCTGGCGCGGTTGCTGGACTTGCAGGCATGAGAGCCGAAAAAGCCTGAAAAATCAAGGCTTTTCGCGGTACGCGGCGACACGGCGCGGTACGCACTGGAACGGATTTTCTCAAATTCAGGTTCTAGTGCTCATTCCGGGCGTGGGGGTTCAAGTCCCCCCTCGCGCACCACAAAAGAGGCTCGAAACCATAAGGTTTCGGGTCTTTTTTATGCTTTTTAGAACATTTCGGGGGAAGTTTTTACGGTTGTCAATTTCTTTCTTTCCTATAAACGGCCTATTTCTAACACTTTTCTAACGCCCTTCTAACCGGGTCAGAAGATGCTGGCCGCCATTTTCTCGGTCAAAAGCTGCTTTCTCTGCACGTCCAGATGGCCGTAAATGTTGGCGGTCATCTGAATATCCGAGTGTCCCATGTATTCCTGCACGTCTTTCAGCGTGAAGCCGCTGTTGAGCAGGAGGCTGGCGCAGCTATGGCGGAGCTCATGAAAGCGGATGTGAGACAGGCCATTGTTTTTCAGCAGCAAGGCAAAATGGGAAGAAACATAGTCCGGGGAGAAGGGCGTTCCCTCTGGCCACTTGAAGGTAAAGTCGTTCTCCTGGTAGCCTTTGCCGCAAAGCCGCCGGTTCACTTCTTTCTCCCTTTTTGCTCGTTGGAAGATCTCTCGGGCCTCCGGCGTCAGAGGAAAGGACCGGTGGCTGGAGCTGTTCTTGGTCTTGTCCTTACGCACCGCCGTTGTGACCTTGGAAACCGTGTGCTTGATGGTAAGACGCCCTGCGGTGAAATCCACGCTGTCCCATTTCAGCCCCAGGAC
>Ga0129307_1001175_pt1 | contig 30518 bp, 41 predicted proteins | sample P1105metagenome_FD_94437 | JGI IMG/M metagenome (GOLD analysis project Ga0129307, IMG submission 94437) | Capybara group fecal microbial communities from Wisconsin, USA - P1105 metagenome | ecosystem: Host-associated > Mammals > Digestive system > Large intestine > Fecal | place: USA: Wisconsin...
CTGCGGTACCGGAAGTCCGGCTGATAGTAGGGACAGAGCCTGCATCTGGGCGGCTCCTTGTTCCGGTCCACCTTCACCGGCGTCTCCAGCAGCTTCTTACATCGGTTAAGCTTTGCATGGTCAGCGTACACAGGCAGGCACCTCCTCACCCTTATAGCCCAGGATCTTCTTCATGCAGAAGCTGACACAGGGGCCGTAGCAGCAGCCTTCACAGGGGCTAAGTGCGTTATTGAAATGCTTATAGCCTCTCATTGTGCGCTTTAAGGATTCCTTCTCCATCTTTGTCATTCTCGATTCCTCCTCTTGAAGTTGTAGCTTTAACCGCTGATGTCATAATGTTCTATTATCTACCCTTATGGGGATTGAGACTCAAAACCAAAGTTGTAGTTGTCGTCGTCAATACCGTTCTATCTACCCTTATGGGAATTGAACACTGAAATCCGCTTCAGGAAGCTGTGGATATAGCTTGTTCGTCAAATTCTTTGAGAGAGACGAATCGTCATAATCAATGCATAGAAGACCGTCGCTTTATATGAAAAAGAGAGAGCCAACGTTTCGGCTCTCTCTTTTTCATATTCTAATTGCGCGCTTCAGCACAGTTAATCCTTTCTTACGTGTCTGGAACGTTATGTGTGATATTTTATTATCTGCTTACATTTGCTTGATGACTTTCGCTGGGACCAGAACCAGAACCTTTATTTCCGACCTGACATCATGATGTCAAAGCTACCCACTCGGATAGCATTTAATGAATTCAGAAAATTGATCATCACACCAAAAAGCCTACAGATCCTCATAATCGCTGGTAGAATAACTCGGCTGTTTACAGTACCATTTTGCAAAAAATAGAAATGCAGGTCGTATTGCTAGATAAAACCCCTTCTTTTACCCTGGTGCGATTAGACAAGCTAATCGGAGGCGGTAGGACATTTTCCCACAGCGTACGCCAAAATTAGCAAGATGACCGATATCACGTTTATAAAATACCATCAAAAATCGCGTAACAGTAAAGTATTAGTAAACTCCATTTCTCGCGGCGTGAGAAGATGGCTTATGGCAAATCCGGGATCCGATCCCAGATTTGTCGAAAACCGGATTGATGTTTGTCCAAAAAAGCACCTGTCTGTTCAGTGTCAGACGGGTGCTGTGAGATGCTTGCAACTAAGATTCAAATAGATCAAATAAACATGACCATATAGTGTGGGAGCGTGATTTTTCCATCCACCCTGCCATTTTGCGTATTCGTCAATTTATAAGCAAATGGAGGTCTGTAACGTGCAATGTATTGATTGAGGGACGGAGTTGAGCGATTTCCTGCCTTAACCTCAATCGGAATAACTGCTCCGCTGCGTTCAATAAAGAATTCAATCTCATGTACACTGTCCGGCTTATAGTAATAAAGAGAATAGCCCCTTTTGATCAAGCATTCAGAGATGGCGTTTTCATATATACCTCCGCGGGCATTTCCAGTGATGGTGTCGTTCAGAACAGCAAGCTTCGTTTCAAAACCATAGGAGCAGCAGAGCAAACCGGTGTCGTTGATGTAGAGCTTGAATTGATCCCCATTGGCATTCGCTTTTAAGGGCAGATAGGGTTCATTGAGATTATAGCAGACCTGAACCATAGCAGAATCCTTCAGCCACTGAACGCTTCCGCCATATTTCTTTCTGGTTTGACCGCGTTCGACAGTTGAGTATTGGAATTTCTTCTGTTCTTTCATCAGTTGGATAGGAATCGCATCATAGCACATCCGCACAAGCACTTTTTCCTTGCCTTTTGCATGCTTTGCAATATCATCCCGATATTCTGCCAGAATGTCTTGCTGAAGCCTGTCAACCCTATTGAAATCATGATGCTGCACATAATCGTTTACCACTTCCGGCATACCGCCGACCACGATGAATTCGCGGAAAAGGCTCTCATATTTTTCGTGAACGGCTGCAGGAATGGTTGCTCCAGAGGTATAGTATGATTTCAGTGTATCAATGGCTGCTGAGTCATATCCATCTGCCCAGAGAAACTCCTCAAAGTCAAGTGAATGCATGGTGATCTGAGTCTCATATCCGACCGGCACAGATTCAGGAATCTCTACAGCTTCGTGGTCATCTTCACCGTATGTTAAACCAAGCAGGGAGCCGGAAGAGATGACGTCAAAACGAAAATCCATGGCAAGATATTTTACCGCGGTCCTGGCATTGCCGCAGCACTGGATTTCATCCAGGAAAATCAGTGTGTTGCCGGGGATCAGCTCAAAATCCCTCACATATGCTGTCATTCTCTTAAGAATTTCATCAGATGTAAGTTCCCCTTCAAAGACCCCCTTCATGTTCGGCTGGAGGAAGAAATCAATTTTGAGGAAAGAAGCATATTCCTTTTTGCCAAACTCTTCGACGATGAATGATTTGCCAACCTGCCGGGCACCTTTCAGCAGAAGACACTTTTTGATATGTTCGGTGTGGCGCTGTTCCTTCCATTGGAGAAGCTCACGGTAGACCTTTCGTTTGAGCATCAGGATCACCTCCAGTTTTCGCAGCATCTATTATGCACAAAATTCAAGTATCAATCAAGCGAAAACAGAATAAAAATTAAGTTCGCTTTTCTTTGATTTGGAATAAAATCCAAGTTTGAAATGCACCTGCTTAAATTGGCAGCCTTGCAAAATCAATTGAGAATTATCGGCGGGAGCCTGACCGTTCGCCTTTTTTTGCATCGTCGTCCGCCAAAATTGGCTGAGATGTTGGCTGCTATTGGTGCGGGCAATTAGAAATCTAACAATACCCGCGATATCAATACAGATGTTTGGCCTTCAGCGGAACTCTCGAAAACCTTATATGACGCCATTTTTCAGGTATGCTCACCCTTGCGTGGTTTTTTCTTACCGTCCGCCGTATATGCGGAAAGCTGAAAATAGTGGTTTTTCCAACGGAAGCGGACGGAATTTGCAGAATAATTAGCAATACTCCTCCAAACTCCACCTTCTAATCAAAAGGAGACGCTGAGAAGTGCTTATTTCAAGCCACTTTCCAGCGTCTTTCTGTTAAGGTTATCGGTAGTAGATCGTTCGCTTAATAAGCATTAGTCAAGTCCTTATCAATGATGATAAAAACGTTCTGATACATAGCATTCATAGAAGCCATTCTCATCAAGCGATGCGGGATTTATTCCAGTATTGATGAATTCCGGCAGCACCGTAAGACGATTGATGTTGGAATGGTCCTATGAAAATCGCAAACCTTTCTCAAGTTACAGTTGACTTACTGACAGGGGACTAATATAATAAGAATTAGAATAATTCTAAGTGGTGAACCCAATGAAAAAGAACGCTGATCTGATCGTGGAAACGATTCTCCAATCCTCCGCGCACATGACTGCTGAGGAAATCCATGCGGCACTGCGGGACAGCGGACACCGGATGGCACTGGCGACGGTATACAACAATCTGGCGCAGCTGCACAGCGAAGGACGCATCCGGAAAGTATGTGTGGAAGGACATCCGGACCGGTATGACAAAATGATCCGCCATGATCATCTGGTTTGCCGGCGCTGCGGAAAACTCACGGACATCTGCTTCCAGGATCTGACGAAGCTGCTCCAATCCCAGACCGACGAAGAACTGCTGTCCTACGATTTACAGGTCAGTTATATCTGTCCCGCATGCCGAAGGACGGCGCACCCAGCAAGCACGACCGACCCATGAAAGGAGGCGTATTCCTCTGAGATACGTATGCCAAGTCTGCGGCTATGTGTATGACGAAGCCCAAAATCCTCCTTGGGAATCACTTCCCAATGACTGGAAGTGTCCACTCTGCGGCGCAAGCAAAGCGGATTTCCTTCCCGAAGGCGCACAGCAGTCTGCGCCTGCCGCTTCCTTATCCTCGCTTCCTGATGAACTGCGGCCCCTGTCGGCCATGGAGCTGAGTGTGGTATGTTCCAACCTGGCGAAGGGCTGCGAAAAGCAGTATCTGCTTGAACAAGCGGCTGCCTTTGCCCGTTTGGCCGACTGGCTCAAGGGACAGGCGGAACCGGTCCACAGCGCGGCGTTCGATTCCCTGCTGGAAAAGGTGAACCGGGATTTGAGCGAAGGCTATCCCGCAGCCAGCGCCGCTGCCCAGGAAAACCGGGATCGGGGCGCGCTGAGAAGTCTCGTGTGGAGCGAAAAGGTGACGCGGATGCTGTCTTCTTTGCTCAACCGGTACAAAACAGAAGGCGACGCCATGCTGGAAAACACCGGCGTATGGGTATGCGCCATCTGCGGCTTTGTGTACATCGGGGACACGCCGCCGGAACGCTGCCCGGTTTGCAAAGTGCCCGGCCGGAAATTTGAAAAGATCGGGGGCTGACGAGATGGGCGACAAATACGCGGTAAGAACCATTCGCCTGTGCGAAAAAGACTGCCTGTGCCTGTATGTTTGCTCTACCGGCGCGTCAGACACAGAAAACAGCGTGATCGACAAGGACAAGTGCATTGGCTGCGGCGCATGCGCAGAGGCGTGCCCCGCCGGGGCGATCAGCCTGGTGCCGAGGGAATACCCTCCCCAGCAGAAAAAAACCGAACAGGTGATTGCCTCCCTGCGGCAGCTGGTATCCTCAAAAACGGAGCAGGAGCAGATGGCCTCCGGTCTTCCGGGAACGCTGGCGGAGGCGATTGCCAGATCCAACCGCGTCATGGCGGAGGACCTGATCCGGGAAGCGGGTTATATGCTGCCCCAGAGCGGAAACGCGAACGAAGTGCTGACATCCTTGCTGAAGCAATTCGCCGATACTCCGGGTTTTCCCCGGGAGGACGCTCAATTTCTGCTGAATACCATTTCTTTTAACGAGCCGAAAAAGAAGGAGGAACAAACCATGGAAACCTGGAAATGCACCGTATGCGGCTATATCCACGAAGGCCCCCTCACCGGGGATTTCATCTGCCCCCGCTGCAAGCAGCCCGCCTCAAAATTTGTGAAGGTAGAGCCGGAAACACCGAAAAAGAATCCCTATGCCGGAACGCAGACCGAAAAGAACCTGGAAACCGCCTTTGCCGGCGAATCCCAAGCTCGTAACAAATATACCTATTTCGCCTCCCGAGCCAAGAAGGACGGTTTCGAACAGATTGCCGCCCTGTTCCTGAAAACAGCCGATAACGAAAAAGAGCACGCCAAGATGTGGTTTAAGGAACTGAACGGCATCGGCGATACAGCGCAGAATCTTGCGGCGGCAGCTGACGGCGAAAACTATGAATGGACCGATATGTACGAGGGCTTCGCCGTTACCGCGGAAAAAGAGGGGTTCCCTGCCCTGGCCGCCAAGTTCCGCGCCGTGGCCGCCATTGAAAAGCACCATGAAGAGCGCTATCGGGCGCTGCTTAAAAACGTGGAGATGCAGGAAGTGTTCCAGAAGAGCGAGGTCAAGGTGTGGGAATGCCGCAACTGCGGCCACATCGTGGTTGGCACCAAGGCGCCGGAGGTATGCCCGGTATGCGCCCATCCCCAGAGCTACTTTGAAGTGAATGCAGAGAACTATTGATCCGTATCATGAAGGAGGAGTATTCCATGACATTCTACAAATGCGAGCATTGCGGCAACATCATCGCCCACATCCAGGATTCCGGTGTCCGCTGCCATTGCTGCGGCGAAGAAATGAAGCCACTTGTTCCCAACACTTCTGACGGAGCAGGCGAAAAACATGTGCCCGTGGTACAAGTGGATGGTCAGACCGTGACCGTCACCGTGGGAAGTGTGGAGCATCCCATGCAGGAAGCTCATTCCATCCAGTGGATCCTACTGGAAACAAAAGAAGGACGCCAGCGCAAAGCCCTGAATCCCGGCGATAAACCCACCGCGGTCTTCGTTCTTGCTCCGGGTGACGCAGTAGTGGCCGCCTATGAGTATTGCAATCTCCACGGATTGTGGAAGAGTTGACAGAAACAAATCGAGCAGAAGAAGCGGCTAACCTTCATCCTCTCATCATATCATACATACACGACGTACCCAATGCAATCAGACTAAAGAGACTCGCAGGTAAGGGATAAATCAAAGGATCCCTGACTTGCGAGTCTTTCGTTTGAAAGGTTTATTTTCATAGTTCCGGTTCCTACTGTACGATGTTGTAATTCTGTTCATTCTCTTGATGATTTCTTTGCCGAGTGTAGGCTCTTGCGGGTGTGAAAAGTCATGAGAGTTTGCTTGTGGATTGCGTGATCGTCCGCTTTTCTTTGCATCGTTGTCCGCCAGATTTTCCAGCAAGCACGGCTGCTAATCGCGCTGATGGTTAGAAATCCAATAAAATATACTATCGCCGGGGCGATGACCGGTTTCTGGCAGGCATATCGAAATCCCTTATGTGAAGCCACTTTTCAGCCTGTTTAAGCTTTATATGATTTCTTCACGCCGTCCGCCGCATATGCGGAAAGCCGAAAATAGTGGTTTTTCCAACGGAAGCGGACGGAATTTGCAGAATTATTAGCAATCCTCCTCCAAAATCCATCTTCTAATCAAAAGAAGACGCTGAGAAGTGCTTTGTTTCAAGCCACTTTTCAGCGTTTTCAATATAAGGTTAGTAGATCGTTCGCTAAGAAAGCAGAAAGCCAATAATTGCTTTCTCCTTTTTTCTCAGCTCCAATTTGCATGTGTACGGAACTATATATTACTGGAATTCCATTATGGCAAGCAGAATTCCAGCTTTACGAATTACTACGATCTCGACATACTGGAATCTGTTGCTCAACCGGCAATTGGATCTCGGTCAACCAATCTTCTTCCGATTCCTTGTTCCAGATACCATCGATGTAGCATTCCCGGGCCGGTCCAGCTGCGTGAAAGCCGTTCTGCTCCGCATACCGCATGAGGAAGGCATAGGCTTCACCGATACCATCATAGGATCCTTTGTGAAAGACGCTCAGCACCTTCGCGGCAGGCAGTCGGCGGAAGTTGATTTGGTCGTTTTCTTTTCCCGCAGAGGTTACTGCTTCGCTGTGGCGAATCTTCACGTCCGTCTCCCGGTACTCCCCGTCCAGGAATTCGCAGAATTCATAGGGCGGGTCGGCGCACTTCATTCCCGGGTTCAGTCTCAGGCATTCCTCCCCGACTAAGGGGATCCACCGCATGATGTCGATGTGCTGAGCCAGCACGGTTTCGGAAGAGTACACGATCATCTCCGGAATCGTTTTTTCTGTAACCTGATACCTCATCTCTCTGTCCTCCAGTATATGATGTATGATGGAGAGACGGCTGTCGATCACGCGCTTTTCTTCAGTCAGCGCTTTGGCCTTTTCGGTCAGGAGCTGCCTGACATCGGCCCCGGCCTGGATTGCCCTGATCTCTTCGATGGACAGTCCGAGCTGCCTGTAGGCTTTGACGCTTGCGGCCGCTTCCAGCTGGGCGGTTTCATAAAGACGGTATCCTGTCCATTTGTCCGTAGACGCCGGAAGCAGGATGCCCTCCTTCTCATAAAACCGAAGGGCCTTCACCGTCAGGTGTGACAGTTTGGAGAATTCACCGATCTTCAGCATGCCGTCAGCCTCCTCTCCTCAGCGCTCATCATAGGGCCTCCCCGTAGAGGAGAGTCAAGAGACAAATCCAGATTTTTTCACTCCACGGGGAAAAACAGTTTATTCTGGCCGGTTGCCGGTTCGGTAAAATCACATACAGCGCCTGCAAGTTTCAACCCAAGCTCCGGGATCAGACTGTCGATCACATTTCGGAATGTCCCTCCATAGCTTTCCGGAGTTACCTCTGTCACAAGATATTTTCTGGCCGGCATAACCCACTTTACCCATTCGTCCGGAACTGGCGTATCCTCATATACTTCAATGCCAGCCAAATACAATCCCCTTGAGAAATCATCCGTCCACGGCAAAAATGACAGTGTCTCGTCGCTCATGGCTCCCCAAAATCCGACAAAAGAACCGTCAGCATTTTTCATTCCAAGATTCGCAATTTCACTGAAATTGGAATTGGCTTGCTGCCACAGATCCTGAACCACATTCTTTTCTTTCGTGCATAAGCCTTCCTTGCCAATGATTGCGATCTTAGGCAGATTAACCATCTCGTATTTAAACATTTTCTCCTCCGCCAGCATGATTCGGTTCCTGTTCCTACAACGAAGATTTGTCAGTACCGGTCTCCATATTCCTTTCGTGCTTCTGCCGTCCATTTGGAGATGAAATTGGTTTTTGCATCTGTATAAGCATCACGGTTATGCTCATATTGTCTCCAAAGTCGGAGCTTCAACGCTTCATATTCTTTTGCCACGGCAGGATGCTCATTCAGATAATCACGGAAGTACAACTCGTCATTGTCCCCGGCGTATCGCAGATGGATATGATACACTTTGTCCGCAAATCCATCTTTGGTATAGCCCTTATTGAGCGAGATTCGGTTTGTCCCGGAGAACATGATGGTAAAACCGTTCTGTTTCAATATCTGCGCCATATCTTTCATGTCAGCGCTTTGAGGAATCTCAACCATCACATCAACGATATTCTTGGCCCATATTCCCTGAACAGCGGTGCTTCCGATATGACTGATCCGGACAACAGGCAGACCGGCGAAAAGCCCGGTCAGCGTTTTCTCGATCTCATGGAAGCTGTCTTTCCACCGGTCATCGTGCGCAACAAGAAAAATGGGGAATAATTCCCATAACTCTTCCAATGACATTTCAGACAAATTCCTTCCCATGCCAAAAGCCTCCGCAAACTGGATTTCATCTTTCGCCCGCCTCGCGCAGAATAAGCGTTTGTATATATCCGGCAGTCTTTTGATTCAGCGTCATAAGGAACGCCATACTGCGGCATTTTTTCAGCAGCTCACCGTCCAGCGTGCAGGTATATCCTCCGGGACAAGTAGGAGTGCAGGTCAGCCCGTTCAGTTTTTTACAGTCGGTTGCTTTTTTCAGCTCTGCCTTCATACTGTCCGGGAGCACGGCAAGGCAATCCTCATAAGCTGCTATTCCCGCAGCATAAAGCCGCACCTTGATGCCGCTTTTCCTATAAACGTAGTTGAGAAGGGCCTTCCTGTCCTTCGTGTATGATAAAATAGGGCCGCTTTTCGCTTCCTTGATTTCTTCCGTAAAACCCATTGCCAATAATTCAGCATGAATATTTCGTACGGTTTCAAGCATTTCTGATGGCAGCAGGTCCTGGTATTCGGCAAACTTCATTTCATCCACCTCTTTTCGGAAAGCATTGATTTACTCTTCAGTCTTTCAAAAGAAACTGTCTGCTCTTTCATGGAAATCTTTCCGACCATGAAGCCATATTCGGTCAATTTTTTCTTATAGGCCAAAAAGGAATGGTCGATCGGTAAGCCGGCAATCTTTTCTATCTCACCAAAGGTCAGTTTGAAACTGTCCGTACCATTTTCCTGAATCCAATTCCATAACGGTTCATATTTGCTCATAGCGTACCTCACCTGCAGTTTTTTTCATGTACAGTGAATCCTTCCTGAATCGCCGCTGCAGTCGCAGCCATGCAGACAACTGCTGCACTGTACCTCAAATCCATGAATGCCAGTGTCAGTGGAAAAACGAACTGCAGCAATCCAGCAACCTTGTTCAATACAGAATGCACAGATACAAGCTTTTTCTGTCGAATATATCCTGCAGTGATACTACTGAACTTTATGATCGCTATGACGGCAAACCATACATAAAGCCAGACCGGAACATCCAGTATTGGAAGCAACTTTATCAGGCAAACCGCTGCAAAAACGATATCCGCGAACGTATCCAGCCTTGAGCCAAACTCGCTGACGGTTCCTGTTCTCCTTGCCGCAGCACCGTCGATCATATCGGAGAGGCCGCCGGCAACGTAAAGCACGAAGAACGCCGGAGACAATGCCGGAAAGAACAGCAAGGCGACGCTGTGCACGATTCTGATCCCAGTTATGATATTCGCCATGTTATACCGGCGTCCCCACTTCGATCAGATTTCCGTCCGGATCATAAAAGCGTATGACTTTCTGTCCCCAGCTGTGTGTCATGAGTCTGTTGACGTATTTCACTTCCGGAAAAAACTTTTCGAGCCTGTCGATAAAACCCTCAATATCAGGTTCCTCAAAATATAGTTCGCTGGCATTGTTCTCAGGAATGATATCTCTCCCAAGGAACGCTTTCCAGTATTTTTCTTCCTGCAATACCAATCCTTCTGTCATGATCATATTTCCGTCATTGTCAAGGACCATCTCGAGGCCAAACAGATCCCGATAGAACTTTTTGGATCTCTCGATATCTTTAACAACGATCAGTACGTTTTTCAGTTTCATTCTCATCGCTCCTTTATCGGATGCCGGATGACGGTTTTCAGCTTTTCCGGGATGACTTTTCTTGCGTCACTCAGATATATTTCGTGATGTAAACGCTGATCCGTGATATCCAGATCATAGCCCTGCGCTTCCATATATTCATGCATGATCTGAACGGTAGCAGGTTCATCGTCATAGGAACCTATATGCATGCATTGCACGCATAATCCCTCATCATAGTTCAGAAACTCCACTTTCGAGAAATCCTGCTTCTTTTTCTTTCCTGCCTCTTCAACAGCCCGGTCAAAGTCGGCCTTTGTCACAAAATCCGGCAGACGGATCACAGAGATCCAGTTGAAGTCTTCCTTGTGAGCATAGTCGACTCCCGATATGCCGTCCTGCCACCAGAATCCCTCCAGCGGCGGCACAACATAGTCGTAATACCCCTTCATTTGATGATTCCCTTTTTTACTCATCTTGATCGTAAAGGCAATGCCATACAGCAGACCGATTGCCTGTTTGTATTCGCCGCCTTCCCGATTCGGATCACCATGACCCCGAACGCCAATATAATTCATGGGCGGTACCGTCAATATGGAAGGCTTGTTCTTCGGCATGTAGAATTCCTTGTATTCCTTTTTGAAATCAAAAGTCACGGCATTGTCCTCCGGGTTCTTTATTTCTTATCTCACAACCTCATCGGGACGGGCGACGGCCCCGGCCTTTTACAGGCCGGGGCAAAAGTCGCGTCTTCGTTTCTTATTTCTTCTTTACCGGATAACAGATTTCCGTCACAAACTCATCGGGGTTCTGGGTCTCATGCGGACTGATGTGGTATATGTTGAACATCGGCTCGGCAGGCTCGTAGCCGTTCGCTTCCATCCAGGCAATCACCGCGGTATAAACATCCGTAATCTGCGTGTAACTGCCCTGGTAGGTACAGCTGGCCACCGCAACCTCCGGAAGCGTGCGGAACTTCACGTGCTCTGTATCCGGATAGCTTCCCTTGACGGTCTTCCAGGCCATCATTTCAACATTTTCTTCCTTGTACTCTCCGTCAAGATAAGTTACCGCGCAAAGGCAGGGATCATCCTCCACGAGATTCATCCGGCAGGTTTCCTCTGCCAGCTTGCCCCAGATCATGCCCTCGTCTTCATAGCGGGGAATGGTCATTCGGATGGTCGCGGCATAGCGCTCAGGGATGATTTTGAGGGTTACGTTATAACTCATGTCTTCTTCCTTTCTCAGCCTTTTTCTGGCTGCGTCCAGAAGCGTCAGCTTATAAGCTGTATCCTTTGATAAGGCCTCCAGTTCTTTCTGCCTGGCAGCGAAAAACTTCTCCAGTTTTTCACGGTCATCATAAACTTCAAGGATCCTGATGATATCAGCAAGGGAAAAGCCCATATCCTTCAAAGCGGCGATACGCCCTGCAGCAGGGAGCTGATCCTCTCTGTAATACCGGTAATCCGTGAAGCGGTCGATTTCAGCCGGTTTCAAAAGACCGATCTCATCATAGTGACGGAGCATTCTGACGCTGACTCTGGATAGCTTTGAAAATTCACCGATTTTCAGCATGGCGGTACCTCCTTCAGCTGAATGATTGAGCTCAGGACCATCGTAATGCCTGCCATAGTGTGAGAGTCAAGCCTTTTCAGACAATTTATTCCCATAACATATCTGTTTATTTACTGACAGTTTTTTGCGCAATCACGTCACTGTGAACTCCGTCCATTCGATGTGATTGTACTTCATCACATCGTCGGCCCTCTTCATGCCGCATTTCTCGTAAAACGGCACAGCGCTTTCGTTGGCGATCAGATAGATCGCGATGTCCTTTTCACCGCCGGCCAGCTGATGGGCGGCTTTTATCAGGCGTTTGCCGATGCCCCGGCGGGTATAATCCCTGTCCACCCCCAGATCGGTGACGTAGAGCCAATAGGCGTAATCCGTCAATCCGAACAGCACGCCCACCAGCAGGCCCTGTTCATTCCGCGCGGTCAGGCTGATGGAAACTGTATTCACCAGGCGGGCGATCCGCTCCTCAAAGCGTTCCCTGGGGTACTGGGATCCAAGGTCGGTACGCTTGAGAAAACCGATGTATTCCTCCGCTGTGACCCGCTCTTCCCGGATCGTAATTTCGGGCATATGTTCTTTCAAATACGCTTCAAACTCCGGCGTCCGGCTCCAGTAGCGGATACCCCAGGTGTTAAAGCTCCACTCGTCCATATATTCGTTGCATTCATAATCCACGTACCAGATCAGCCCGTCCCGTACCACGAAATTGGTGGAGAACCAGTCGACGTTCAGCCCGGCGGCCTTTGCTTTGTCCGCCATGTCCCGCACCTGGGCAAGATAAGGCTCGGCAGACGCTCCGTCCCTGACCAGGTCAAAAACGGTGGGACCTTCGATGTATTCCTTCACAATGCGCTCCGCGTCCATATCGATGGCCAGCATCCGCGGGATGCGGATGCCCGCCGCCCGCAGGCGTTCATAATCCCTCTGCTCCGCCTCAATCTTATTGCCAAAGGCGTAGTAATCACAGGGTTCGTGGTGGATCTGCTTGATCACCGCCGGCTGCCCCTCAGATTCCGCAAGGTAAGAATACCCGCCCTTCCCGTGACCGAGCAGCCGGAGGATACGATAGGATTTCCCGCAGACAATCAGCTGTTCCTCTATTCTTTTCTCCTGCATCATTCCTGCCCTCCGGGAATCCTGATGAAAGCAATATTTCCTTTTGCCTGATGTCCCGAAACGGAAATATGATAGTTTCCTTTTTCCAGAATTTCCAGAACAAATTCGGCGTTCTGCTGTCCCTTTCCCCGGTAGATCGGCTCTTTCCCGTTCATACCCACGGTCACATCCACAGTTCCTTCTGTATGCGACAGAGAAACCTGCAGACGGTCACCCTCTGTCAGGTTCAGACCAGTCGATTCCTCCCGATTCAGGATGCTGTATTCCATCCGGAACCCGGATGCGTCAGAGACCCTGGATCCGTCAAAAACACTGCCTGTTCTGCATCCGGTCAGCAGGAAAAGCATTGCGGCAAGCATACAAACACATGCCGCTTGTTTCAGTTTGGACTGCCGTTCTGTATTTCCTTGCATCAGTGTCCGCGCCTCTTTTCCTTCTTCTTCAGCTGCTTCATTTCAAAACGACGCTGCGCTTCCGCGTCCCTCTGCTCTCGGCTGATCTGTCGGTGTTCCGTCTTCAGTTCTTCCCGCTGCAACTGGAGCGCCTGCTGGGACTTCGTGCCGATCCCTCTGCGCTCCGTTTGCTTTCTGACGTTCCTGAGCCGCCGTTTGGGATTGTCTGCGATTTGTCGCATTTCTGTTTCTACAGCCGGACTGAAAACCAATTCATCATAATGCCGCAGGACAAATTCCCACACGTCATAATCCTTTGGCTCCGCACCGAAGGTCACTTTGCAGACGGACAGTTTTCCATCGTCGATACGCTCAAAAACACCTACCCAGAAAGGATTTTCAAAGAATACCGTCAGGTTTATTCTCATGCATCTTTAGCGACCCATATCGTTTTCCAGTATCGCATAGATCAGTGTATCCTTCCAGACAGGCACACCGTTTTCGTTCCTGCGGAACCAGATATTTTACCTGAAATGTGCCTCCCGCCGCAAGCCCGCTTTCTCCAGCAGCTTCCACGACGGGACATTCCGCGGATCGCATTCCGCGAATACCCTGTGCGCGCCTTCCCGGAATACCTGCGCAATCACTGCGGAGAGCGCTTCGGTGGCATAGCCTTTCTTCTGATAGCGTTTGTTGACGATATAGCCGACTTCCTTTGCCGCAAAATCCTTGTTTCCGCAGTAGATATTGCCGATCACCTTTCCGGATTCTGTCAGTTCTATGGCGTAGAATTCTTCTGATCCGAGACGGTATTTCAGGTGCTCCTGCCCGTTTTCATAGGTGATTCCCGGATAGCCTTCAAATTCATCGTCCGCAAGCTGGGACAAGAATTCAAACAGATCATCGTAATCCGATTCTCTGAATGGTCTCAGCAGCAGCCGTTTGGTTCGTATCTCATGCATATCCATTACTCTTCTCATGAATGATCCATGGCAGTCACAGTGATCCTATACAGACAATACAGCCCTGCGCTCAGCAGCACAGAACCAACGATATCTGTTAGCCAGTGCACCCCGGCCACCAGCCTGCCGATCACCATGAACGCGGAAAACAGGATGACAAACGCCGCTGTGATACGCTGGATCGTTTGGCTCTTTGCCCGCCGGTTTATCTGGAACAGCAGCGTGGGCATCACGCTGAGCACCAACAGGGTGGTAGAGGAGGGATAGGAGGCCTCCATGGCCCCTTCGATCAGGATGGGGCGGTAATTGATGGGGATCATCTCAAAGATCAGATACCCTAAAATGACCAGAATGTAATACCCGCCCAGCAGCAGGATATCCCTGTCCACTTTAGTAATGCTTTTCCTGCGAATCCACTGCATAAGGCCCAGCATGCCGAAACCGATGCACACCGCGATGGGCACCAGCCCCAGCCAGTCCGTGATAGTATAGATGCCCATATGCACGCCTGTCAGGCGGTGGAACCAGGTGTTGACAGCGGCAAAACCTACGCTTGTTCCATTCACACCAACGGGCTGCACATCCACCGTTTGAATCAGAAATGTCCAAAGAACAAAACTCAGAAGCAAAACGCCACTTGCGATAAACCCTTTCCGTTTTCTGCGATTCATATTGTCCTCCGTGGATCAGTCGAACAGTTGCCCCGGCAGTTTCAGTTTTTCCTTGGGCGGGAATTGCCGGTCGAAGGCTTCCACGTCCTGATCGTCCACATAGTAGCCCTTGGGCGTCTGGTACACGCCGGTCACGCCGTCCAGATATCCCGGCACCAGCTCCCGGCACAGGAAGAAGGAATCGTCCGCCCCCTCCGGCAGATCGTGATAGCGGATACCAAATTTCCGGGCATAGTCAAATCCGCAGTGGCTGTAGAATTTGATGTTGCCCTCAAACAGCACCGCGCCAAAGCCCATGGCCGCAGCCTTTTCCAGGCAGAAGTCCAGCAGCTTCTTTCCGAAACCCTGGCGTTTCAGTTCCGGGATGATGCCGATGGGGCCCATGGTCAACACGGGGATTTCCCGGCCGTCGTCAGCGTTGATGACGGTTTTCATGAACATGTTCTGTCCGATCAGCCGGCCGTTCTGCTCCATCACGAAATCCAGCTCCGGGATGAAGGCTGGGTCGTCTCGCAGCACATGCATCACATAATGCTCGCTGCAGCCCGGGCGGTACACGTTCCAGAAGGATTCCCGAATCAGGTTTTCGGTTTCCCGCCAGTCTTCTTTTCTCTCCAATCGAATCATGGTTTTCTCCACGTTTTTCGTTCCTTTCAGGTTCTTTTTTCCAGCCGGTTCTTCCGGATCCTTTCATTGATCTGCGCTGCGGTTTTCGCGTTGAGACCGTAATCCACCAGATGCCACAGCGCTTTGGCCAGCAGAATAAATCCCGCATAAACCAGAATATCGGTTCCGCTGTGCCAGAAGCCCCAGAAATGCGCCAGCGGCAGCAGCACCGCTTCCAGCAGGAGCAAATGCAGCGCAGTACGCACCCACCAGGCTTTCACCGTCAGTTCATCTTTGGAATAGTACACAGCCAGCGACAGGAGCGCGATCAGCGTAAACACCATGATGCGGCCGAAAAAGGTGACCACAGGCAGTTCCGATGTCGGATTAAACAGCAGGCACATGAAAAAGGTGCACAGCATGATGATCCCGTAGACAGTCACATACCGCCGCACCCAGAGCGTGATGTTATTCATAAGCATTTACACCCCCAGCATCCGTTTCAGATCAGCCACGTATTTCCGGGATACGACGGCCTTTTCTCCGTTGGACAGCACCGCTTCAAACCGGCCGGACAGGGAAGGACGGACATAATCGATCTTCTCCGCGTTCAGGATCATGGACTTGCTGCAGCGGAACAAGGCGCTGCCTGCGCACAGCCTTTCAAACTCATACAGCTTCTCTTTTGCCTCGAATACCGCCGCCTGCGTGTAGAGAAAGGATCGGTCATCCACGACCTCGAAGTAGAAGATCTCTGTCAGCCTCAGCCGATGCATCGTATCCTCCTGCCAGCCGCAGATCGTCCGATGATCGGACGCCGCCTCTGTTACGCTCGACACCCACGCTGCGCTTGGGTCATAGCAGCGCACGATCAGCTCCTCCTCGCGCGTCCGGTCGATCTGTTCAACGGTCACCCGCATCCTTCCACCCCCGAAATCCATTGTACATACAAATCCGCTTGTGTCTATACCGCAGCCGGTGACTTGCAAAAAATGGCGGGTAAGATGCGCTCCCCGCCATTTGCTCTATATCAATGCGAACTCAATTTCATCCAGTCCGTCTGTGATCGAGTGTCTTCTTCCTGTTTTCTTGAAGCCCATTCAGTGATAGAGCCTCCGTGCGCCGGTATTGTTTTCCAGAATCCATAGTGCCGGAATATCCGTACACAGGCTGATTGCGAATTGCAGCAGTTCAGTTCCATAACCTCTGTTCTGCATGCCCGGAAGAACGTAAAGATCCTCTATTAGATTGTCTGTTATGGAGACAATCCCGACCGGCTTTCCGTCCACCAGCATAAATACCCCTGTGCCATCGCTCATCTTGCTGCGAAGATATTCCCTCTGCCTGTCCGGCGTATGCTTTTCTATGAAGTCAGGCGTACAGAACGCCCTGTGCGATTCCTTCCAGGATATGGAGTGGATCGTCGCAGCCTGGAGAATAGTAATTTCATCTATAGGTATGATCCTGCTTATGCCTGATTCAGCCATCATTCTCACACTCCACCATTCACAATGGCCGCGTACTGATCCTCCGGGATCATGGGAGAGCCGATTTCATGAAGCAGCTCTCCGTCGATCTCGCCGGATTGGGCATATTGGCTGCCCGCCTGCTTAACCAGCGCCAGCCGTGGTTCGGTGACGACCGCTGCCTCGGGTGCGTTGAACATGGGGCTTTCGGGGATGGTGATGATCATGTGGTTGCGCGGGAAGCACTGTTTGAACTGTGCGATGGCAGGCTCAAAGTTGTGCTGGCTGTTGGGGAAGCCGCAGCCACAGATCATCATGTAGCGCAGGCGGGAGAAATCCGCCTGTCCGACGTGCTCATAGCGATCGCCCACCTTCCGCATGGCCATGGAGGACAGCGGCATGGTGCGGTCCAGCAGCGCCTTCAGCGGCGCGGGCATGCCATAGCAGTACAGCGGGAAGCTGAACAGCAGCAGGTCGCTTTCCAGGATCTCATTCAGGATGTCCCGCATGTCGTCGTCATGGATGCATGTGCCGCCGTCGCGCTTGCAGGCAAAGCAGCCGGTGCAGTATTCGATATGTTTGTCGATCACATCAATGATATGGATATCCTGCGGCGACGCCGCCTGCATCCCTTCCAGGAATGCGCGGGTGATGTGCAGGGTGTCGCTGTTTTCACGCTTGGGACTTCCGTTAAGAACAAGAATCTTCATGGGCTCACTTCTTTCTCCATTCTGTCATGAATAAAGGCAACAGTCTTTTCCTTCATGGATATTTTTTCAACGCGAAAGCCATACTCCAATAGCTCCTTTTTTGTAACGGAGAAGCGAATGATCTATTGGAATTCCCGCAATGGATTCGATCCCGTCAAAGGTCAGTTTGAAGCTGTCTGTGCCGTTTTCCGCTATCCATTTCCACAAAGGCTCATATTTGCTCATGCTCATTGAATCGGCACCCAGATGCCGCACTCATAGTCCGGCGATTGCGGATTCCCGGCGGAATAGACCTCCAGCGTCGCGGTACCGTTCGCGTGGTACTTCTGCCCCTCATTCGGGAACCATTCCTGCCATACCGCCGTATTCAGCGTTTGCAGAGAACCCGGCATCGGCCCCCTGGCCGTGAACACCGCCCAGCTGCTCTCGGGGAAGCTGTAGAGCTCCAGCCCCTCCGGAACCGCGCCGCCCTGATACAGCCCCGCGATCCAGTATGTAAAACCGCATTCAGATTCCGAGCAGATTGCATACATGCCGATACCGTTTTCGAGTATCGCCCTCTCCACGTCATTTTCAGGCTTCATTGTATGCCACAGCCGTGCGTATTTCGCGGCGTATTCCCTGTCCCAGAATTCCGGACATTTCTGATAGGCCTCCTCCGGGCGAATCTCGGCATGATAGCCGATGAAGGTCATGGCGTTCTTCTTCTCATAGGTCACATTCATTCTGTTTTTCCTCCTCTGATTTCCTGCTCATACAGGTAAGAATCGGTCCACCCGGTATTCTCCGCGTACCAGTGCTGTTTTCCGCAGAATACAAATCCCAGCGACTCGTAGAACCGCTGTGCGGGAATGTTCGACGCGAGCGTATCCAGCCGAAACGCCTTCATCCCACCTTCAGCCGCCATGCCGAGCGCTTTGCGCATCATGGCTATACCGACCCCCGCGCCCTGGTAGCGCGGAAGGATGCCCAACAGGTGCAGCGTCATGACCTCATGATCCAGCGCATCCACACGCCATTGAACCTGGCGATAGTCCTCGTCCTGACCCGGCGTGATTGCCGCCACACCCGCGATGTCCGCGCCATCCGTCAACAGGTACATGTTTCCGGCGTCGATGAATTTCCTCAAATCATCATCCGTCGGGTGTTTGCCGTACTCCCATCGGGCATATTGCTTCAAGTTTGGGCTATGATCGATGATATCCAGATAGGCATCCCTGACCCTGATGAAATCGTCCACATTCGCTTTCACCAGTCGAAGCGCGCCATCACCAAGACATGAGAGCACCATGCCAATCGGAATGTCCATCCTTTCAACCGTCTCCGCCGCTGACAAACCGCCCTCGAAAAAGCGACGAACGACGACATCCAGCCGCTCCCCCACCTCGATGACATGTCCATCCGGATCATAGAATCGAACGACCCGCTGTCCCCAGCGATGTTCAAACAACGGATGGACATAGCTAACATCGATGGAAGCGAGGCGGCCGCAAAACCCCTCAATGTCCTCTTCTTCAAAATAGAGTTCCCCAGCATGATTTGGCAATACGACCTGGTCGCTCTGAATAAACGTCTTCCAGGTGTCGAGCGTTTGCAGGAAGATGCCGCCCTCCAGGGTCACGTTTGCGCGAAGTCCTCGACGACCTTCAAGCCCAGCACATCGCTATAGAACCGCCGGCTGTTTTCCATATCTGATACCGCGATCAGTACGCCGTTATACTTCATCGCCTCGTTCATCTCCTGTCCGAATCAAATGTCCTTCCTGAATCGCGGCGTACGTCGCTATAGCGCAGACAACAATCGCGCTATGGCTTGGTTCGATAAGCGGGATAGTCAGCGGCAGAACAAACAGCAATGCGCCTGTGACTTTGTTCATAACTGTGTGTACTGCCACAAGCCTTTTCTTCATCACATAACCGGAGACAATGTTTATGCCCTTTATCAGGGCGATCACGCCGTTCCAGATGTACAGCCAGGTTGGAATATCCATGACTGGAAGCAGCCTAATCAGGCATATGACCACAAACACGAAATCCGCCGCCGTATCCAGCCTCGCGCCGAACCCGGAGGTTGTATTCGTCCTTCTCGCCACCATACCGTCACCCATATCGGAAATCCCCGCGGTCAGGTACAATAAACCAAACGGTACAGAATGCAAAGGGAAGAACAGCAGCGCAAAACTGACCAGAATTCTGAAGCATGTAATGATGTTTGGCATACCTTGATAAAATGTCGACTGAACGCTTACATCCCCGGAAATCATTGTACACACAAATCCGCTTGTGTCGATACCTCAGCCGGTGACTTGCAAAAAACGGCGGGTAAGATGCACTTCCTGTCATCTATCTTCATCTCTCTCGACTCCTTGTTGATGTCATTTTCCAAGTACCCATTCATCCAGAAACCGCATCTGTTCCTCCGTATGGAACCAGTGCTCGCCTTCTTCCATGACGGTGAGGGCGGCATGGTGCGTCTTTGCAAAATCGCGGATGGTTTTAAATGGCGTCAGGTTGTCACGGCTTCCATAGAGGATCTGCGTCGGCGCCGTCCAGCGGATGGGATGGCTTCGCACATAGCAGAGGTAATTCCAAGACAGGTCCTCGCCGAACGCGGTATGGATGGTTCCCCTGGCTTCCAGTTCCGCTTCCGTGACATTGGCCCCCCGCATCATATCGGTGATCAGCTTCTCCATATCCACGATGGGTGAAATGAACCAGGCCTTTTCGATCATCGCGTCGATCCCGGCGTTCATGCTGAAGTATGCGCCGATGCTGTTTGCGATCAGGATAATGCGCTTATTCTCCGCCTTCAGCGCTTCCACCGCCGCACGTATCTCCGCGCCGGTCTCCCACGGGGTAAAGGTCTGATAATCCAGCCCTATGACCTCACATTCCGGAAACAGCGGCCAGTAATGTTCACACTCCGCTGCGCTGCCGCCTTTGCCGTGGATATACAATACTGCCTTGTTGGATTCGCTTTTTCTTTTCTGGTAAAAGACGAATTCATCCTCAACCTTTATGATCCGATAGCCTAATCTTTTGTAAAAAGCATTTGTCCGCTCATTCCAACATGGGGTATCCAGATGAAACTCAGCGGCCCACGGGAAATTCTTTTCTATGCAATCCATCAGGCGAATTCCGAAACCTTTTCTATGATAGATGCTATCAATAAAAATCCTGCCTATGTATACGCTGTTTTCTGTTTCATCCGGGAATACAATGGCAGCCCCGACCAAATCGTTTCCGATCATTGCCTGATACAAATGCCCCTCCCGGGCCATCTGTTGATGCCATTTGATCGAATCATATTCAGGGGGACAATCGCCTTTTATTCCGCCTACATTAACATCTGTTTCAAAAGCTCTGACAGACATTGCTACGATTTTTTCTATCTGATTTGCCTCTGCTTTGACAAGATACATCCTGCTTCTCCTGCTCTTTTATAACCTGTATTCCATTTGGACATCAAAGGGTTCTGCTGCTGCCAGTCCCTCATTGAGCTCCTCCGCAGGCGTACAGCCAAGTGCCCGGTATGCCGCCTGTGATTCTTTTGAGGAATGAGCCGAAATGTACAGTTTGTCCGCGCCAAGCCGCCGGGCCTCTTCGCAGACCATGAAAAAGAGCTTCCTGCCGATGCCCTGACGCCTGTATTCCTCTGATATCTGAAAACAAACCAGCTGCACATATCTTGCCGCAGCTCCGAATAATTGGTGGGAGAGGGTCGCAAACCCAATGATCCGCTCACCATCGAACGCGCCAAAGCCAGTCTGGTCAAGGTTTATATGATGCACCACGTCTTCTGCAATTTCCCGGCACTGCGCCTGCGACCAGTTTTCTTCATAGGCATTCGTTACAAGCTTCCAATCGTTGTCGATCTTTCTCCAACACGCTGTAACCGTCTGATGGCGGACAAAACCATCCAAAGAATCACGTGTGAAATTGTGATTGTCCAATCTCTTGTATTGATAATTCATTCCCATATAGATGGCAAGGTTCTTGACTTCACAGCCCTTGTCCGTGTAGTAGGCAAGCATTTCCGGTATCTTCCTTAAGTCGTAGCTGGTTATGCAATCGGCTATGATATGAACGGCATATCCGGCCTTTGCCATGTTGAAACAGGTGGATTTCACACAGCCAGTGGCATCTGCACCGGTTATGTAAAACTCCCTGAGATCCTTTGACCGGATGAATTCTGTAAACGCTTCGCTGGTCAAAGCGTTGGCCTTTGTTTTAACGAAAATATGATCCGAGACAATCCTGAGCTCCGGTACAAGTTCTGCGCCTTTCGTGTCTGGCTTGAAGGTGCGCGAACCGGCGGACAGGTTATTGTGCTGTATATACACAATTTCCATGCCGCTTTCCGCCGCCCATTCAATGGCGGCATTCAATCTGTCAATGATGTCCCTGTAGTGCTTGGTGATATCGTTCTGTATATCAATCACGACAAGTGCTTTTCTGTTCATTTCTTCAGACCTCTGTTTCCTGTTCAGCAGCCTGCTTATTCAGTTCCAGCCGCATGAGAACAAGCTCCTGCCACCCGGTCACCCGGGATCGGAAGCCCTTCGGGTTTCTGCCGTACGCCTCAAAGCCCACGCTCTTGTAAAGAGCAAGGGCGGCTTTATTCTCCGCGACCGCTTCCAGCTCCAGCTGGACATACCCGGCAGCCCTGGCGCATTCGATACAAGCCCCGGTCAAGGCCCGCCCGACGCCGAGTCCCCAGTACGCCCTGTCCACGCAGATCCCAAACTCCGCGCGATGCCGGGTTTTTTCTTTCCGGCCTACGCAGTCGATGCCAGCTGTGCCTATGACCGTTCCATCCAGCTCCGCAAGGATCTCGATCTCGTCAGTGCTCTGTGCTTTCTGCGCTAAAAAAACTGCTTCCTGCTGAGCGGTATGGGTGGATTCCTCTGGATAGGTGAGCAGAAAATCGGTCTGCGCATGGGTCAGATTGAAAACGTCAAGGAGCGCCTGCCCGTCCTCCGCCGTTCCGTTCCGGAGGACACAGGCTCTGCCGTCCTTCAGCGTGATCGTTTTATGATAGTTCATCGCAATTTCCTTTTCGTATTGACGTGTCAATTCTCTCGGTATACGCCGATGCCTTTGGTTTTTGCTTTAATACGCGTTCTATCGGCGCCCAGCCGATGTATCTTGGGTGATCGCCGGAGAGCGCCGTCATGGCTTCGATTTCCCGGTAATCGTCGAGGCGCACCGTATCCCAGGCATGGATGATCTTGCTGTTCCCAAGGCTGATGCCGCAGTGACCCCAGCTGACCGGACCTTCCGGGCCCTGACAGATGCAATTATAGAAGACAAACGCGCCTCGCTCCGGCATGCCCTGACGCATTCCGTCAGCATAGAGCAAAGCAGACTCTTTAGCGGTATCCCCGCCGAAGATCTCAATTCCGTTGCTCTTTTCAAGCGCATCCTCAATGAAGGACAGGCACCAGCCGGCGTATTCCCGGCTGCCGATTTTCTCTTCTGCCCAGCTGACCATGTTTTCTGTGATTTTGTTCAGCCATTCTTCTCTGGAAATCACGGATACATGCGTTTTTCCGTTGATTTCATCCGGATATTCGCAGGCGAAACGCATCCCGATGGCTTCCGCTGTCCGGAAAGAAGGCTCATTGGTGTTTTTGCAGTAGGAGTACATGGCCGGATAATCCGTATTCCGGAACGCCCAGTCGCGGACAGCTCTGGCGGCTTCTTTGGCATAGCCCTTCCTCTGACAATCATGGCGGATATGAAAGCCTATTTCAGGCAGCAATTCTCCGTTGATATTTTGCAGCGTCAGTCCGCAGTCGCCGATCATTTCCCCGGTATCTTTCAGGCACACGGCCCACAGCCCGAAGCCGTTTTCCCGGTAACGGTTCATATTGCGTTCGATCCATGATCTGACGCGCTGTTCATCAAAGGCATAAGGATAGTGCTGCATAATGACGGGGTCGCCGAGCACCCGAAACAGCGCCTGAAAATCATCTGGATTCATTTCCCGGAGCAGCAGCCTTTTCGTTTCCATCATCACGCTTCGTCATCCCTTTCTCACCGCCAGGTACTATATTCTTGTTATTTACAGGCTGCTCAAGGCGAGAGCAATTCCGGCTCCGAAAAACAACACCCCCAACACGCGAAGAGAAACGGTATAGCTTTTAGTGGGCCCGCTCCCGTCCTCTGTTTTCCATTTTTCCGCGACGCGCCACCATGTGTTGGGCGGTATAAGCAGCAACGCCAATCCCATAACGCACAGGATGATTCCGGCAACAGCTTCCTGATTCATATCGTTCACTCCTTTTCTGTCATCGAAGACAGCGATTTGCCCGGTCTGGACAGCATCAGGCGGAAAAGCCCGTGCTGATTGCAGCAGGCATGGATCAATCGGCATGACACAATTCTTCTTTGCATTGTATTAGCCCTTCGCATCTCTGAAGAGTGTTTGCACTTCCTCCAGTCTTGGCGGATACAGCGGCAGGGGAAAACGTGAAATGGCCACAGCGGAGCAGGCGCTGGCAAAGCGTACCAGCTCTTTGTCTGGCATGCCATGCAGCAACCCGTATACACACCCGGCCTTGAAGGTATCGCCCGCGCCAAGAGTGCTTTTCACTTCCACGGAGAAAGGCTTCATCCGATGGATTTCTTCGCCTTTCCTCCCGTACAGCATATCGCCGCCGCCCTGTGTGAGGACGGTCAAGCCCGCCGCCGTTTCCATCATCCGCTCCATGACGGCTTCCGGCTGAATGCCCGCGTAATGCGCTCCGGTACACTCCTTGGATACCACATTCACCGCCGCGTACTGATGCAACGGAGAATCATGGGGACTGTCGATGGTCACATAGGGAATGCCGTGCTTGTGGCAAATCTCCATGGCATGCAGCGATTCGTTTCCGAAAAAGGGATCGATGGCCGCGGCCTTGCAGCCAGCGATGTCCTTCTCCTGCGGGACGCTCCACCAGCGTTTCCCAGTAGAAAACAAAGTTTGGAATCTGCCCATGGGAGAACGTACCAGCCCGGCGATCACCACATAATCCATCACGCCGGGATCATTTTCCCAGAGATGCAAAGGAGATAAATCTACCTGCTTATCCCGGTAAAACGCTTGCAGCATGGGCGCGACTTCGGTGCCGATCCAGGTGCCGTCTATGCGCACGGATACCCCCAGGGAATCCAGCACGGTCGCAGCCGTGCCCGTTTCTCCGCCGGGAAGGAAGTATTGCGCCTGGATTTCTGCGTATTCGTCCGGCTGCAAAAAGCCGCCCTTCAAAAGAAATGAGTGAGTACCCAATACCTGGCCGAAAAGATATACATCTGGCTTTGTATTCATGGATGGTTTCCTCCTTCCTGTCATAGCAGTAGCAGAATCGTCCGCCAATATTTGCCGTACTTATCCCAGTACAGCGCTGCAAACAGTTCCGGCTTTCTGATCGACTCATACAGCTTTTCTTTTCCGAAACGCAGATCGTCAGCCCCCACATATTGCACCCGGAATAATAAGTCTGATGCTGTCTGATTGAAAATGATCTTATTCATTTGCTACTTCACGTTTTTTCAGATAGAACAGCCGCCTGGGTCTTTCTTCGTCATTCTGCCCTTGTCTTCTTGTATTTGCCCTCATATTTCATCGGCGTAAACCGGATGCCGTTCACGGTCTTTTCTTCATTGATCGGCACAAACCCAATTGCCTTATAAAAGGGAAGACCATACGGTGAGGAATTGAGGGTGATCGTCTCGTTCGGGTAGTCTTCAAGCAACCGTCGAAACATTCGCGTGCCGATTCCGCGCCGGTGATACCTGCCGTCCACAAAGAAAAAGCAGATATGCTTTCTGTCCGGTCGGATGGCAATCTCCCCAATCAGCTTTTCTCCATAAAAAGCACCGTAATAGTGCAGACCGTAAAGATACGCTTCATCGTGAAGACACTTTCGGAACTCCTCTGTTCCCTCCGGAGCATAGTCGGGAGATTCATATTCCGAGAATACAGCCCACGCCAGATCCAGTGCGGTCTGTCTTTCCTCTTCGGACAGCCTGCGGATCGTAAAGTCGTTCCTTCGGCCACACTTTTCTTTTTTCAGAACTTCACACAACGCCTCCGCATCTCCTGAAACTCCGTCAAAACGATAATCATATTCCCCGGAATCAAACATCCCTTGCTTTCTCTCCAACATAAGGGCAACCGGTGTTGGGAGATTTCCATGCATTCTTGCTGTAAACCGTTCCTTAATCGTCTTTAGATCTGCCGATACAAGAATCCGGATTGCCCCGTCCGGAAGCAGTTTCACATGCTCCGGGTCGGCGATCACATAGATGATATTGTCCCCGGAAACGGCCCTGCGGAGCTTCTCTCTGAAAAGGGAACTGGCTTCGCTTTCCGACTTTGCCATCCGCAGATAATCTTTTCCGGTTACGATTTCTGCTCCTAATTCTGTTTTTATCTTTTCTGCAAGGGTAGATTTCCCGCTGCAGTTTTCTCCGATAATGCCAAAAACCATATAGTCAACTCCTCGTCATTACTTCTAGGTCTGTCAGTTCTTACAGAGACGAGAACGCTTCGACGCCTCTTGTATCCAGCCATCTGAGCAGAACGAATGCAATAGCAGCAAGCAGAATGCTCCATATAGCCATGTAAATCACTGCTCCAATCCTGTAACCGATCAGCAGGTACAGCCCTGCCATAGCGATGATGACGCCCCAGCTTCCATAAAGGATGATGGCGACTGCGCCGCTCTGCTTGATCGGCGCGACCTCGTTCGTCCAGTTCAGAAGCGGCATCCGAATGCCGACAAACATACCGCATACTGCCGAGAACAGTACATAGACCAAAGGCATCACAAAAAGCATGACCTTCACCGCTGCAGAGGCCGGGACGACAATCGCGCCGCAAACAGCCGCAAACAGCAAGGGGATCCCTGTAAGGATCAGCTGCACTGCTATCTTTGCATGCAGTATTTTCCCCGGTTCCACCGGCAGCGACTGCGGGATCCAGAGACTTTTCCCCTCAAGAGATACGGAAGGCACCACCATGTCATTCATAGAAGCGAGCATGCATAATGCCGCACAGACCAGGACTGCGGCGCAGTCCGGTCTCCCGGATATGGCTTCACCGACTGCCTCACAGATTCCGCGTCCTTTGATTAACAAAAGCACTCCGACTGCAGGAACCAGAAGGACACCCAAACCGCAGTTCAGCATATAGTTCGCGCTGGACGTAAACCGACCAAACTCCTTACTAAGCAAAGCGCTGAACACCGACTTTTCCCTGGCTGTCTTTTCCACATAACGGACATGTTCCGTTTTTCCCGTAGAAGTGGCAATGTTCAAAAAGCTCCGGGAGAGGATCCTCCAGGCAACCAAGCAAAGAGCCGCCGTGGCCGCCGCAAATATCGCAGCAGCTGTAAAGTCGCCTTCTCCGATCCTTCCGAACAAATAAAGGCCGTACGCCGCGCCCTTCAGCTTCTCCCCATAAACCTCCGCATTCAGGATAATGTCCCTGATCAGGTCATTTGCCTTGAAGTAGAAAAAGTAATACCCTCCGATAAACAGCAGGGATACGAGTACGGTAATAAAACTCCTGTTTTTCAGCCGCATACTGATTTTCGCCACTGTCCAGCCAAGCAGGCAGGACAGGAGCAGCACGATAAACGTCACAACCAGGTACAGGATGATCCCGCAGATCACTTTTTGAGCCGTGATCCCTGTTATGATCCAGTAAACAATGATTGCCGGGAGTAGGACGACCGTCACATACAGAGTCCCCATCAGCCATACATTTGTAAGGCGGGCGGTAATGATCGTCCGGACCGGAATCGGCAGGGACAAAAGCAGGTCGTTGTCTTTAGGAAGATACAGCCCCGCATATGTATTAAACACGCTGCCGAACGCGCCGAGGACGACGGCAATGCCTCCCATCAGCAGGAAATACATCCATCCCAATCCGGCCTGTGAAAGTCCCCAGCACATGTTCAGCGACAGGGCTGTAAACGCACCGCCGAGCATCCCGACCATGATAAGTAAGAAGAAAACAATCCACCCGGCAATGGCCAGCTTCGAACGCATCCTGTTTTTCTTCGCGTCGTAAAAGTAGCTTTTGAAGACCTCCGCCAGCTGCTTTTTCACCAATATCCTCAGCATTTACTCCGCCTCCAGTTCCAGGAAGACCTCTTCGAGACTATCATCGCCCTTTACTTCCTCCATCGTTCCTTCTTTGACCAGCTTTCCCTGTTTTATGATGGCTACCTTGTCGCAGAGCTTTTCCGCCACCTCCAGCACATGGGTGGAGAAGAAGATGGCACCTCCTTTGTCGCAGTGCTCCCGCATCATTTCCTTCAGGAGATGGGATGCTTTCGGATCAAGGCCGACGAAAGGCTCATCCATCACGATCAGCTTCGGGTCATGAAGCCAGGCAGAAATCACGGCCAGCTTCTGCTTCATACCGTGCGAATAGGCGGAGACCGGCTGTCCGAGATCCTGTGTTAGTTCGAACAGATCCGCATATTTCCTGATTTTTTCCTGCCGCACATCTGCCGGTATGGCAAATATGTCTGCAATGAAGTTCAGGTACTTAATGCCACTCATAAATTCGTAGAGATCCGGGTTATCTGGGATATACGCCAAGTCTTTTTTGCAAGCCACGGGATCATCCTTGATATTCTTCCCACAAATCGTGATCGTTCCTTCGTCAAACTTCAGGATGCCGACCGCGCTTTTGATCGTCGTGCTCTTCCCGGCACCGTTATGGCCGATAAAGCCGAAGATCTCTCCCGGAAGGATGTGCAGGGACAGGTCGTCCACCGCTTTTTTCTCACCATAGTTTTTCGTTAAATGTTCAATTTTAAGCATGGTAATTCCTCACTTCGTTTTATGATCCCCATCAGAGGCATTGTTTTTCTTCTTATAAATGACCGCAGCGGAAGAAAGACTCGCTCCGGCACCGATAAACACAACACCGTTCCAGAAGTGTCCGTCAGCGATCATAAACACGGCTATCACAAAACAGGCAAGCGCCAGAACAGGCAGCCACTTAATAAACTGCTCTTTCATTGTCATATCCTCCATGCGTTATATAGTTGGCTCTACTCTTTTTCCTGGTTGTCCTTTTTATCGGAATCGAGCAGACCGAATGCAATTCCCATCATCAGACCCATACAGATCCCCATTGTCAGGCTATGCATGGCTGATCCAAATACCATTCCCCATAAAACTGTCATTGAAATTGGAAATGCTTTATTTTTCATCGTCAATCCCTCCTTGGCGTCCTATCGTTCGTTAGCTTTGTACCTGAAAGAAAACCGGTCAGCCGTCTCCGATCTGACCGGCCATCGTAAATCCCCATTCAAAAGGATCTACTTCCGATAGATCTTAAAGAACTGCATCACATGTTTCCTGACCAGTTCCATGACTTCGTCCTCGCGCTCCGGTTCCCGGTCGCACAGGTTGATCCAGACGGTGATCGGAGAAGAGAACTGCGCGGCCATAATCTCAGGATCCTCATCCTTCAAAATAGCCTCACGGATCAGAAATCTCATCATCCCCATAAAATAGTTCAGGACATCCCGATAATTTTGTTTCGTCTGAAGCTCTGCCAGTTCTGCATTGCGGAACTGCTCGATCATGAGCATCTTCCTGCCCTTGCTGATGTGCGGGTCATGCAGGATGTAGCGCATCTGCCCCTGGATGAGCTTTGCCACATCTTCTGCAGTCATGCCGGTCTTATCTTTGGTGAATTCCGAATCGTCCCAGTTTGCACGTACAAAGATCGAATGGTCCGCATATCCTTTCAGAACGGTTTCGACGACAGAATCCAGTATATCCTGCTTATTGGCAAAGTGGCTGTAAAGGGATGCCTTGCGGATACCCACCGCATCGGCGAGCTGCGAGATACTGGTCGCTTCGTATCCATTGACAGCGAACAGATCCAGCGCTGCCTCCAGTATTTCTTCCCGTGTGTTGCTCTTTTCCATGCACTTCTCCCTCTCTCCAAAATAGTAGTAATGCTGAATTACATCGCTTATTATACCTAACGTACGTTCGTTAGTCAATAGTCATTTTGAATATATGCTTCTTGCCTACGGACAGGCATGTTGACGGTTGCAGGCGTCAACATAGAGAAAGAGGCCTCGGAGCGGTGTTTGCTCCTTGGCCTCTTAAAACATATTCATATAACCTGAAGCTATCTCAGAAAGGCTCTTCAGTCGAAGACAACACTCCCATTTTCCTGTACGATAAAGAAGGTTCAAGTTAGCAGATTATTGATTTCTGATGAGATAAGAACCAGCGAATTATCCTCCTGATAATCTTCTGCAGAGCGCTCAAAGCATTCTCATTCTCATATGATTTTTCGGTTCTGTGAAAATGCCGTTCGCATCGTCCGCCATTTTTAGCCTGACCGTCCGAGAAGGTCGATTAGAAATCGAGCTGAAAAATTAGAAAACTGCTAACAGTGGCCATCTTCTGTTAGCAGTTTTCTTGTGCTCCATAGTGTCCTGAAAAAGAAAAAACCTACCTGATTCACAATAGCCTTTTTAAGGCGAAAATGTCGAATCTGGTAGGCAAATTGGTGATCCCGGCGGGATTCGAACCCACGGCCTGTCGCTTAGGAGACGAAAAAAGTGTTCGCCTTCGCTACCCTCCAATGTGCCGCAAGTGCTTGATTTTACTGGGTTTCTAACGATTTCCGGACGTTCGCATTAAAATGTACCCGTGATTTCGGACAGTTGGAGTTTTTGACAGCCCCCACTGTTCGGACATTTCGGTTTCGGGAATCCCCTGTTATCGGACAGCGGATTTTCAAAAACCCCACATTTCGGACAA
>Ga0129307_1001177_pt1 | contig 30461 bp, 23 predicted proteins | sample P1105metagenome_FD_94437 | JGI IMG/M metagenome (GOLD analysis project Ga0129307, IMG submission 94437) | Capybara group fecal microbial communities from Wisconsin, USA - P1105 metagenome | ecosystem: Host-associated > Mammals > Digestive system > Large intestine > Fecal | place: USA: Wisconsin...
GGGATCGAGGCTTGGAGCACACGCGAAGGACAGCGCCTTATGGCTAAAAAAATACGAAACGAAAACATGCCGCGCATTGTACTTACATCATTCATGTGCTATAGTTTAGTAGGTATTTTCCGGCATGGAATGATTCTACCACACATCGGCTCGAGGAGGAAAAAAACTGTGAAAAAGCTGATTGCCCTTGTTCTGTGCTTCGCGCTGTGCGTTTCCCTGGTACCCGCCATGGCGGAAGACAATGTGATCCGCATTGCCTTTGGCTATGATCCCAACACCCTGGATTATGCCATGGCGAACCTGGATACCGCCAATTTCATCGTGGCGCATATCGCTGAAACCCTGCTGACCCAGGACGCTTCCGGCGCTTACGTGCCCGGCGTGGCGGAAAGCTGCGAAAAGAGCGAGGACGGCCGGGTGTGGACCTTCAAAATCAAGGAAGGCCTCACGTATCAGGACGGCGAAACGCCCATCACTGCCGAGGATTTCTTCTATGCGGCCCAGCGCCTGCTGAACCCCGACGATCCCAAGGACAACGCCAGCTTCTCCCTGGTGAATTCCGAAGCATATTATACCGGCGAAGCCGCCTTTGAAGATGTGGGCGTCAAGAAGATCGATGAATACACCATCGAATATACCTTCATCAACCCCACCTATGAAAGCACCTTTGTCGGTTCCAGCCTGTTCGCTCCCCTGGAGCAGGCCTATGTGGAAGAAGGCGGCGAAATCTACGGTTCCTCTTCTTACCTGCCCCTGGCCAACGGCCCCTATATGGTGGAAGAATGGCTGGACGACGCTTCCGTGACGCTGGTCCGGAATCCTGCCTACCAGAACCCTGAAATCGCCAAGGTGGACGCCATCGAAATCACCCTGAACGCCACTGCCGACGTGACCGTGGACATGATGCTGGCGGGCGAACTGGATATCGCTACCGTACAGAATCCCCTGCAATTGCAGACCTTGATGGACGCGGGCTTTGTCAAGAGCGAGGAAAGCTATTCCTCCACCTATCAGGGCCTGAACCTGCGGGCGGGCGGCCGGAATGAGGAAACGGGCCGCTTCCTGTCCAACGCCAATTTCCGCAAGGCCATCAACACCGCCCTGGACCGTGAAGCCCTGGCCGCTTCCGTCATGACCGGCTACACCCCCACCTGGCGTCTTTCCTCCCCCGGCGAACCCGCTTACAACGCCAACCCCGATTACAAGGCCTGGGACACCACCGCCAATGCGGAACTGGCGAACCAGTACCTGAACGCCGCTTTGGAAGAACTGGGCGCCGCCAAGGAAGAAATCCCCGCCATCCAGCTGATGTGCTATGAATCCCAGGGCGCGATCGACGCGCTGGCCGCCATTCAGGATCAGCTGCGCGTGAATCTGGGCCTGGAAACTGAAATTGCTCCCTGCACCATTCAGGTGATGATCTCCAACGCCATGAGCGGCAATTACGATCTGTGGTGGGGCGGCAACGAAGTGTCCGTGCCCGACGCCTGCGAATCCTATCTGGACAGCTTCCGTTCCAACAGCGGCGTCCCCCTGCGCGGTTATGCCGACGCGGAATTCGACGCTCTGTTTGAAGCGGCCGTTTCCTCCGCTACGCTGGATGAACGCCTGGCCAATTACGCCAAGCTGGAAGAATACTTCTGCGAGAACGCCATGTGCATCATCCTGGGCTGGGATGCCCACTACGTGGTGACCGCGGAAGGCGCTGCCGGCTATTATCTGATGGACGGCGGCCGGCTGAACGTTTCCGGCATGACCAAGTAAAAATCTCTGATCCAGCGGGAGCCGGTTCCGTACCGTGCCCAGCACGGGCTGACGGGCTCCCGCCTTTCTTTTCATTCAGCGGACGCAAAACGGCGGCCCTTCATCCCTTCCCGGGGGATAAAGCGTTTGCGATGCTCAGTTACCTGAACAGCAGCATTTGATAAAGCGAGGATGTTCCATGGGCAAATACGTGCTGAACAAAGCATTGATCGCGATTGCCACCATTTTTGTATTGGCAACGGCGACCTTTTTTCTTATGAAGCTCATTCCCGGCGATCCCTTCGCCAGCCTGAAAACCAAGGCGGCGGTGCAGGAAAAGCAGCGGGAATACTACGGCCTGGATCAGCCGGTGACGGCGCAGTATTTTCGGTATATGGGCAATCTGCTTCGGGGTGATCTGGGCTGGAGCCTGAAAAAAGCGGGACGCAGCGTGGTGGACATCATCAGGGAAGGCTTTCCCGTGTCCGCCAGACTGGGGCTCACCAGCCTGTTTTTCAGCGTGATGATCGGGCTTCTGTTCGGCATATTGTGCGCCCAGTTCCGAAACCGCTGGCCGGATTATCTGCTCATGCTGGTGGCGGTGCTGGGCATTGCCCTGCCCAGCATGGTGCTGGGACCGCTGATGCGCTATTTCTTCGGCGTGCAGCTCAAATGGCTGCCGGTGGTGGGCTGGGGCACGCTGGATAAAATGATCATGCCCGCCATCGTGCTGGGGCTGGGTACCGTGGCCGGCGAAACCCGCGCCATGCGCGCCAGCATGCTGGGGGTTATGACCCAGGACTATATCACTACGGCCCGGGCCAAGGGACTAAACAGCGCCCAGGTGATTTTGCGCCATGAAGTGAAAAATTCCCTGGTGCCCATCGTTACCGGGCTGGGCCCCGGCATCGCGGGCATCATGATGGGCTCCTTCGTGGTGGAAAGCATGTTTTTGATCCCCGGTCTGGGGCGGTATTTCGTGGATTCCATCACCAATCTGGATTATCCGCTGATCATGGGGCTCACCATTTTTTACGGCGCGTTCCTGGTCACCATGAATCTGCTGGTGGACGTGGCCTACGGCCTGCTGGATCCCCGGATCCGGGAAAGCGGAAGGAAGGGAAGAAAATGAGCATGGAAAACGCGGAAACAAAGGAAAAAAGGATTTTCCAGCCCGATGATTTTGAGAAGCTTCCTCCCCCCTCCCAAACGGACGCCGCCATCGCGCGCAAGCAGACCACCTATTGGAAAGATGTGTGGCGTACCTTCCGGAAGAACCGCACCGCGGTGATCAGCCTGATCGCCATTTCCCTGCTGATTCTGATGGTGCTTATCGGGCCTATGATGAATGAATTTGACTACCGCACCAACGATTACTCCGCCCTGAACCAATCCCCGAACTGGGTGCATTGGTTCGGCACGGACAATATGGGCCGGGATATCTGGACCCGGGTATGGGAAGGGGGCCGCATTTCTCTTTTGATCGCCGTGCTGGCCACCCTAATCCCCGAAGTGATCGGCATGCTCATCGGCGGGATTTCGGGCTACTTCGGCGGCTGGCTGGATACGCTGATCATGCGGTTTATCGACGTGCTGATGGGCATTCCCAGCCTGATTTACATGATCCTGCTCATGCTGGTGTTCGGCTCCGGAAGCATCATGACCCTGATCGTGGCCATGAGCCTGACGGGCTGGATGGGTTCCGCCCGCGCCACCCGCGGGCTGGTTTTGCAAATCAAGGCCCGGGACTTTGTCACGGCCTCCGAAACCCTGGGGGCCCCCGCCTGGTGGATCATCGTCAAGCGCCTGATCCCCAACACCCTGGGCATCCGAGTGGTGGGCATCACCATGAGCATTCCCAGCGTGATTTTCTATGAAGCGTTTTTAAGCTATATCGGCCTGGGCGTCACGCCGCCCACGCCCTCCTGGGGGCAATTGATCAAGGCCGCGGGGGAAAATTTCCGCTATTATCCCTATCAATTCATCATTCCCTGCATGATGGTGGGCATTACCATGCTGTGCTTCAATCTGGAGGGCGACGGGCTGCGGGACGCTTTGGACCCCAAACTGCGCGGCTGAGAGGTGGCATATGGCTGAAAAAATATTGGACGTCAAAAATCTGGTGGTCACCTTCGACACCTACCAGGGCAGCGTGCAGGCGGTCCGGGACGTATCCTTCCATGTGAACAAAAGGGAAACCGTGGGCATCGTGGGGGAATCCGGCTGCGGGAAGTCCGTCACCATCCGCACGGTGATGGGGATGAACCCCAAATCCAACGGCTCCGTGAAGGGCGGCCAGGCGCTGTTTGAGGGACGGGATGTATTGCGGCTTTCCGAAAAGGACATCCGGGAAATCTTGGGCAACCGCATGTCCATGATCTTCCAGGATCCCTTTACCTTCCTGAACCCCACCATGCAGGTGGGAAAGCAAATCACGGAGGTGTATCTGCGCCATCATAAGGCGAGCCGAAAGGAGGCGGAGGAAAAGGCCCTTTCCATCCTGCGTCTCATTTCCCTTCCCAACCCGGAGCAGAACATGAAGCGCTATCCCCATCAGCTGTCCGGCGGCATGCGCCAGCGCATCATGATCGCCATGGCGCTGATCTGCGAGCCCGCCGTGCTGTTTGCCGACGAGCCCACCACCGCTCTGGACGTTACCATCCAGGCCCAGATCATCGATTTGATGAACAGCCTGAAGGAAAAAACGGATACCTCCATCGTACTGATCACCCATGATATGGGCGTGGTCGCCAAGATGGTGGACAGGCTGTACGTGATGTACGCAGGAAAAATCGTGGAGCAGGGGGACGCGGACGCCATGTTCCACCGTCCCCGGCACCCCTACACCTGGGGATTGCTGGACAGCGTGCCGCGCCTCGACGAGCGCACGAAGGAAGAATTGCATTCCATCCCCGGCATGCCGCCGGATTTGATTGCGCCGCCCGCCGGGTGCCCCTTCGCCGCCCGGTGCCGGTATGCCATGAAAATCTGTGAACGGCGGATGCCGGATCAGATCCCCCTGGAGGAGGAGGGCCACGCCGCGGCCTGCTGGCTTTGCCATCCGGAATATGTGAAGCAGTACGGCGTCACCAGCAGGGAGGGGGAGCAGCATGAAGCATGAAAACGGCGCTCCTTTGCTGGAGCTGAAAGACGTAAAAACCTTTTTTAAGGTGTCCGGCGGTATTTTGAAGGCCGTCAACGGGGTCAGCCTTACCATTCACGAAGGGGAAACCATCGGTTTGGTAGGCGAATCCGGCTGCGGCAAATCCACCCTGGGGAAAACCATCATGCGGCTGATCAAGCCCGCGGGGGGGCAGGTGCTTTTTGACGGGAAAGATATTTGGACGTTCAGCCGGACCGAAAAAAAAGCCTATACCCGCCAGGTGCAGATGATTTTTCAGGACCCCTACGCCTGCCTGGACCCCCTGAGCGTGATCGGGGATACGGTGGCGGAGGGCATGGACATTCACCGCATGTATACGGACAAGCAGGCCCGGGGGCGGGAGATCCTGCGGCTGCTCAACGACGTGGGGCTGAACGAAAGCCATCAAAACCGGTTTCCCCATGAGTTTTCCGGGGGACAGCGGCAGCGGGTGGGCATCGCCCGGGCCTTGTCTTTGCAGCCGCGGCTGATCGTGTGCGACGAGCCCATTTCCGCTCTGGACGTTTCCATCCAGGCCCAGGTGGTGAATTTGCTCAAGCGCCTCCAGCGGGAAATGGGAATGGCTTATCTGTTCATTACCCATGATCTTTCCATGGTGCGCCAGATTTCGGACCGCATCGCCGTCATGTACCTGGGCAATATCGTGGAAATTGCCGACAGCGAGGATATCTATCTTTCCAACCGTCATCCCTACACCAAGGCGCTCTTGTCCGCCATTCCCATTGCCGATCCCGCCGTGGAGAAAAACCGGGAGCGCATCGTGCTGTCCGGCGACGTGCCCAGCCCCGTGAATTTACCCCAGGGCTGCGCCTTCGCGGGGCGCTGCCCCCGTGCCTGTGACCAGTGCCGGAAGGAAGCGCCGCGGCTCCGGGAAATCGAGCCGGGACACCAGGTAGCCTGCCATTTGGCGGAATGAGGGGAACCCATGAAAAAGCTGTGTGAAGAAGATCTGCGGAAGGTGGTTTGGCTCTCCGATCCGGCGCTTTCGCCGGATGGAAAAACCGCCGTGTATGTACGCGCCCAAAGCGACTATAAAACAGGAAAAAACGTTCCGGTGCTAATGGAAATCTCCATCGCCTCCGGCGAACAAAAGCCCGTGTCCCGGCTGACAAAGCGGCAAACGGCGCCCCGTTTCAGCCCTGACGGGGCTTTTTTGGCTTTTTGTTCGGACGATCGCAAAGTGAACCGGCTGTATGTGAAAAACCTGCAAACCGGCGAGGAAGAACAGCTGACCTTATCCGGCGTAACGGATTACGCCTGGAGCCCGGACGGGAAGTCGCTGGCCGTGTGCGTTCCTTCGTATTACGACCGGAAGGGAAACCAAATGCCGGTGACCAATGAGGAAGAGGCTGCCGCCTGGCGGCAGGAAATGGACCATGCGCCCCGATACACGGAAAAGCTGATGTATAAGCTGGACGAGGCTTTCGGCTTTCTGGACGGCAGCATCACCGCCATTTCCCTGATTGACGTGGAAAGCGGCGCTTCCAGGCCCATCCTGAACGGGGATTTTCCCTGCTCCCTTCCTTCCTTCTCGGCAGATGGGAAAAAACTGTATTACTACGGCCAGCCCTGCGGCCGGGAAAAAGCGCTGACGCAAAAAATATTCCAATACGATCTGAAAACGGGGGCGCACCGGGAAATCCCCGCCGTCCATTCAGTTCAGGCGGCAATGCCTGTTTTGGAAAAAGACGGCTTGCCCGTCTATGCCGGATACAGCGAGGAAAACAGCCGCACGGAATTATTCGCTATTGATGAACCGAACGAAAAAGAACTCCCCCTGCTGCCCGCCGGCGCCACGGAAGGAATCGACCCCGCCATCATCGGCGATGACCGGAACGGCCAGATGGGGTACCCGGTCCGGCAGGACGGGCAGGGCTTACCGTATTTCCTGACCGCGGAGGCGGGCCGGATGTTCGTTGCGGACGGACAGGGGCGTGAAATCCTGTCCGGCGGATGCGTGCAGGCCTTTTCCGCGCCGGTTCATGACCAAATGGTGTTTTTGAGAAGCTATCCCCATCACCCCGGCGAGTTATTCTGGAAAAACATCAGAACAGGCGAAGAAAAGCGCCTGACGTGCGAAAACGACTGGATAGAAGAATATGATACAGTGATACCCGAAAAGATCGCCCTGTCGGAAGAGGATCATACGGTGCGCGGCTGGGTCCTGCTGCCGGAGGGGGATGAAAGCTGCCCCGCCGTGCTGTACGTGCATGGGGGGCCGGAATGCTTTTACGGAGAAGATATTTTCTTCTTTGAGGCTTTGTCTCTCCGGGCCGCGGGCTTCGCCGTGCTGTGGTGCAACCCCCGGGGCAGCGCGGGCTACGGGAAGGAATTCACCGCCGGGGCTTACGGCCGGGAGGCCATGGATGATCTGCTTCATTTCGTGGACGCCTGCGGGGAGAAGCATCCCCGCATAGAACTGTCCCGCCTGGGCGTGACCGGCGGCAGCTACGGGGGATACATGACCAATAAGCTGACGATGCATACGGACCGGTTCAAAGCCGCCGCGGCGCAGCGCACCTGGATCGACCCCGCCACCTCTTACGGAACCGGGGACATGGGCTTTCTTTCCGGCTCCGGCAAAACGGATTTCCGGGCATACATGCTGAACCGAGCCAAGGTCGGCATATTGAAGGATATCCGGAAACTGAACACCCCCACCCTGCTTCTGCACGGGGAAAAGGATGTGCGCTGCGGCGAGGAGCAGGCGGATCAGGTGTTCAACATGATCAAAGCCCTGCGCCCCGGGGTTCCCTGCCGCCTGGTGGTGTTCCCCGGAGAAAACCACAGCCTGACCCGCACGGGCCTGATGCACAACCGCATCCGGCACATGCTGGAAATCCGGCGGTGGATGGAAAAATACCTGAACGGAAGGGAGGCTACGCCGTGAAAAATCAGCCTTTCACCCCCGAGGATTACGGGCGTCTCACACGGCTGTCCTCTCTGGCGCTGGCTCCCGACGGCGCCGTGGCCTGCGTGAAATACTTTTGGCGGAACGGCGCCTGGCAGCGCCGGGTGGTGATCGCGAAAGATCACGAAACCCAGGAAATATCCCTGGGCGGCACGGTGGAAAAATGCCCCGCTTTTTCCAAGGACGGCGGGCTGCTTTGGTTCATTTCCGACGGAAGGATCGCGCTGCACGACCGCGTCACCGGCAAAACCCAGGTCCCCTTTTCCCTGCCCGCGGGCTTTGAAGGAACGGACGTGCTGCCCATGAAAAAAGGGGCTCTGCTTTCCTGCCGAAAAGAAATCAAAGAAACGCCGCCGGTAGGCTGCGATTGGGAAATGCCCCGCGTCGCGGAGGACGTGCGTTTCCGCAGCGACGCCGATCACGGCTTTAAAAAGAAATACGTCTATCGCCTGTACGTTTATGACGGCGGTTTCAAACGGGTTTCAGAATCGGAAAAGCCCTTCCAGGCGCTGGCGCTGCTTCCCGACGAAAGCGCGGCGCTGTATGCCCAGGAAAATTTCCAGCTTGTGAACCTGGCAAGCGGCGAAACCCGGGAATTAAAAACCGCTTTCACCTCCGCCGGGGATTGCCGGCCCGTTATTTCCGCCGACGGACGTTACGCCATGGCCGCCGTCGGCACGGCAGGCATGGAAACCGCCCTGCGGCGCATCTGGCTGGACGGAGGGGAGCACGGGAAGGACGAAATTGAAAACGAACCGGCGGGGCTTGCCGAGGGAGCGTATATGGATGCCTCCCCCGAGCGGAAAACCATCATCGCGCCGGGGAAGGAAGCCAACGTTTTCTATGCCGCGGCCCATCAAAACCATAAGCCCGGCCTGTGGCGGGTCACTGCAACCGAAAACAGGCTTCGTTTTGAAAATATCGATGTTCAGAGTGTGATTGCCGAAACAGCGGGAGAAACGGCGGAAGGAGCGGCCGTTTTGTACGGAAACTCCGCTTTTCCGCCGACGCCCGCCTGGCTGCAGGCGGAAAAACTTCGGCCGATCGGCGATGGATGGAACGATTGGCTTACCGCTCAGGATGCGCGGCCCTGTCTAGAGTTCTCGGTCCCTTCCCAGGATGGACGGGCGCAATTGACCGGCTTCATCATTTTCCCTGAGGAAAGAAACGGGAAAATCCCTCTGCTGGTGTGGGCGCACGGCGGTCCGTCGGGCTATTGGGCCAGCGGGTTTAACCTGGAGGTCCAATGCGTGGTGAGCCAGGGCTTTGCCGTCCTGCTTCCCAATCCCCGGGGCTCCACCGGGCGGGGAAATGATTACGCCGATCCGGAGCACGCCTTTGACGGCGGCGCGGCCAACGATATCCTGTGCCTGCTGGATGAAGCGCTGCGGCAATACCCGGATCTGGACGAAAATCATCTAAGCGTGCTGGGCGGCAGCTACGGCGGCTATATGGCGGCATGGATGGCGGGGAATACAGCCCGGTTCCAATGCGCCGTGGTGATCAAGGCCGTCACCAACTGGCTGTTCATCCATTTCTGCTCTTCCCAGGCGGGCCAGCCCATTTTCGATGATTACCGGGATTTCCAGGATTTCCTGGTGGACACGGTGAGGTCGTCGCCCATTTACACGGCGGGGGATGTAAATATCCCCACGCTGATCATTCACGGGGAAAAAGACCAGCAGGTGCCGGTTGAAAACGCGCATCAGTACTATACCGCCCTCAAGGACTGCCATCCCGATCTGCCGGTGCGCCTGATGCTGCTGCCGGACTGCTGCCACGGCTACAGCCGGGACACCCTGCCGGATTATATCGCCATCCAGAAGGAAACCCTGAATTGGCTGAACCGATACGGAAAGGAACAGAACGAGTGAAGATGGATCATTATTATCTGTACAGTGAAGTGGTGGAAGCGCTGCGGGATTTTGTCCGTCGCTTTCCCGCGCTGTGCTCCCTCTCCCCGATCGGAAAAACCTACGAGGGCCGGGATATCTGGTGCCTGACCCTCTGCAACCGGCAAACGGGAAAGCCCGAAGAAAAAGCCGCCTTTTTCATGGACGGCAACCTCCATTCCGGCGAAGTGGCCTCCTCCATGGCGGTGCTGTACATCCTGGATCAATGGCTGTCCGCCTACGGGCACGATGCCGTCCTCACCGATTTGCTGGATCGCTGCACGGTTTACGCCATCCCCCGCATCAACGCGGACGCGGCGGAGGTGTATTTAACCACGCCCCGGGTACTGCGCGGCTCCACGGAAAAGTACTATCCCGAGGATACCGGCGTCCAGCCCTGTGATATGGACGGGGACGGGGAAATCCGAAGGATGCGTATTCTGGACCCCGCCGGAAAGTGGAAGCCCTATGAAAAGGACCCCCGCATCATGATGCCGCGGGGACCGGAGGATGTTTCTGGCCCCTTTTACACCCTGGTGCCGGAGGGGTGTTTCAAAGGCGCGCCGGAGGATTTCATGAACCTGCGGGCGGCCAATACCCGGGAAGATCTGGATCCCAACCGCCAGTTCCCCTTTGAATGGAACAAGGATTATCCGGACCCCGCCCGCCCCACCAGCGGCCCGGAACCGCTGCACGACAGGGAAGTAAAGGCGCTGTACAATTTTGTGATGGATCATCCCAACATCGCCTTCCACATGAATTTCCACACCTTCGGCGGACTGCACATCTCCCCCGCGGCCTTCTGCCCCCATCTGGACGTTCCCGACGGAGAGGCCATGCGGCAATTGGGCCTTGCCATGCGGAAGCGCACGGGCTACAAATGCGAAGGCATTTTTCCGGAGGGTGCCAAGGATATCGCTCCCGGCAGCTACACCACCTGGGAATATTTTGAACGGGGCATTATGGCCTATGTGACAGAGCTGTGGGATTTCCATTTCCAGGCGGACCCGGACCGGCCCCAGAGCTGGAGCATGTTTATCGCCGAGACCGAGGAGCAGTTCATCCGGGAGGAGGAAACCGCCCTCCTATGGGATGAAAAGGAAAACGGCGGGAAAGGCTTTCGATCCTGGACCCTCTTTGATCATCCCGATTTCAGCGACGCGGAAAGCGGCGTCACCGTGGAAATCGGCGGCTGGAGCGAAAAGTTTTCCAAGCAGAATCCGCCCGTTCATCTGCTGAAGGGGGTCTGCGAAAAAGCCTGCGCCGCGGCAAGAGTGGGCCTTGCATCTCTTCCCCATCTTCAGATACTGCGTACAGGCAGGACGTGGGATGAAGCGCAATGGAAGCTGGACCAGACGGAAACCTATCTGGTCACCGTCGCCAACACAGGCTTCCTGCCCACCTGCGGCACGGAGCAGGCCGTAAAAAAAGGCATCGGCAATGACTTGACCGTTTCCATCAGCGGGTGCGAAATCATCGGTGAAAGCCAGGTCAGCATTGGAAAAATGGAGGGCTTCTCCAAAAAGCAGGTGCGTTTCCGGGTGCGTATCCCCCAGCCCTGCGAAATCGCCGTGACCGTCCAAGGCAGCCGTTGCGGAAAAATCGTACAAGTTTGCAAAAATGAACCCCGCGCAATTGTCCGAAAGGAGGAAGCCCCATGAATCCTTCCCTGCCGGAACCGTTCAGTCTGGAGGAATTCGCGCCGGGCCGCTTTGAAGCCAGGCATCAAATCACGCTGCAGGGGAAAAACGTGCCCTTCCGCAGCGTATCCGAGGATTTTGTATTCCGTTCCCCGGAAGGCGCGCCGGAAGCGTCGCTGTTCGCCATTTCCTATCTGGCGGAATCCGAAGAGGAATTCAGGCCCGTCATGTTCCTGTGGAACGGGGGGCCCGGTTCCGCTACCTCCACTTTGCACCTGGAGTGCTTCGGGCCCTGGCTCATTGAAACGGATGAAAAAGGAAAGCCTTGCTACGGCCTCAAGGAAAACCCGGACTGTCTGCTGGATCGATGCGATCTGGTCTTCGTGGATCCGGCGGGGGTGGGCCTGTCCCGCCTGCTTTCTCCCGATAAAGCGGAAAAGTATTATTCCGTGGATGGGGACGCCCGCAGCGTGGCGTTTTTGATCATCGAATGGCTGCGCCGTCATGAACGCTGGAACAGCCCTGTTTATCTTACCGGCGAAAGCTACGGTACGGTGCGGGCCTGCCGGGTGATCGCGGAGCTGGGCCGCAGCCCCTATTCCGAAAGCCGGATGGTGCCCGGCATTCCCGTGCGGGGCGCGGCGCTCATCGGGTGGGCCGGAGGAGAAAGCGGCCAGCCTCTCACGCTTTCCATGATGCCCGCCATGGCCGCCACCCACTGGTACCACCTGGAAGAAAAGCCCTGCGTTCAGGAAGAATTCGTCCATGCCGCCTGCGATTTCGCCCGAAAGGAATTGCTGCCCGCGCTTTACGAAGGGGACGATCTGCCGGAGGAGGAGAAAAAGCGCTGCGCGGAAAAACTGCAGGAATATACCGGCGTCAGTCAGGATTATTTCCTGAATACCGATTTGCGGCTGCATTCTGCCAGCGATTTCCAAAGAAAAGCCCTGCCGGGCTATACCCTGGATTTGTACGACGCAAGGCTGAAAACGCCCGTCCATGAGACCTACCGCATCCTGGGCGGCGACAATGTGCCTATCCAGGTGATGAACGGGCTGCTGCTGCCGCGCCTGAATATCCAAACCAACCGGCTGTACTATACAGGCAACATCAACGTGAACATACTGTTCAGCATGGATACCGAGGACGTGGGCGAATACAGGCGCACCCATATGGAATGCCTGAAGGACGGCATGGAGCGCACCCCCGGCATGAAATTATTGTTTGCCAGCGGGCTGTACGATCTTTGCACCCACGCGGGCAATACCCGCTACATGGTATCCCACGCCGGGCTTCCCCGGGAGCGGGTCACCGTACGGGAATATCCCGGCGGCCACGGGGTGTATTCCACCGAAGAAGGGAAAAAGGCTTTCCTGGACGACGTGCGGCGGATGCTTTCAGAATAAGGAGAAAAAGCGATGTGTAAAATCAAGGTTTTGCTGGGCCGGATCATTGACGCCGTGGGCGACAGCCCGGTGGAAAACGGCGCGGTGATCATAGAAGGGGATAGAATCGTCTACGCCGGGCCCAGGGAACAAGCGCCTGTCCCGGAAAACGCCGAGATCCTCACCTGCGAAAACGCCGCCATCCTGCCCGGCTTCATCGACGCCCACATTCATTTGGTGGGCTCGGAGAGCGTGCACAAAACCGGCGATACGCCCTACGATCTGCTGCTCACCACCGTGAAGGATTTAAGCGACCTTGTGGACGCCGGCGTGACGGGGGTCCGGGACATGAGCGCCTTTGGCCGGGCGCTGAAGGACGCCGTCAGCGCGGGCAACATCAAGGGTCCCCGCATCATGGTGGGCGGACGGGTGCTGAGCATGTCCTCCGGCCACTGCGATTTTGACGTGACCAAATCCGTGGCCCAGTGCAACGAAGAGGATTTGACGGGCTTTATGATGGACGGCCCGGAGGAGTGCTACAAGGGCGTGCGCCGGCAGTTCCGGGAGGGGGCGGAGTTCATCAAAATCTGCGCCACCGGCGGCGTTTCCTCCGCCATCGACGATTATAACGACCAGGAGTTTTCCGAGGAAGAATTGAAAGTGATCATTCAGGAAACCCACCGGCACAACACCTATGTGACCGCCCACTGTACCGGCACCGCGGGCACCAAGGCGGCCCTGAAAGCGGGCATCGACTGCGTGGAGCACGGCGTGATGCTGGACGAGGAATGCGTGCGGATCATGCAAAAAAACAAGGTGCCCCTGGTGACCACGCTCAGCGTAGCTCTGGGCCTGGCCGATATGAAAAGTCTGCCGCCTCATATGATGCGAAAGGCCCAGGGCGTGAAGGAGGCGGCCATGCGTTCCTTCCGCCTGGCCCATGAATACGGCCTTACGGTGGCCCTGGGCACCGATTATTCCAACAGCCCCAACACCCCCTTCAGCGAAATCGGCCGGGAGTTCTACAGCCTGACCCGCTGCGGCTACACCCAAATGGAAGCCATCAAGGCGGGCACCATCAACGGGGCGAAGCTGATGAAGCGGGATCATGAAATCGGCACGGTGGAGGCGGGCAAGCTGGCCGATCTGGTGCTGGTGCGGGGGAATCCGCTGGAAGATATTCTGGTATTGGCCCACGCGGACAACGTGAAGCTGGTGCTCATCGGCGGCAAAGAACAAAAGCGAATGGACGGCGTGAAAAATGGAATTTGATTTTGAAAAGGTGGTAAATAGGCGGCCCGCCAACTTAAAGCGCATGTTCACGCCCCAGGGAGTCATCGATCGCGGAAACGTGAGCTTCGACGGGGCCGAGCCGGATTATCCCACCGCCCCGGTGATCCGGGACGCGGTAAAAAGTCTGGCGGAAAACGGTCTGTACGGCTTTACCGTTATGGACAATGCCTACAAGGACGCCGTTTGCTGGTGGATGGAGCAAAGCCGGAACATGAAAATCGACCCGGATTGGATCGTTCCCACCCTGGGCACCATCCACGGCCTGTCCTCCGCCATCCGGCTGTTTTTGCCCAAAGAGGATGACGCGCTGCTGGTGATGCCCCCTATCTACAATCGCTTCGCCCAGGCGGCGGACAGGCTGACCCGGCCCGTGGTTTCCTGCCCGCTGATCCAGCGGGAAAGCCGGTATGAAATCGACTTTGAAAAGCTGGAGGCGCTGCTGCGGGCCGGAAACGTGCGGCTGATGGTGGTCTGCAATCCCCACAATCCCATCGGTCAGATCTGGAAGCGGGAAGAATTGGCCCGGATCGCGGGGCTGGCGGACCAGTATAAGGCTGTTATCTTTTCCGATGAAATTTTTGCGGATAACTGCTACGGGGGCCTTCTCTGCGAAAGCTTCCTGAAAATCGAGGAAGCCTGGTCCCGGCTGATCGTATCCACCTCCCTGGGCAAGTCCTTCGGGCTGACGGGACTGAACCACGCCAATCTGCTGATTCCTGACCGCCAACTGCGGGAAGCGTTTGCCGACCGCCGCACCCGGGATCACTACGGCAGCATGGACCCCTTGGCCTACGAAGCGGTTTTGTCCGGATACAGTGAAGCGGGGCTTAACTGGGTGCGGGAATCCAATCGGGTATGCGAAGAAAACATGCAACTGGTAAAAGAAGCGTTTGCGCGCCTTTTTCCAAATAGCCCAGTGTACGGCGGAGAAGGGGCCTACGTGCTTTGGATCGATTTGAGGCCGTATTTCGCGGATGAAGAAAGCATGCTCGCCTTTTTATATGAAAAAGCGTTATTTCATGTGGACGGAGGCAGCGGCTACGGCGCGCCGGGCTTCATCCGCATGTGCGTGGCGTCCCCCGCCCGGTGCGTCAAAAAAGCCTTGAAGGATTTGGAAACAGCGTGGAAGGAGAGATAAAAAATGCTGCTCATGGAAGAAAAACAGGTGCGGGAAATCCTGACCCCCGAAAAGTGCATGGCCGCCATGCGGCAGGCCCTGGCGGACCTGGAAAGCGGAAAATGCGATATGCCCCAGCGCCTGATCTGCAGAATGCCGAACACCGCGGCCTTCGGCTTCATGCCCGCCTACGTGGGAGATTTCTTCGGGGCCAAGGTGATCGCCGCCTACGCCCCCAACATGGGTACAGAGTACCCCTCCCACATCGGCTATGTGATGCTGTTTGAAAGCCTGCACTGCACCGTGGCGGGGCTGATCGAGGCAGGCTCCATTACCGAAATCCGCACCGGCTGCGTGTCGGCTGTGGCGACGGATTTATTGGCCCGCAAGGACGCCCGTTCCCTGGCCTTGATCGGCGCGGGGGCCCAGGCCCGGTCCCACCTGGCGGCCATTCGCCTGATCCGGGATATTCAGGCTGTGCGGGTGTATGATCTGAATCCGGCAGCGGCGGGAAAATTCAAAAAGGAGACGGAAGAAAAGTACGGCCTGACGGTAACGATCTGCGGCAGCGCGGAAAGCGCCGTCCGGGACGCGGACATCATCTGCACCCTGACGCCTTCCAAGGAAGCCTATTTAACGAAGGCTATGGTGAAGCCCGGCGCCCACGTGAACGCCGTGGGCACCTTCTCGCCCATCACCCGGGAAGCGGCCTCCGATCTGGTGGCGGCGTCCCGGCTGTATGCCGATCAAACCGCCGCCTGCAAAAAGGAAAGCGGCGAATACCTGATCCCTTTGCGGGAGGGCTTGATCTCAGAAGACCACATCATCGGCTCGGTGGGCGAGCTGCTTTTGGGCAAGGTGCCGGGACGGCAGAATGAAAATGATATTACCCTGTTTGACGCTTTGGGTCTGGCGGCAGAGGATATCGCCGCGGCCAGGCTGGTATATCTGGAGGCTCAAAAATGAGCGCCTGCCGCGTCACGCTGACCCCCTTTTCCGATGGGGCGCAAATTGAAAAGGTATTGGTTCGCTATGAGCTGGATGATCTGTCCGTGTCCGCGGGGCAGGAATTGTTCCGGGCTCAATTGAACACCGTGTCCGTGCCCGGCGCGGAACCCCGGGATATGGCCGTCCAGGACGCGAACGGCCCCGTGGCCTGCGAAACCAAAGAAACCAATCCCTACCCCATTCTATACCGCCATTGGAGCGCAAAGCGGGATACAGCGGGCCCCGTGACCATTCAATATACCGTGGTGCCCTGCGAAGGGCTGAAATCCGGGCGGCACGGACCTTATTTCCAGTTTGCCCGGGAAGCGGGCGGGGTAAACGGGCCGGGACTCGCGTTCCTGATCGATCTTCCCGGCTGGACCGGCAGCGTTTCTTTGCATTGGGATCTGTCCCATCTGCCAAAGGGAAGCCGGGGCGTATGCACCTGGGGCGAAGGGGACGTTGCCAAAGAAGGCTCCCTGGACCTGCTTCGGCAGATTTATTACGCCTTCGGCCCCGTGCAGGCCCTGACGGAGGGGGACTTCGGCTTTTACTGGCTGACGGAGCCCGCTTTTGACGTGGTGGCCCTGGCCGATTTCACCAGGAAGCTGTTCGGCATCATGCAGGGCTTTTTCCGCGACGATCAAAAAGTGTACCGCATTTTCATGCGCCGCGATTTCACCGAAACCAGCGGCGGCACGGCGCTGGAACGCTCCTATATGTTCGGCTGGAACGATCATCAGCCCGTGTCCGCAGCGGAAAAGCAGAATCTGCTGGCCCATGAAATGGTGCACAATTGGCCCCATTTGCATGACGAACCCTACGGCGTCACCACCTGGTACGCGGAAGGCACCGCGGAATACTATTCCATCATGATCCCCCTGCGGTATGGTCTGATCACCAAAGAACTGGCCCTTTCCGAGATCCAGAAGCGCACTGACGGCTATTACACCAATCCTACCCGGCATTTATCCAACATGGAGGCCGCCATAATCTGCTGGCAGGACCGCCGGGCCCAGCGCCTTGCCTATGGCCGGGGCATATTCTTCCTGGCCAATACCGACGCAAAAATCCTCCGGGCCACGAACGGGCAGAAATCCATAGACGACGTGGTGCTGGATATTTTGGAACAGGGAAGAAAAGGCGCCGTTCTGGGCAACGAAGTATTTCTGGAAGCCGTCAAGCGTATCGGCGGCGTCGACGTGACCGAGGATTGGCGCGCGATGCACGAAGGGGAGCCCTTTGCCCCGGATCCGGACAGCTTTGGCGGCCTGTTTTCCCTCACCGAAGAAAAAACTTTGGAAGCCGACACCGGCAGGATTGCCCTTTCCTATCGCTGGGCCCTCCGATGAAAGGAGAATCCATGAAAAAGCAATTTACGCCCGATGATCTTTGGCATTTTTCCTACCTTTCCTGGCCCCAGATGTCCCCGGACGGGCGCCTGGCCGCCGTGGTGGTCAAGCGGCCCGACGAAAGCGGCGCGTGCCAGCCCATCGTACGGGTGATCGATATTGAAAATGGAAACACCGTCTATGAAACAGCGGCGGGAATGCATGAAACCCAGCCCCGGTTTCTCTCAGGCGGCGGCTGGGCCCTGCTGTGCGACGCCTCCGGGGAATACCAGGTATGGACGGTAAAAAACGGCCTGCGGGAACAGAAAACCACCCTGCGCCACGGCGTAAGCCATTACGATATCCAGGGAGAAACGATCGTATTTGAGGCCCTCCTGTGGCCGGAAGAAATCGACCGGGACCTTTGCTTTACCGAAATGACGGCGGCTGAAAAAGCTTCCTGGCAGGCGGAATTGGCCCTGCGCCCCTATGTGGCCGAGGATCTGACCTACAAAATGGACGAATGGTTCGGCATGCGCAAGGGAGAAACGCCCCGCTTGGGACTTCGCACCGAGAGGGGACAGCGTCTGCTGCCGCAGGCGCGAGGCGAAAGCGTTTATCCCGCCCTGTCGCCCGACGGTCAGACCATTGCGTTTTTCACTTATCCTTACGGCGGGGCCAAGGGCCGCGCTGCGGAATTGATGATCTGCCGGGACGGGGAAATGCCCATGACGCAGCTTTCCTTTGATCTTTCCATTTCCCCCGCCCAGGCGCCGGTGTTTTCCCCCGATGGGAAAAAGCTCTTTGCCCTTTGCAGCCAATCCTTTGAAAACGGCGCGTCTCCCGTGATCGCCTGCTTTGATCTGGATACGGGGAAGCATTCTTTCTATCCTGATCTGAGGGAGGAAACGCTCTGCGGCGGCGTGAATGAAATGGTGGCCGGCCGAACGGAAAACGGAGAAAACGCCTCCTGCTTTGCCGTAACGGAAAACAGGATCGTTTTTCTCTCCGGTTTTCACGAAAAAACGAAGCTGTTTTCCGTTGCGCTGGACGATCCAGATCGTATTTCCGTTTTTTCGGAATCCTTTCCCGACCTGACGGGTTTTGCCATGAACGGACGGGGGGACCTGGCGGTGCTTGCGGGGAACGAGACCGCTCCCGCCGAGCTGTATGGGAACGGGAAACAATTGACCCATGAGCATGCCTGGCTTTCGGAATACGAATTGCCCGTTACCGAGGAAATCCACATTTCCTCCCGGGATGGAAAAACGGAGCTGACCTACTTTTTTACGCATCCCATCGGCGCCGCGGAGCCCGCTCCCGCGGTGCTGGATATCAAGGGCGGGCCGGAAACCATGTACGGGCGCGCCTATTGGCATGAGTTCCACGCGCTGGCGGCGGCGGGCTTCGGCGTTATCCACGGCAACCCCCGGGGCAGCGCGGGCTATGGCCGGGCTTTCCGGGCTGGGGGCGTATGCTGGAAAGACGAACCCCTGCACGATCTGATCGATCTGTGCGAGGACGCCGCCAAAAGAGGCTGGATCGATCAGGCCCGCGTTGGGGTCACCGGCGGCAGCTACGGCGGGTACATGACGCTCAAGCTCATTGGCAAAACCAAGTATTTCGCCGCCGCCGCGGGACAAAGGGTGTTCGCCAACCCCGGCACCTCCTACGGCACGGGGGACGTGGGCTGGGTATCCGCCGCCGGAGAGGTCCCGCCGCATTTTTCCATGCTGAACTATTTGATTGACCGGGCCCGGGGCAGCAATGTGAGCCGGGTGGACCAGATCGATACCCCGCTGCTGCTTTTGCACGGCTACAAGGATTACCGCTGCACCTTTGAACAGGCGGAGCAGATGTTCATCGCCATGAAGGAGCGCAGGCCCCAGATCCCCCTGCGGCTGGTGATGTTTCCCAAAGAAAACCATGCCCTCACCCGCACCGGAAACATGAAAAACCAGGCGCGGCATCTGCGGGAAATCGTGGACTGGATGAAAGTCTATCTGCAGGGAAAGGAGGAGGCGCATGAATAAGCGGCTGATGAACCTGGAGGACTGCATCGGCATCGAACGGCTGAACGGCGGCGATTGGCACGCGGAAAAAGGCCTGGTGTGCTGGGCCTCCAGCCAAACGGGCGGCGTGATGGTGAAAAACCTGAAAACCGGCGCGGAAACCAAATACACGGCGGGGGGCGGCGGCGAAGGGTATCCCCGTTTTTCCCCGGACGGAAAATTCGTTTCCTTCCTCTCCTCCCTGCCCGGGATGGGCCGTCAGGTGTGCGCGGCTGATCTAAGCACCGGAAAAGCGAAGAAACTTACATCCATTCCCGGCGCGGCCATGGAACCCATCTGGAGCCCGGACGGAAAATATCTTCTGTTTTCTTCCTCTCAGGAAACGGCGGACCATGAGGAAACCCCCTCCGACGAACCGGTGGTGATCGAGGATTTCCATTATAAGGCGGACGGCGCGGGCTTCATCCGTCCCGACGGCCATGTGCAGTTATTTCTGGTGAACGCGGAGACGGGAGAAACCCGGCAATTGACCCAGGGCGAAAGCGATTGGATGCATCACTGTTTTTCCCCCGACGGGCGGTATATCGCCGCAGCGGGCAACCTGAACCGGTCTCGGGAGGAAAGCATTGGCTTTGATTTGTTCGTGATGGATCTGCGGGCCGAGGAACCTGCATTCCGCCAGATTTCCCAGAACCTGATCATGGTATCCTATCCCAATCCCATCCGTCCTGTGTTCGCGCCGGACGGGCAAAGCGTCGTCATGGGGGTGCTGGATCCTCTTTCCGACCCTGCCTTTGGCTATCCTCCCGCCGCGCTGTATTCCTTCCCTCTCGGCAGCGGCGAGCCTGCCCGTCTATTTCAGGCTGACGAAGGATGCTACCAGTGCGTGCAGTTTCCCTATAACGGCTTTTGCGGAAACGGCCTGGACAAGGTACAGATCGATCCCGATACGGGCGATATCTATTTTGTCTCCGGCTGGCAAGGGCAGGGGAACCTGTACCGCCTGAAGCCCGGCGAGCTGCGCGCCCATCCCGTCCGTGCCGGCAAGCGGGTCATTCATGGGCTCAGCCGCATTCAGCAGGGAAAAATGATGATCGCCGAGGGGCTGACTGACCGGCCTGAAGCGTACATCCTCCTTGATCTGAAAAAACCCGAAGCGGGAGAAATTCTGGTACAGAGCGCGTCTCAAATCCTGTCCGGCTGTGAAATTGCCCCAACGGAGGATTTTTACTTCACCACCCTGGACGGGGAAAGCCGGGTGCACGGCTTCGTTACCCATCCGGCAAGGCGGGAAAAGGGGAAAAAATATCCCGCCGTTTTGTACATTCACGGCGGTCCCCATCCCTTTTATACCTATGGCTTCACCGCGGAATTCCAGGCCTGGGCAGCCCGGGGCTACGCTGTTTTGTGGTGCAATCCCCGGGGCAGTAGCGGCTACGGCAGCAGGCATCAAAACTATGTCCGCTCCGTGGACGGCAGCGCATATACCGATATTCTGCAATTTACGGATGAAGCCCTGCGGCGCTTTGATTGGATCGACGAAAACCGGCTGGGCGTCACCGGGGGCAGCTATGGAGGCTACATGACCAACTGGATCGCTTCCCATGCCAAGCGCTTCAGGGCGTATATCACCCAGCGCAGCGTGGTCAGCAATCTGATCGGCTACGCTTCCTCCGATATGCAGGGCGACAGCAAAAAATACCCCAATTTTGAGGAATTCATGGTGAACGCCCTGCGCACATCCCCCGTTTCCTACGCGGAAAATATCGACCGTCCCTTCCTGATCCTGCACGGGGAGGACGATTTGCGCTGCCCTGTAGAGGGGGCTCACCAACTGTTTACGGCCGTCAAGGATCTTCATCCCGATTTGCCCGTGCGCATGGTCATCTTCCCTCAAACGCCCCATGATCAGCCCCGGAATCCAGTGCTGCTGCGGCGATATTATCAGGAAATGTTCGATTGGTTTGACCGGTATTTGTTGGAGGCAGATCATTGATCCAGTCCAGATCTTCCTTGGCATAGGGCGCTTCAAGCTTGATTTCAAAACGATCGGCGATTTCCGCCGCCGCAATTTCCCGAGCCGCTTTCGCGGTCACACCGCCGACGGAAAAAAACGCCGCCAGCTGTTTGCCCCTGATAATCTTCGTTTCGTTTTGATAAGAATTCAGTCTTTACAACGGAATTCTTATTTGACATAATGATCCAAGAACGTTTTTTCTACGTCGATCGCTGAAAAAACGTTGTAAACGGAGTGGGGGGAAACAAAATGTCTCAGCATCACAATTGTCCATGCGCGGCGCCATGCGCGCTGCAAAGCGCATTGGAAAGCATCGGCGGAAAATGGAAGCTGCCCGTGCTGTGTTCCCTGTCCGCCAACGGAGCCAGCCGATACAATGAACTGCTGCACAATGTAGAGGGAATTTCCAATACCATGCTGTCCCAAACGCTCAAGGAACTGGAACGGGACCGCTTGATCACCCGTAAAGAGTATTTGGAAGTGCCGGTGCGGGTGGAATACGAAGTATCCGAAAAAACCAAAAAGCTGCAGCCCATCCTGTTGGATTTGATTCGGTGGTCCCAGGACCGGCCCGCATGACACGCTTTCTCATGATGAGCAAAGCCCCGTCCCTGTTCGAGGACGGCTTCGTATCCCATGATTCAGGAATCCATTGCGGACGGGCAGGATCATTTCGAACCTGATGAACGAAACCGGTATGGAAAACGATCTGATCGAGCCGCAGGACGAATAAAAAGGAGCATCCCGGCGCGTGAGCATAGGCGATGGGTTCTCTGTTGCCGCGTGTAAGAAGCAAGCAGTTTTTCGTCGGCTTTGATTCTATCTCCCAAGGCATGCTGACGCTGTGAGAGTTTTGCCACATAAGCGTTATTCCTGTCACGCTTGGCATACAGTTCTGGTAACGGCATTTTCTTGTTCATTGATCTTCACCTCAGATTTCTTTTCTGCGTTCCTTTGTATAATTGATTCTCAAATCAGCAAATAAAAAACAGCCATGACCTCCTTTGCGACGCATTCTAAAAAGAATAACGTAGAATCATCGCATCAGTCGATCATGACTGTTGTTCCGGATGCTCGGATGCTGTTCCGAATTTTACCCTGCATCAAGGCAGGGCATCCGATGGCGATCTTGTGTTCAATAATCTGTGCCTTTCGGCTCTTCCCTTGAACAGCCGTGACGAATATAATTCAAGCCAACCAGCATCTGTTACGCTTGATCGATCACGACTATACAAATATTATATACAGGCTAAGCCGATTTATCAATTGAAATAATTTTAAATTCGTCTCGATCCCATTATAAAGAATACATATACTTTTTATTCCTTCATACGCTAACCGCGACGCTGCCATCCTGGGTAACACCGTACATATCGTATATAACCCATCAGGACAGCGAATCCGCCGTCCAGCAGGCAATCGGCGCTTATGTCCGGCATTTGAGCAAGCCCACCGTCAGTATAACAGCGATCGGACGCTACATGAGCACGATCACATCCTACCGCGCCACGCTGGACGGGGTGACATATACGACCGCGTCTTTTACCGCCAGCAAGTATCTGTCCCTCGCGGGGTACATGACGCTGACCGTTACTGTGACCGATTCCCGTGGCCGGACGTCCACCGACACACGGACGCTCACCATCCTGGATTATTCGCCTCCGTCAATCCGGATGTTTACCGCTGACCGCTGCAATCAGGCGGGTACTGAAGCACAATTGGATAGCAGCTATGTGCGGTATTCTTTTCGAGGCGTCGTCTACAGCCTGGAGAATCAGAACGCATCCTTTTGGAAGCATTGTACTGGATCAATAAAGGATATGAAAAACTGTGATGAAATAGATTATCAGAGTAAGCTAACAGATTCTTTTCTGAGAAAACTACAGCCAAAGGGAATATAGTTTCCACACAGGTTAATGTAGCTATTGATTTATATTCTTCTTATATTTTTCAGGGATAGGTGATATTCATTTTCTGGTTCCTCCTTCAATTGCTAAATGCCTTGTAAATGCTGGATTTACCTGAGTTTTAGCACTACGTTCTGTCGGCTTGATCATAGTTTTTCAGAAGGTTCTTTATCACCATTTACCCGTGGATCATTTTCAGCGAAAAGCGGGCCGGCAGGCCCTGGAAAAGCAGCCAACAAGCATTTTCCAATTCCAGAAGATTTGCGTTGCTTGCCGCTTCCTGCATGGATCATTTCCGCAATGAAATACCCCATGGCTTTTGAACCATGGGGCTGCGTTTCAGCTATAAATCACTTCCTGCAAAACAATCTCTTCCGCCTGAAGACGAATCATGTTCATGGCACCAATCCATGCCATTTGATCCTGTGCTTTCATCGCTTCGCTGATGTTCTGGACCCTTGCCATCTTGTCCGTAATGATCTCCACCCTGTCTTGTGCCGTCTTTTGCGTTTCCAGCAGGTCTTCGTACAGTTTCCCGGACAAGATCAGTCTTGTATAGAGACCGGGACGATGCTCCTGCAGGTACCGCAGCCGCATCATGCCATATTTATTCAGCGGCGTTTTGTCCGTTTCGTTCAATCCCATGTCCGGCAGCAGATAGTCTCCATTCCGATGATACTTGATGCTCATTTCCTTTCCTCCTTCAGACCGCCCATGATAGCTGCAATCGTGTCGATCAAAGCAAGCAATTCCTGGTCAGCTTTTTCTCCGGCTTCAATCCGCCGTAATTCCGTCAGCACTTCTCCCATGGTGTCCCGAAGCGCCTTATATACCCTGGGATTCCCCTTGACGACCACATCCCGGTGCAGCAGACGGCTCATGATGTAATTCTGTTTTGTCAGACCGCTCAAGCCGACCAGCGTTTCGATCTGGCTGTCTTCCTCAGGTGAAACCCGGAACGCTACCGTGATATTCCGCCAGCGCCCATGCGCGTCCAATGCTTTTGCAGACATACCTTTCAGCCCCTTTCCATATTCAGCCTCGCCGCCATCTCCGTCTGCTTGGAGGGAAAGAGATGGGCGTAGATCTTATGACAAGCTTGTCATAAGATTGATGCTCATGCTGATACAGAGCAGAAGAGAAAGGCGATTAAGGCTGCCACACCAGAAGGCAGTCCTTTGTCCGGCCATCTCAATGCAAACAGGTACAAGATTACTGATGAAAAAACGTTGAGGCAGTTGATGGGATTACAATAATTTTTATCGGAAATAGCCAGGCGGCTCATAATTCGTTTTACTGCCTGGCTATATTTTTACCGGAAGCTTTTCCGAGAGAAATGTAGGTGCTCCAAAGGTTTATGTGATATCTTTCCGATAAAAAAGAATTTCCGATAACCGCTCTTACCGGAAATTTCCGGTAATAGTGGCAAGCAATGCAAAGATAATACATTTTGCAAAAAGCTTGTTGAGGGCTCCGCCCCCAAGCCCCTGAAAACCAGCAATTTGTGCTGTGGTTGTGTGGTGACCCTTTGGTATCACCACGGTTCAGCAAACGCTGAATGATAAAGAAAGGTCCCTGCGCCTGTTGGTTGGTCTTTGATACCAACTTTTCAGGTGCAGGGATTTGGTGCTCTTTTGGTATGAACTTTGCTACGGGTGATAATTCATTTTACGGCTTAAGGCACGGTCTCACAATTTATGCCGTTGTCTTTCCTCAACTTGGGCTGGTATTACAAGTGGTATCATTTTTTCTTCCGTCGTGATACTACTTGTGGTGCACCCCTCAGAAGCAGTCCAGGAAGGCTTCGATGTTCGCTTCTGTTTCATCATGCGGATCAGGCTGTGCTGGCGGCTCAGATTTCTTTGCAGTCGGTTGCGGAGTGGTGATCTGGAGCTCTTTCAGGCAGCTGGTGACCGTTTCCCGGATCGAAGACTCGATCTTTTTCAGCAGCGCTGTTTCCCATTCCTGCTGCTCCTCCATGCGATCCTGCCGGGCAAAGTGATCGTTGATGGCGGTGACGACCGTTCGGCTGTACGAGCTGTATTCAGGCTGGTTTCTGTCGGTGCTCATCAGGTTGTTTCAGGCCTCCATGTCCTGGGCATTGTTCAGGTTCAGTCGCAGGGTTGTTGTGAAGAGGTTTTCCTTCTTGTTCATGCCGCGCTCGCCTTCTTCAGTTTCAGATTGGCCAGGAACTCATACCCCTTGGCCGTGGCGCGGATGTCGTCATTGATCGTTACCCGATTGGGATCGTATTCACCAAAGTTCCGGATCAGGCACCCGCCGCCACCTACGATGTACAGCTTCATCAGCTCTGGATTGTACTCGTGCTCACGCAGTCGGCGCATGATGCCGGCCACATACTGCTGGGCGACTTCCCGGATCACGGTCAGGTATTTTTCGCCGATATCCGCTTTGCCGTACCTGAGCGCATCGTCGATCACATCATCATCGATGGCCGTACCGAACTTTCTCATGAGCTGTTCCCGAATGGACAGCATGCACTGGTAGGTTCCGTATTTCTCCGTGTAGCATTTCTGCGGATTGAGTTTCCCGTTGCTGATGGTCATGATGTTCATGGTGCCGTTGCCGATGTCGCAGAGCATAGTCGTGCCCTTGAATTCCGCCAGCTTATCCGCGACAGCCGCGAATCCCTGAGGGAAGACGTCGCAGCCGACAATCCGGATGCTGTAGGCAGTGCCATCGAAGCTGAACTTCACGTTCTTCCTCTGGATCAGGTATTTGCGGAAGCGGTCTTTCTGTTCCGACACCCAGGTCAGGGGCAGTCCGACAGCCAGGTGGATGTCGGCGCTGGTCATATGGGCCAGCTCCAGCTCCCGGGCGATGGCGGCAAGTGTCAGGATGTAATAGTCCTGATCCGTCATCTTGTCCGGGAGGAATTCCTTGTGCTCCTCGCTGATGCCGTACCACTTGCCGTTGTACTGAAGCGATCCGATGATGAAGAATGGTTCCTTGTCGTAGGCGGTCACACCTGCCCGGAAGCAGGTGTTGGCCGTCTTGATGTTTCCGTAGCCGTGGTCGATCCCAATGACTACGGTGGGATTTTTTGTGGTGCTTTCATCAGGAATAGACGGGGGGATCAAGACATCCTTTTTCACAATGAGACCGGGAGAAATAACCTCATCAGGGAATAGGTTCCGAATGGCACAAACCGAAGAAAACGGTATGAAATGAATTTGTGCATACAAAGGAAAAGTCTTCCATATCCGGATGCTCTGTACAGAAAGTGGTGCGCAGGATGACTGGAATGTCATGTCCTGTATCAGCGCAGACAGGAAGCATGGGGTGAACAGTTGCTGCTAAAGTATGAATCAACCGGGCTCAATTGCTGTCACATGATAATTATGATATAATCATGTCAGATTCAATATATAATCTGGATGTCGGATCAGCCGAACATGGATGTAAGAACAGGCTGATCCATCTCCATTCAAACGGATTCGCACAGGCCTGTCCGGCGAATCCGTTTCCATACTCAGAACCGGGCTGCATGGCCTGTCGTAAATCGTATGTTGATTGCATGAAGTACTCTTCCCGGAGGCATCTATGAGAAACGGGTCAATTGTGGCAGTCGTCCTGGAAGACCAGGAGAGTGACTGCATCCGACTGAAAAACTACATCAGGAGATATGCGCAGGAGTACTCTGCAGATATTGAGACCGTGATTTTTCAGAACGGTCAGGATCTCATCGATCACTACAGCAGTGATTTTGATCTTCTGTTTGTCGATATTGAGGTCCCAGGAATGAATGGGCTGAAAGTATCTGAACAGGTACGAACCTTTGATATGCTGATTCCGATTATTATCACAACCAATATGGCGCAGTATGCCATCAAAGGGTATGAGGTGGATGCACTCGGTTTCATCGTGAAGCCGCTGCCGTACGGGATGTTCTCTTATTATCTTGGCAAAGCGCTGATCAAATGCAAACGAAATCAAAGGCTGAAGGAAAACAGTGTGCTGGTAATCACAACCTCTTCCGGAAGCATACGGCAGGTTTACATAGACGAAATCCGATATATTGTAAAAGAAAAAAACTACATTGTCTACTATCTGAGCAGCGGCGAACAGATCAAAGAACGAGGTGCCATGAAGGATGTTCTGTCTCGCTTTGAAAACACACCACTCAGGCAGTGCAGCAGCGGATGTCTGGTCAACCTTCGGTTTGTACGGCAAAAGGATGGAAATGAGGTCCATCTTTCAGATATCAGTTTCTCCATTGCAATGCCCTACAGAAAGTCGTTTACCAGAGACCTGATGGAATATGTGAGGGGTATGTGACATGCTTGAATATAAAGATATCATTCGGATGGTTGCCGTGTTCCTGATGCAGCTGCTCATCTGTGAAGCTGGCTTTCTGGTTGGGCTTCCCAGAAGAAAGCACTTTACAGTCCGGCTGATTGGTTCTGCTGTCCTGTTTATCGGAGTGGTCGGCGCGAATTTGTATGTGCGCAGGATCCTGCCGGGCGAAGATATTGTCCTCATGGCTCATCTCAAGAGCATTCTCTATTTTTCCGTCATTGTGTTCGCCAATGCTCTGGCGGTCCACCTGAGCTTTGACACAACGTACCCCGGCGCATTGTTTGCGGTCATCGGCGGTTATTCCATTGAGCATGCTGCCAGCCGCTTTTCGTACATCATCAAGGCCTGCTTTTTTGCAACAAAGCCCCTCCCGTCCGTGCTGAATTATGTAGGACTGAATTTCCTGATTCCTCTTGTCTTTTCCCTCCTGAGCTATTTTCTCCTGATTCGTCGCAGCATTGCAACCAATCAGCTGCAGTACAATAATAAAAAGGTCCTTGCCGTTTCCGGCGTGAATCTGTTCATCTGCGTTGCTCTCAGTCTCCTTGAACCGGAACTGGTGGCTGACTCGGAGATCTCGGTTCTGATTACCTGTGCGAGCTATGTGAACGCAATCGTGGGCTGCCTTCTGTGTCTGCTTCTTCAAGTGGGGCTTTTCCGGGAAAGCGAGCTGGATGAAAAGAACCGGATCCTTGGAGAAATGTTGCAGCTGGAACGTGAAAAGCAGGCGCTGTCCAAGGAGACAATCGACATTATCAACCAAAAATGCCATGATCTACGCCATCAGATCCGCATGCTGGAGAGACAGACACCGGAGGAAAGAAGCAAATCACTTCAAAGCATCTACGACGCAACCCGCATTTATGATTCCATTGTCAAAACAGGCAATGGCTCCGTTGACCTGGTGCTGATGGAGAAAAAGCTGTTCTGTGAAAAGTACGACATTCATTTTTCCTATCTGGTGGATGGCGAAAAGTTCAATTTTATGGATGAAGCGGATATTTATGCCATGCTGGGCAATATGCTCGATAACGCGATTGAAAGCGTCATCAAGGAAAGCGACCCGGACAAACGTATCATTCATTTCGTCGCGCATACGCGCAGCGGCATGCTGTACATCAACATGGAAAACTATTGCTCCACACCAATCCGCTTCCAGGACAATCTGCCGGAAACCAGTAAAACTGACAAGGCATTTCACGGTTTCGGAACCAAGAGCATTGTCCATATTGCAGAAAGCTACGGAGGTACGGTGCTGTTCCAGCAGGAAAACAATTACTTTTCCGTCGAAATTCTGATCCCCCTGAAAAACTGACCGCTGCCTGAAGCGGTCTTCGGAACATCCCTCTGTGATGGAAGGATGTTCCTTTTTTGTGCTGTTTTTACCAGAAAACAGAGGAAATATACCACCCTCATTGACGCCCCGAGGGACGGCTCCTATGATGAATTCGCGCGCAACGTTCAGGAGAATACATGGAGGCGATGACAAATGAAAAAGAAAAATCTGTTGAGAGGACTTACATCTGTATTTGCCGCAATCCTGGCATTCAGCATCGTGATGACGAATACGGCCATGTCGTATGCGTCCATGCTGAACTCAGCTCTTGGCATCTCTACCGGGAAGTTTGTGCACAAGGATGGTACAGCCAAGGAAGAACCCATCTTCTATGCCAGTGACTATGGCGATGTCAATCATCTGACCCAGGAAAACCTGGATGCCCTTCTTGCTGACGAAGACGCCTTCGTCGAGCTCGAAGAGGAAGAAGGCGCAGTACTTCTGCGCAACAACAATCATGCACTGCCTCTGAAGGAGGGTGAGCGCAGGGTTTCCCTGTTCGGTCACACTTCTTCCGCCGATCCGCTCTATAAGAACAGCTCCGGCGGTGGCAACATTGATCCCACCCGTGTTATCAGCTTCTATGACGCTATGAAGGAAAAGGGATTCGAGGTCAATGAGACGCTGTATGCTGCCTATCAGACGCCTTTTGAGATCAAGCGTTCCGGCTTCTTTGGTCCGGCCGTGATCGAGCGTCCCGCCTCGTTCTATACCGATGAGCTCAAGGCAACCTTTGCAGATTACAGCGATGCTGCCATCGTGGTAGTCGGCCGCCGTGCAGGCGAGAATGTCGACATCAGCGCGAACGATGAAGAGGGCATCAGCGGCCTCGCACTGCACAAGGATGAAGCAGATATGCTGCAGATCATCAATGATTCCGGCGTGTTCAAGAAAATTATCCTGGTTGTAAACAGCGCGTTCCCTATTGAAATGAAGCATCTCGATCAGTACAACATCGACGCGGTCCTGTGGATCGGCACGCCCGGTCTGGTCGGCTTCCGCGGTGTGGCGGACATTCTCAAGGGTGAAGTCAATCCTTCCGGCCATCTGGTCGACACGTTTGCCACCGATTCCCTTTCCGCTGCCGCCACCCAGAACTTCGGCAACTTCAATTATGTGAATGCCGATGAAGTCAATGAAGGCTGTGCAGACAGCAAGATTCCTTCTCCCTTCCCCATCAACTATGTCGGCTGCTACATGGTTTATCAGGAAGGCATTTACGTCGGCTACAAGTACTATGAAACCCGTTATGAGGATGCCATCCTCGGTCAGGGCAATGCCTCCGGCAAGGCCGGCACCTTTGCATCCAAGGACAACTGGAATTATGCAGAGGAAGTTCTGTATCCCTTCGGTTACGGCCTGAGTTATACAACCTTCGTGCAGAAGCTTGGTAAGGTTTCTGAGGAA
>Ga0129307_1001179_pt1 | contig 30408 bp, 27 predicted proteins | sample P1105metagenome_FD_94437 | JGI IMG/M metagenome (GOLD analysis project Ga0129307, IMG submission 94437) | Capybara group fecal microbial communities from Wisconsin, USA - P1105 metagenome | ecosystem: Host-associated > Mammals > Digestive system > Large intestine > Fecal | place: USA: Wisconsin...
GTCGATTTCGGTTTGCAAGACGCTAAGGACATTCCCAAGTTGTTGAATGAATATGTGGATTACTACAACAATCAACGGCCTGCTGCCGCCTTGCAATACAAAAGCCCCGTCCAGTTCAAACTGGACCAGGGCTTCTGACGTTTTTTTATTTGTGTCTACTTTTGCTTGACAGGTTCATACCTGTCAGGTATCCCGGTTTTTTCATATCTACAGTTTTTCAAATAGCTTTTACTCATTTAAGACAACTATCAGGCGCACTATGCTGTGTCGGACCGGGTATCATCTTTTTACGCCCGGACAATGTGAGATGATGTAATCCAGCACGAACTCAAAGTCATCATCTTCTGTATAGACCTGATTATGTTCGAGTCCCTCTTTTATCTTTATTACGTGCAAGCGTTTATTCGGGGTAACTTTTTTAACCCCTGAAAACTCGGTATACATCTCGGTCCTCTGAGCGGAGAGACCGCTTGCCATCGTTCCTGCTCTGCCGGAGAACGCTCCGGCCAGGATCGCGGCATTTCCTATCTTTCTTGCTTTTTCAGCCTGGGAAGGAATCTGTCTATGTATTATCCCCTTTTCATCCATCTCGAACTCCACACTGTATCTGCCGCCCATGATCAATGCATAGATAAGATATCCGAGACCGGACAGGACAGTCATTCCAAGGACCATATATGCGAATAGAGGCAGGTTCCCGAGGGCATTCCTGAATCCCTGATCTATGATATCGACAGTGCTCATGACCGCAAAAATACCGAGGATTATAAAGAACAGTATCTTCCATACCAGAAAAAAGAACATGGGATTCCTGTACAGATTCACTTCATACGTCCAGCGATATCTGCCGTCATCGCAGAGCGTAACTCTTTTGTTAAAGATTCTATTATCATTCATCATATGTTCCCTTTACTTCAGAAGAGGAAGCCCGCATTTCTGGCATCTGTCGGATATTACGGGATTATGGGTCGTACAGCCGACACATGCGATATATGGAGCCTGGGATTTATCGTACAGTTCATACGGGAACAGGAACTGCGGATGATACCTGAACTGTGCTCCGACCCTAAGATAATCCCATGCCCAGATCTGTGATCCGTCCCGCTCCACAAGTTTTATCTTCTTTCCGTCTTCACGCTTTGCGACCGTGATGTACTTCGTATAGTAACTGTTATATGAACTGTTGTTTCTCTCTACACGTCTTGTCTTTTTATCGGTAACGACAGCATCGTATGTATGCTTTGCACGGCTTTTAACGAGACTCACAAGTGCAAAGATCAGAAAAACTGCAGAGACTATGCCGCCTATCAGAGCAGCCTTCCCTGTTTCCATCTTTTTCGTCACAAGACTGTATATCACGAATCCTATAAGAGGGATAGGAACAAGTATGAGACCGAAGATCCCAGCTGCTTTGCGGTTCTTCTTTACGGCTGCAAGAATCTCGGGATCATTTACCCTGTCTGAAAAGCCCGGAAGAGGTATGCCGAGGCGCACAGCACCGTTCCCCGCATATCCGGGTCCGGTATACATCTGTGCGGCATATGGTCCTGAAGGCTGAGCATTCTGCTGAGCCGTGAACTTATGTGACTGAGCTGTGTTTTGAGGTGCTCCGCACTGAGGACAGAATCTGACATTATCGGGTATCTGCTTACCGCAGTTCGAACATTTCATAATATTACCCCCATCAACTGTTTATTCAGTTAGATTTTACTATACTCTGAATACACTGCTCAAGTGCGAGCAATCCTGTAGTTCATACTTGACTATATCATAAAAGAAAAGCCCCCTCGGGTCTTCTCAGAGCCTTCAGGGGGCATTTTATTTCTGATGATCATTTATACCTTTTACAGGTTATCTCTTCTTTACTGTCCTCTCGATGAGCTTTACGAGTTCAACTATCGGTATGATCGACAGAGCTATGAACATAGCCACTGCATACTCTCCGATAGTGAGCTGATAGAGCCCGACTGCCTTTCTCAGGAAAGGTACGAATATCACTGCTGCGGTAAGTATGAACGATAGTATCATGGAACCGAACAGATAGATATTCTGAGTCTTAAGAGAGAATATCGAATGTCTCTGTGACCTCATATTGAGCGAATGGAATATCTCAGCCATGCTCATGGTGAGGAAGGCCATCGTGGTACCTATCACGCTGTTGCCGAAGCCTATCGTGCCGAACTCCATCTTATATCCGACAGCAAAGGATATGAATGTGAGTATCGTAACGAGGATACCCTGATAAATGATCTCTATTCCGGTCCTTCCAGCGAATATGCTTTCATCAGACGGACGCGGTTTCATCTTCATTACATCATCCTCAGCATTTTCCATTCCGAGCGCAAGAGCCGGGAAGCAGTCGGTCACGAGGTTGATCCAGAGCAGATGTACAGGCTGCATTATCGTGAAGTTCATAAGAGTCGAGAACATGATGCAGAGCACCTCAGCCAGGTTAGACGAGAGGAGGAACTGTATGCACTTCTTTATATTGTCGTAGATCTTCCTTCCTTCTTCCACAGCAGAGACTATGGTAGCAAAGTTATCGTCTGCGAGGACCATGTCCGCCACTCTCTTTGTGACGTCGGTACCTGTAATGCCCATTCCTACTCCGATGTCGGCGGCCTTTATGGATGCGGCATCGTTGACACCGTCGCCGGTCATTGCGGTGATCGCATTAAGAGCCTTCCATGCTTTTACTATCCTGACCTTATGCTCGGGCTGAACCCTTGCATATACTCTGAAATATTCGACCTTGGTGGCAAATTCCTCATCCGGTATCTCATCCAGTTCGAGGCCGGTAAGCACCTGGTCTTCATTCTCTATTATGCCGAGATCCTTCGCAATGGCTATGGCGGTATTTCTGTGGTCACCTGTGATCATAACGACCCTTATGCCTGCGCTCCTGCACTGTTCTACTGCATCCTTGACCTCAGGCCTTATCGGGTCGATCATCCCGACGAGTCCTATGAATAACATATCCTTTTCGCAGGTCTCAACGTCATAGGCGGAAGGTCCGTTGTCATACACCCTATATGCAGCTCCGAGGACTCTGAGCGCTCTGTCTGCCATGGCAGTCATGGAACTGAGGATCTCTTTCTTTCTCTCCTCGGTCATAGGGACTATGCCTTCTTCAGTCAGATATCCGCTACATACCTTGAGGACTTCATCGGGAGCGCCCTTCGTGTACTGGACTATGCTTCCGTTGTCATCGTGTATCGTGGACATCCTCTTTCTGTCCGAATCGAACGGGACCTCTCCGATCCTTGGCATGCTGATATCATATTCGTTCTTGTTTATACCTTTTGTAAGACCGTAGTTCACAAGAGCATTCTCTGTAGGCTCGCCTTCGACTTCACCTTCTGAATTGAATACAGAGTCACAGCAGAGAGTCATGGCCTTTGCAAGCAGATCCTCGTCAGAGGCCACAGACTGTACGACGGTCATCTTGTTCTGTGTGAGCGTGCCCGTCTTGTCAGAGCATATTATCTGGGTACATCCGAGAGTCTCCACTGCTGTAAGCTTCCTGATGATCGCTCTTCTCTTAGCCATCTTGGTGACACCGATCGAAAGGACGATGGTTATTACCGCAGAAAGGCCTTCAGGTATTGCGGCCACTGCAAGGGATACTGCGATCATGAAGGACTTGATGAGAACAGGTATCGTAAAGGATCCGTTCTCAATGACTCCGAGCACGAATATCAGGAGACATATTCCGGTCACGATGTAGGTAAGTACCCTGCTCAGTTCGGAGAGCTTCTTCTGAAGCGGAGTCTCTTCGTTCTCTGCCTGTGTAAGAGCATCTGCTATCTTACCCATCTCAGTGGACATACCGGTATCAGTGATGACTGCAACTCCTCTTCCATAGGCCACGGTACTTCCCATGTAGACCATGTTGGCCCTGTCTCCGAGAGGGATATCTTTTCCGTCTTCCGAAGTGAGTTCCTTCGTATCCTTGTCGGAAGGTACGGATTCACCAGTGAGAGAAGATTCCTCGACCTTGAGGCTTGCCGTCTCTATGAGCCTTCCGTCTGCAGGTATAGCGTCTCCCGCTTCAAGAAGCACTATGTCTCCTCTGACGATCTCTTCTGCGGGTACGTGCTTAAGGTCACCGTTCCTGTATACCTTTGCTGTCTCACCGCTCATCTGCTTCAGAGCGTCTATGGCCTGTTCTGCCTTGCTCTCCTGGATCACTCCGAGCACGGCATTCACCACTACCACGAACAGTATGATGAAAACATCCATGAAGGATTCCCCGGAATACGCGGCCGTTACAGCGGATATCACCGCCGAGACCAGCAGCATTATTATCATCGGGTCGGCCAGCTGCAGCAGAAACCTCTTTATAAGAGGCACCTTTTCTGCTTCCTTGAGCTTGTTCCTTCCGTCTCTTTCGAGCCTCTTTAAGGCTTCCCCATCGCTCAGGCCGTGAGCGGAGGAGCCGAACTCTTTAAGGACGGTCTCTTTCGTTTCTAGATAATGTTTCACTTTTCCTCCTGACATAAAAAAACACGCAAACAGAAATGAAGTGTATTTTTCTGTCTACGAGTCTCGTTCATTAAGGCAAACCATTCTATTACTAGACGTGTTGTTGATTTGACACACAGCTAACTGTGCAAACTACTCCCTCAGGGATCTTTTATGTCCTTGAATAATGTACACAAATTGAAACCTGAAGTCAACCCACTTTTATCAACTCTCATAAATATGGCTGTAAAATATATGTAAAGGGTTATTTGAACATAGATGGCCCTTTTGTACCTTCGGTTTGACTGAAGGGCATTTCGACAATACAATTAACATATATCGAATTAGAGGTGTTTTAATTGAACCAGACATCACTTAAACCGGTATCGGTAAGTCAACTGAATCTTTATCTGAAGAATCTCGTGCAGGCAGACCCTCACCTTAAGACCGTTTGCGTGGAGGGAGAGATCTCGAATCTCACGCTTCATTCCTCCGGTCATATATACATGACCCTCAAGGACGACAGTTCTGCAATAAGGGCTGTTATGTTCAGGGGGTACAGGGCCTCGCTGAAGTTCATCCCCAAGAACGGCATGAAGATACTTGTGATAGGTGACGTGAACGTATATGACAAGACGGGCACCATACAGATATATGTGACAAAGATGATGCAGGCAGGCATCGGGGACGTATATATGCAGTTCGAGGAGCTGAAAGCCAGGCTCCAGAAGGAGGGGCTGTTCAGCGAGTCCCATAAAAAACCGCTTCCCAAGTATCCCTCCCGTATAGGTCTTATCACATCCCCCACTGGAGCTGCTCTTCAGGATATGAAGAACGTTATACGTAGACGCTATCCCCTTGTGGAATACACTGTCATCCCAACTACAGTCCAGGGACAGGAGGCTGCCGCCGACATCGTGGAAGCCATCAGGCGTGCAGATGCCATGGGATTTGATGTGATGATACTTGCAAGAGGAGGCGGTTCTCTTGAAGACCTCTATGTATTCAATGACGAGACCGTAGCAAGGACCATCTATGCATGCGAGACCCCGATCATCACGGGCATAGGACATGAGATAGACTTTACGATCGCAGACTTCGTGTCCGACAAAAGGGCTCCTACTCCGTCTGCCGCCGCAGAGATCGCCATACCGAGCACCGAAGATGTGCTGATGGATCTTATGAATTCGGAGCAGAAGCTGAATCAGAAGATGCAGATGATGCTGACCACCTTTGAGTCGAAGCTGAAACTGGCCTCTTCAAGGATCGAGAGCCATTCATCAGTAAGGATAAGCGGGACGCTCTCGAGGCTCGATGTAATGAAGCACAGACTTGAGAGCCTTGTCACCGTGCTTCTTAATGACAAAGGATCTAAACTGAAGATAGATATCGAGAAGCTAAATGCATCAAACCCGCTTGAGCTGTGCAGAAAGGGCTTTTCAAGAGTGACGAAGGAAGACGGTTCTCCCCTTTCAAGAGCGAGGGATGCCTCAAAGGGAGACAGATTATATATTACCCTACCGGACGGAAGGATCGTTTCGGAAGTCAGGGAAATTGAGGAGAAGGATTATGGAACAGACGTTTGAACAGAAGATAGGTGAACTTGAGGAAATACTGAAGGCTTTTGAGAACAAGGATCTGGAACTCGACAGGTCTCTTGAGCTCTATGAAAAAGGAATAAGGCTCATCAGGGAATGTACGAAGGCTCTGGAAGAAGCTCAGAAAAAGGTGGAAGAGATCAATGCCCGGGAATGAAAGGCCCGATGTATGAAAGACCGCGGATCATGAAAGATCTGCGGCCTTTTTCTTTTTATCATCTAGAAGTATCAGTATCACTGTCACGGCTGCAAGGAGCGCGCATACGCTCACTATGGTATATGACAGTCTCACTCCTATTGCATCTATCAGTATCCCCATTATTGGCGAGACGACTATGCCTCCTATCCCGCTTCCGAGGAGGATGATGGTAGTTATCCTTCCCGCATTACTGTAGTACCGTTCGAGAGCCGTGCTCATGAGAGTCGGCCAGCATGGTCCGGCTACGAGACCGAAGAGCACGCACCATATGACTGACAGGATCTTACCAGGAAAGATCACCATGAACAGGTTCACGACAAGGGAGCTTAGTGCACAGAATATCAGAGTGTTCTCCTTCTTTGACCTGAACCTGGCTGAAGCAAGCTTGCTCACTACCATGGCAAAGCCTACCAGGGAAACAGACAGTCTTGCTCCGAGTTCATAGTCGAAGAGTTCCATAAAATAAAGTGCGGAATATGTAGTGAATCCGATCTCCATCATCGTATATATGAGCCCGAACAGTATCAGCATCACTATCACGAAGTCAATCCTGAACCTGTCGCTCGCATTTTTAGCCTTTTCCAGTTTCTTGACTGGTTCCGCTCTTGAGACCAAAAGAAGGACTATCGATATGACAGACATTATGCTTGCGATCAGGAATACTCCTCTCCAGTCCATTATCCCCTTTCCTATCAGGAATCCGAGAAGAAGCGGAGCAAGAACGAGACCGGATGAATAGCTTGCCTCGACAAAGCTCGTATATTCCCTTTCCTTCGCAGGATTTATCTCCGCAAGGAGCACGGTGACTATGGCAGGAGCCATTGAACCGCCGCTTGCATTTATGAAAATGGCTATTATGAGAGAAATCGTCGATCTGAACAGAAATATAATGAGGCTGCCGGAAAAGTAACAGACAGCACACAATATCGCAAGGAGCCTCTTGTCATATCTGTCTATGGCCCCTCCGAACAGTATCGGCATTATAAGCATCGGGATGAACTGCATCATGGAGAGCAGCCCTATCTCAGTATTTGTAAGAGCATATTCCTCGTTGATGTATATAGTCGAATACTGGTATCCCGAAAGCTGGGTACCTATTATAACCATTAAAAGAAGGAGTCCGGTTACGGTGAGCGTTTTCTTCATGTTTCCACCGTCAGATCATCTCAGGATCCCTGCCCATCTTCCTGAAGGATCTGATGCCGTAGATAAAAATGAATATACCAAGGGCACCTAAGATCCCGTCTATCAGAAAAGCATTTTTAACCCCTATATTGTCCACAAGGAAACCGCTGAAGATATTGCCCAGGTTATTTCCTATGTTGTTATATAGGAACAATATACTCGAGAGCTTGCCAGATGACTTCTCATCTAGGGAAAGTCCCATGCTGAAGGATAAAGGCCAGCACGGACCTGAGAATATCCCGAAAAGGAGCGTCCAGAGAAGAGAAAACTTCGGAACCGCAATTATACCCATCAGCATCAGTGACAGTGAGGGAAGAAGCAGGCTCAGACCCGTGAGTTTTACCTTGCTCTTCATCACCTTGTCACCGAACCATCTTGAGAGCGTCATGCCACCTCTGATCGCAGAAATACAGAGGGATGCGCTCAAAGTATCGTTGAGAAGGACTTCAAAATAATCCTTAGAGTAATTTATTATGCTGCTCTCGATAAGCATATAGAACACGAGAGTAAAGCCCATACAGACAAATGCCGGGGTCCATATGATCTTCTTCCTTTCTGCCCTTTCTTCCTCTGTCTCTTCATCTTTTGCGATGTCATCGGATTTACCGGGGGATTTCACCATGAGTATCATAACGAGCATGAGCCCAAGGAATACAGCTCCGATATAATAGACGACTCTCCAGTTGCAATGAAAAGTATTGATGAGAAGTGCCATTATGAGAGGAGAAACGAACGCTCCGAAAGACAAGGCTCCCTGTTCTATGTTCACATGCTTCGCATTGTTCTCGGGATCCACGAGCATTACAGCAGGATATGGAGACGCCATAAGGATATTGGAACCTATTCCCGAGATCACATATGCAAATGCAGTCATAAGAGGCCCGTTGGAGAGCGGTGACAATAAAATGCCTGTCAGCTGAACCACTGCACCAACGATCATTATTATCTTGATATCTATATGATCCAGTATCTTTGCAAAAACGAATGTCATCAGAAGTCCCGTGATGAGGTTGATGGACGTGATCGTAGCCATGAGTGTGCTCGATATGCCAAACTCGGTCTTCAGTTCAAGCTGTATGAATACGGTCGAGGAATAATAGAAACCGACGAAGAACTGAAGGAGATAGACTATTAGAATAATGAACGGGAGTTTCTTTTTCATGATTTCATCCTTTGCTGTAAATCTCTACTAGATTATAACAGAAAAAATACGGGTATAAACAGAGGAGAGTGTTTGCAGGAGTCAACTTATGTGTTGACACTGAAAAGGGTTTCATATAAAATAACAAACGTTGGATTGAGGCGGTGTAGCTCAGTTGGCTAGAGCAATCGGTTCATACCCGATAGGTCATGTGTTCAAATCACATCGCCGCTACCATCCATTAAGACCGGTCGATCGACCGGTCTTTTTTGTATTTAAAATGCCCGGTCTGTTATGAACGGGCATTCTTTAATTCTGTATTAGATTCAAATGAATCCTTTCTGTCTTGCAAGAAGGATAGCTGTTACAGTCTTGTTGTCAATAAGCTCTCCGGTATCTATCATATCGAAGACATCAGCTACCTTGTATCTCAGGCACTCTATGAATTCTCCTTCGTCAGGTGTAGCTTCGCTCATCTCCGTCACAGATGCATAGTACAGATATATCATCTCATCTGAAAATCCTGGACTGCTGTAGAAACTTCCCAGGAAAACAGGCTGGCAGCATTCGGCTCCGGTCTCTTCCTTCAGTTCCCTTACCGCACACACGGAAGGATCTTCTCCCTTCTCAAGTTTTCCTGCAGGGATCTCAAGTATGAGTTTCTTCATTGGGTAACGGAACTGCATTACGAAAAGAAGCTCACCCTCAGGAGTCTTTGCAAGTATACCAACTCCGCCCGGATGATTTACGACTTCCCTCTTGGAGAAGGAGCCGTCAGAGAGCTTCACATCATCCACATGGACGTTAATTATCCTGCCCTCGAATATCTGCTTAACACCGACAGTCGTTTCTGTGAGATGTTCAAAATCACATGAGCTCATGCTTCGGTTTCCTTTGCAAATTCAGCCATGAACAGCGTCTGGAGGAGTTCAAGAAGTTCCGGGTTCTTTCCGCCGACAGGAATATTGTCGATCTCGGAAGCGGACGCAAGATGTTTGGTAGTGCTTGCGATGATGATCTCATCGGCTGCCATCATGTCATCCACATTGAACCTTCCGTATCTTAAAGGTATCTCATTCTCCGCACAGAGCTTCTCAACTACTTTCCTCGTGATACCGGGAAGAATGAACTCGCTCTGAGGAGGCATGAGAAGTTCATCGTCTTTAATGATGAACAGGCTGGAATGAGCACACTCTGTAACATATGAACCTCTGTGGAGTACTGCCTCCTGGCATCCCGAATCCATTGCCTTCTTTGCGGCAAGTATATTAGGGATCAGATTTATGGTCTTTATGTCACAATGGAGGAACCTGGTATCCGGAACCGTTATAAGCCTCATCTTCTTCCTGTAATCCGGAGTCTTGAAAGGAGTGATCATGACGAGCAGAGCCGGCTCGATATTGTCATAATACTCATGCTTTCTCGGAGCAATTCCCCTTGAAGCCTGCCAATAGACCATAAGGTCGTCGTCATCGGCTTTGCTGATGAGATCGTTAAGAAGGTCCTTGAGATCTGTCTTAGACATGTTGAAGTCGATATCGAGTTTTCTGCAGCTTCTGTAGAATCTGTCGATATGGCGGTCGAACTGGAAAGGCTTCCTGTTCTCGCATATGGCAACATCATATACACCGTCTCCGAAATACACCGACCTGTCGAGCACCGGTATCTTCAGATTCTCGACTTCATCGATGACACCATTGTAGTAGCCAACCGTTTTCATAAAAAACACCCCTATAACAATTGTTTCAAGTTATTTTAATTATAATCCACCAAAAGGATTTACTCCAAATTATTTTTTGTGCAGTCGCTTCCCTGCACCAGCTTGTCTTCCTCAAAACGTCTGTTCAGATAGTTGAGGACCTTCTTCTTGTCAGCACTCCATAAAGGTGCGATAAGGTATCTTTTAGGGCCGTCTCCCGTGATCCTGTGTATCACCATTTCAGGTCTTATCGATCTTATACAGCATTCCAGGATCGTCGCATACTCTTCAAGACTCAGTGTGTCAAAAAGTCCCGCCTCATAGTCTTCTGCCAGATCTGTCCCCTTAAGCACATGGAGAAGCTGAAATTTGATGCCGTCACTTCCCGACTCTGAGATGAATCTTGCAGTATTGACCATATCATCAATTCCTTCCCCGGGAAGCCCGAGTATCATATGTGTTATCACGTTGATACCGAGAGACTTAAGATTCTTTACGGCATCAATATAGACAGAGTTGCCGTAACACCGTCTTATGTACCCGGCTGTCGACTCATTCGATGTCTGAAGTCCGAGCTCAACAAAAAGAGGTTTCTTTAAAGACAGTTCTTCCAGCAGATCCAGTACTCCGTCCTGCAGGCAGTCAGGCCTGGTGGCTATGGATATGGCTGTAATATCATCTCTTTCAGAAATAGGCATGAAAAGAGCCCTTAGTCTTGAGACAGGCGCGTAAGTATTCGTATAGCTCTGAAAATAAGCAATATACCGGGCCTCATTTCCTGCTTTGGCGGCAACTCTCTTTTTTGCCTTTTCGATCTGCAAGGAAACATTCCCCGTGATCCCTTCACTGAAATGACCCGATCCCTCAAGACAGAAAATGCATCCCCCTGTTCCGAGGGTCCCGTCCCTGTTCGGACAGGTCATGCCTCCGTCAAGGGAGAGGCGATACACCTTAGAGCCAAAACGCTCCCTCATATATTTATTAGCACTGTAGAAATGATCTCCCATATAAAGATAAAGACCCTTCATTACTGAAAGGTCTTGTAATTCATTGTCACTGTTATTTGCTCCACTCGTTTATGATCTCGAGAAGATCATCATAAACGGTCTGCTTGTCTACTTCGTTCAGTATCTCATGTCTCATGCCCGGATAGAGCTTATATGTCACGTTCTGATATCCTGCATGCTGAGGTCTCTCGACAGCCTCCATGAATGCTTTCTCACTGACCATGCATGGGTCTTCCTCTCCGGAAACGAAATGTATCTTCATGTCAGGATTTCTCATGACATATCCTGAAAGAGAATAGGTCCATTCAAGGAGATTGAACAGCCCGAGATATCCGTTTATAGTGAACATGAATCCGTCAAGAGGATTGTCGATATAATCCTGCACGACTTTCTCATCGTGAGACAGCCAGTCGAAATCAGTCTTCCTGTCCTCTATGTCCTTTGCGTAAGAACCAAAGGAAAGATTGTTCAGGAACTTGCTCCTGTATCTCTCGCCCTTGAAGGTACCGATTGCCGTGGCAATGGCCCTGGCTGCAGGAAAAGCCTTGTTCTCACTCGGGCTTCCGGAAAGGATGACTCCGTCAAGCTCGAAATCGTATTGCTTGATATAGCATCTTGCGATCAGAGATCCCATGGAGTGACCGAACAGGACATACGGCGTGTCTTCTCCGTACATCTCCTTCAGTTCTTCCGTCACATCATGGACGTCCTCTATTATCTTTCTGGCCCCGTTCTTGTAAAAGTATCCGTAATCGGAATCATCTTTTACGCTCTTTCCGTGGCCTCTTATATCATGGATGGCAGCAACATATCCGTTCTCTGCAAGGAACTCCATGAAGGGCAGGTATCTTTCCTTGTGTTCAGCCATCCCATGGATAAGCTGTACCACGCCCTTTATCTGTTTTCCATCATCGGGTGATACGATCAGTATCTCCCGAGGCAATCGGTCATTGTTGGTAGTCCCGTCGACTATGGCAGTCTTCATGATATTGTGTCAGAAACCCTCCGTTTATACATAGTTATAGTAAGTATAACAGAAAACACACAAATAAACAAACCCCCACCTGAAAACAGGCAGAGGTCTGTAAATATATCGGTTTTACTATGAAGATTACTTCTTGAGTTCTTCCTTGAGACCCTTGATGTACTCGCTGTCAACTTTGCCCTTGCATCCTGTGAGCTCGAAGGTATGTACTGCGAAATCTGTATTTGCCTTCTGTGCAACTCTGTAGATGAACTTGGCTTCAGCATCAGGAAGCTTTGCATCGAGGATAGCATTGTTGGTAGCTATAAAGAAGTCGGTAACGATGTTGACCTTCGTGATACCCATAGTGCATGCCTTTGATATGTTCTCGTCTCCGGAACCGGATCCGCCATGGAGAACGAGCGGCTTTCCGCATGCTGCGTCGATGTCCTTTAATCTCTCGAAATCGATGTGAGGTGTTCCCACATAAACTCCGTGAGCGGTTCCGACTGCAACTGCTAGTGCGTCTGTCTCGGAAAGTTCGAAGAACTTCTTTGCCTCTTCAGGAACTGTAAGCATTGATACGCCGTCGATGGCATAGTTATCTCCCTGTCCTACATGTCCGAGCTCACCCTCAACGCTGAGTCCGAGAGCATGAGCTATCTTTGCGAGCTCCTTGACTTCTGCAACGTTCTCTTCAAAGCTCTTCATGGAACGGTCAGCCATAAGGGACGTAACCCCGTTTCTGATTCCCTTGATCGCATCTTCAAAGGAAGGGCTGTGGTCGAGGCATGTAGCTACCGGAATATCGGTCTGTGCTGCAAGCTCAGCGATGAGAGCATGGTTATGAAGAACGGTAGGCATGTTGTGCGTAAGGAAAATGAGCGGGGAGTTCGTCTTTTCTGCAGCCTCGAATGCGGAACGGATAAATATCTCGTTGAAGCTCGGGATTGCCGGAACGCCGTACTTTCCTTCGTAAGCCCTGTTAAGGATGTACTTCATAGGTACTAACATTGTGAATTTCCTCCTAATTTCTTATCACTTTTGTGAAACTTTTTACATATACATATTATAGACCGGAAATATCAAAGTCAATCCGAATCTCTATCCATATGAAATAACCTTCATCGCTCTTCCTATTTTATTATTTACCTTCTAAGCCTTTCTTTAATATGTCAAATGCTTTTATATTTGCTGTATGTTTATCAATTTCTTCTTCCGTGATTATTATGTTCACTTGCGGTTTTAAAACTACAGAATAATAGTTATCATCCGGCAGAAATTCTATCCCTATTATTTTTACGCCAGTTTTGTCTTTATAAAGCAATAATTCAAGATACGAATTCGAAGTTGAAGAAATACATATTGTATGCGCTCTTACAATGCCTTTCCATACAGAACCATAGTTATATAATGTCTTGATAATCTCACCTTTATCTTTATATACTGATTCAGGCGCTACCTTTACTCCATTATTAATCCTAAGCACTTCCAACTGAAGATCAAATAGAAATAGTTCCGTGTCTTCATTGATTTCGATGATATCTGCAAAATCTATAACTTTGCCTTTATTCAATGACAAATGAAATCTATACATTAATTCTGAGGAAAGATCTATTACTTCTTCTTGAGAAATAATGTTAGTGTCAATCACATCAATCATAGATTTATTATCATGATCCATCACGCAAGACACAATAAGAAAACACAGTATAAGAATAAACAATGAAAATCTAACAAATCTCATCTGATTACCTCCTCAATCCTGTGCATAGTTAACAAGAAAATGAGTGGCTAATAAAGTGCCAAAAATATATATGATTTTATTAAACAATACTTTTCCATATACAGCAGTCAGACATTACTAAACAGTTCTGCCGTTTCCTTGATAACACCATTCTCTGATTCAAAAAGCCTATTCTTTATCTCGTTATAGTCAAATCTTACTCCAAGAAGAATCTTCTCAACACATAAAGGAATACTGGTATCTAGAGAATCAGAGTAAACTTTTACCTTCGTAATAAACCCGTCTTTAACATTCAGAAATATCTGCACCTCACCAAAGGACAGTCTGTCTGAGAACTCCTTTTCAAATACAGGTGTATGGCCATAGTTCCATTCCCAGGATGACTGTTCAAGATATATTTCGCTTATCTTGTCCACTTCTTTCTTCCCGGGCTCATAAGAGACGGGCGTTCCGTATTCTTCTCCGTACGCCTTTATAATCTCCTGCTTCATTCCTTCCACTGTAATCTCATCAGAGAGCTCTTTCAGGTTAACTACCCTGCTCCTCACGGACGTGACACCTTTAGCCCTGAGCTTAGTCTCGGAAGGATTTAGATATCCCTGGAGCTTCGACATATCGCAGTCAATCAGAAGAGTCCCGTGATGCGCTGACATACCGTTCTTCTTCGCAAAAGCATTTCCCGAGAACTTCTTCCCGTCTATCAGAAGATCGTTCCTGCCGGACATCTCCCCCTTAAGTCCGAAGCTCTCAAGGGCTTTAAGTATGACATGGAACTGCCTTAACTGATCGTATATGCCCTCTCCTGCTATGAAAGAGAAGTTGAGGTTCCCCCTGTCATGATATACGGCTCCACCGCCGGTATGCCTGCGTACAAGCTGGACATGATCCCTCTCCATCGCGGAAACGTTGCATTCCCTCCAGGCATTCTGGTTCTTCCCAATTATGACCGCATTCTCGTTCACATATAAATACAACATTATGTCGTCGCTTTTCAGATTTTCAAGAAAAAACCGGTCTACCGACAGATTCATCCATCCATCGAAAGACCGGCTGTCGTACAGATATACTGCCATGGCTTTACTCCACAAATCCCACTTTCTTATATACTTTCCTGAGCGTCCTTCTGGCCCTTCCCCTTGCCGCTTCCGCATTTCTGTAGAGGATGTCCATAAGGGCTTTCTTGTCGCTCCTTAATTTCCTGAACCTCTCCTGGAGCGGTGCAAGTTCACCTATTACCGCTTCGGCCACGGCTTCCTTCAGCGTGCCGTAGTTCTGTCCCCTGAATTCGGCTTCGGCATCCTCAGGAGAGATGCCTGAGCAAGCCGCATATATGGACAGAAGATTCGTGACACCGGGCTTATTCTCCGTGTCGAGCCTTATCTCGGCATCGCTGTCGGTCACTGCTCTTCTGATCTTTCTCCTGATATCATCGGGGCCGTCAAGAAGAGAGATATATCCGTTTGGATTCGGATCAGACTTGCTCATCTTTGAGGTCGGATCCTGGAGTCCCATCACCCTGGCGCCTGCTTTTCCGAAATAGCATTCGGGTATCGTGAATACGTCTCCGTATATGTTGTTGAATCTTAGGGCAATGTCCCTCGTCAGTTCGACATGCTGCTTCTGGTCCGCACCGACAGGCACGAGATCCGTCTGATAAAGAAGGATATCGGATGCCATGAGTATCGGATAAGTGAGAAGTCCGCTGTTAAGATTGTCCACATGCTTCTTAGACTTGTCCTTGTACTGGGTCATCCTCTGAAGCTCACCGGTATATGTATAGCAGTTTAAGACCCACTGGAGCTCTGCATGCTCGGGAACATGGGACTGTATGAATATCGTGTTCTTATCCGGATCTATTCCGGCTGCAATGTAGAGGGCAGCAAGATCGAGGGACCTGCTCCTGAGCTCTGAGGGCACCTGTCTTACGGTGATGGCATGCATGTCCACTATACAGTAAAGACAGTTGTACTCGTCCTGAAGAGCCACCCAGTTCTTGAGAGCTCCGAGATAGTTTCCAAGTGTCAGTGTCCCTGACGGCTGGATCCCGCTGAATATGACCTTTTTACGTTCGTTTTCCATGCTCCTTACCTCCTTTTCCTTCCTGCACCGGTACCGAATCTCTTAAGTATCACGTCTCCAATGAATTCCTTGTCCCATACATCAGTGTATATCATCCTTGCGTTTCTGAGTTCGTTAAGCTGAGGAGGAACTTCAAGCCCCGTGAGATCGGCCAATATGTCCGCAGCCTCGAATGCATCCTCGTGCAGTTCCTTAGTTATGGATCTTAAAACGTCCTGTGAGAACTTGAACGGGCTGGCGGTAGCTGCAAGGATCGAAGGAGTATCGTCTCCCATCAGTCTCTTGTATTTAAGATACACCGTCCTTGCCACAGCCGTATGGGGATCCAGCAGATATCCGTACTGCTCGAATGTCTCCTTGATAGTATTGGCTGTCGGGAACTCGTCTGCAAAATCTCCGAAGAACAGTCCGTCGAGTTCCAGCTTGTCGCTCTCCCTTATCCTGTAGTTGTTCTGTTCCTTCAGGTCGTTCATATACATTTCCACTGCCTTCGGATCCCTTCCCGTGATCTCGAATATAAGCCTCTCGAGATTGCTGGATACGAGTATATCCATCGAAGGCGACATCGTCTTGTAGAACTGCCTGTCTATCATGTAGACTCCCGACTCAAAGAAATCGGAGAGCACATTGTTCTTGTTGGAAGCACAGATGAGCCTGTAGACAGGAAGGCCTATCCTCATTGCATAATATGCCGCAAGTATGTTTCCGAAATTACCGCTCGGTACGACTATGTTGACCTTCTGACCTGGCCTTATCTCCTTTGCAGCAACGAGTCTTCCGTATGTGAAAATGTAATATGCTATCTGGGGAGCAAGTCTTCCGAAATTGATAGAGTTTGCGGAAGAGAGCCTGAGTCCCTGCTTTGCAGCATCGCTTATGAATGAAGGATCGGTGAAAAGATCCTTTATGGTACTCTGTGCGTCATCGAAATTGCCCCTTATCGCTGCCACGTAGATGTTATCGCCCTCCTGGGTTATCATCTGGAGCTTCTGCATGTCTGAGACCCCGTTGTTCGGATAGAATACACCTATCTTGGTCCTGGGAACGTTCTTGAAGCCTTCAAGAGCTGCCTTACCGGTATCTCCTGAGGTTGCAGTGAGGATCATCGCGTCTTCTCCGCTTCCTTCAAGGGCCTTTGACATGAGCCTCGGAAGCAGCTGGAGCGCTATATCCTTGAAGGCCAGCGTTGGACCGTGGAACAGTTCCATCACGTATTCGCCTTCATCTATCTTCTGAAGAGGCACTATGTCTCTGTCCGAAAATGAAGCATATGCTTCCCTGGCCATATCCTCAAGCTCTTCAATGTCGATGTCAAAGAACAGCGACAGCACCCTTGCCATGCATCCTTCGAAGGACATCCTGGACCATTCGACGATCTGAGTCACGTCGATCCTCGGAAATCTTTCCGGAACATAGAGACCTCCGTCCTCTGCAATGCCCTGAAGCACGGCGTCAAGTGCATTTATCTTTCTGGCTTTTCCTCTTGTACTGACAAGATACATTTGCTTTTTACCTCGTGATATCAGCGTGGATACGCATAAATTCGTATATTACATTATATAGTCACACACCCCTTTCGTAAAGTTTTATACTTTTATACATTCAGCACGGAATTTCTTCCCCAGATTTGAGGCTGACATCTCCTGTCATCATGTTAAGTGTTTAACATATGCAATTTTCCTTTATGAACAATTCAATTTTGAATGATTTGGCAATTAATTTACACGTCGTTCACATTTAAGATGAAATTCACCCTGCTAAAGTGTTGCAATGTACAATACGGATGTTACGATGAACATGAAGAATGACATATGAAGGAGGGATATGGTTATGTTTTTCAAGATGACACCGATGAGCAAAGCTTTCCTGTTCAGGGATAACGGCGACAGCCGGGTCAAGGGCAAAACCAGCAGGGCCAGCAAACTTACGATATTCCTTATCGTGATGGTATGTCTGGCAATAGTGATCGCATGCTTCGGTCCGTACCTTGCAGACCTTCTCTGGGAATGGGGTCAGAGGGACGTCAAGATCCCGAGTGATTATCCTAGTGGTGGAGGAAACACCGGTGACGGAGGAAACAATTATGCCGGATGGGCTGCGATCGCAGGAGCAAACGGCGGAGGAGGCTGGGCCGGCGGAGGCTGGTAAAACATATATGGACACATGGGATCCGGATAATCCGGATCCCTTTTTTATTCTCCCCATCTGCTTGAAACGTTTCCTGAAACAAACTATCATTTAATCATAGTACAATGAAATAAGGAGGTCTTTCAGATGCTGTATATCGGCGCTGATCTCGGCACTTCCTCACTGAAGCTTCTGCTCGTGAACGACAAGGGCGAGATCCTTAACTCCGTAACCAGGGACTATCCCCTTATCTTCCCAAGACCCGGCTGGTGCGAACAGGATGCCAATGAGTGGTGGAATGCTTTCGTCCCTGCGGTAAAGTCTCTTTTAGACGGGCATGATCTTGATGAAGTAAAGGCCATAGGTCTCGGCGGACAGATGCACGGACTCGTGATACTGGATGACAAAGATGAGCTCATAAGGCCCGTTATCCTTTGGAACGACGGAAGGACCGACGAAGAGACCGAATACCTTAATAACGTGATCGGCAAGGACAGACTTGCCGAATATACCGGTAACATTGCCTTTGCAGGCTTTACCGCTCCGAAGCTCCTGTGGATGAAGGAGCATGAACCGGAGAATTTCAGCAGGATCTCCAAGATCATGCTCCCGAAGGACTATATCAACTATCTCCTCACGGGAGTCCATTCCTGCGACTATTCCGATGCCAGCGGGCTTTTGCTCCTGGATGTAAAGAACAGATGCTGGAGCAGGGAGATGCTGGAGATCTGCTCAGTAAGGGAGGATCAGCTCCCTAAGCTTTTTGAGAGCTATGAGGTGACAGGAACGATCAAAAAGGAGGTCGCAGAGCTTCTTGGCCTTCCCTGTGACGTGAAGGTCATTGCCGGAGCCGGTGACAATGCCGCCGCAGCAGTCGGAACAGGTACCGTGGGAGACGGAGCCTGCAACATCAGTCTCGGTACCAGCGGCACTATCTTCACCAGTTCAAGTAAATTCGCCATAGACCCCATGAACAGCCTCCACGCCTTTGCACATGCAGACGGGACCTACCATCTGATGGGAGTCCTCCTGTCAGCTGCCAGCTGCAACAAATGGTTCTGTGAAGAGATACTCGGGACCGATGACTTCAATCATGAACAGGAAGGCATGGAAGAAACACTGGGAAAGAACAATATCTTCTTCCTCCCCTATCTCATGGGTGAGAGGAGCCCCATCAACGATACTTATGCAAGAAGCCTCTTCATAGGGATGAGCATGGATACTTCCAGACGCGATATGGTGCAGGCGGTACTCGAAGGAGTTGGCCTCTGTGTCAGAGACTGCGTCGAAGTCTCAAGGAAGATCGGAGTTGACATAAAAAGGAGCAAGCTCTGCGGAGGCGGTGCAAAGAGCCCTGTATGGAGAAAGATCATTGCAAACGTACTTGATATCCCTATCGACATACCCGTGACCGAACAGGGACCGGGATATGGAGCAGCGATGCTCTGCATGGTCGGAACGGGACTCTATAAAGACGTTAAGGATTGTGCCGATGCGCTAATACATGTAAAGGAAACGGTGTATCCGGATCCGGAACTGGTAGCTGCATATGACAGGATGTATGAGAAGCACAAGCTCCTCTACCCTGCCCTCAAGGATTTCTATGAGGTGATGAACAGATGAAGATTTCAAGTGTATTTGATGATGAGTTCAGGGAATACGGAAGAGTCATAACCGGATATCCGATGGATGAGCTCATAGAGAGCATGAGATCCATACCTCTCCCCGAAACGGGAACGGCATATGAACCCGATATCGACGTACTTAAAAAATGCGGAGTCTTCCCTCTTTTCAGCAGGAACCTCTTCGGAGGCCAGGAGATAGAGCTCGGGATGTGCTGGGGCAGCAATACGAAACTCAACTGCCTTGAATATCACAGAGACAGTGAGTTCAATGTCGGCTCCAATGATTTCATACTCCTGCTAGCAAAGAGGTGTGACATCAGGGACGGAAAGCTTGACACAAAAAAGGTAGTCGCATTCTTCGTTCCGAAAAGGACCCTTATTGAGGTATTTGCCACCACGCTTCACTATGCTCCTTGCGATGCAAAAAGCGGCGGACATTTCAGGGTCGCTGTAGTGCTTCCCAAGGGTACCAATACGCCTAAGGAAGACATAATAGAGATAGATGATGAGGACCGTCTCCTGTTTGCCAGGAACAAATGGCTCCTGGCCCACGAGGACGCTCCGGAGGCAGCTCAAGGTGCGTACATAGGACTCACCGGTAAAAATATAGACATCAGTGAATTCATCTGATAGATCAGGAGGAATATCATGACCAATATACCAGTAGTAAAATTAGGACTCATAGCAGTTTCAAGAGACTGCTTCCCCATCCGTCTCTCCGAGATGAGAAGGATGAACATCAAAAAGGCATACGAGGGTGAACTCTATGAATGCCCCGTCACAGTCGAGAACGAGCTCGACATGTTAAGGGCAGTCGATGACGTTAAGGAAAAAGAATGCAACGCTTTAGTAGTGTTCCTCGGAAACTTCGGACCTGAAACGCCTGAGACCCTAATCGCAGAAAAGTTCGACGGGCCCTGCATGTTCGTTGCTGCAGCCGAAGGAGACGGTGACCTCATAAACGGCAGAGGTGACGCTTTCTGTGGTATGCTGAACTGCTCATACAATCTCGGTATGAGACATCTAAAGGGATATATCCCCGAGTACCCTGTCGGTACGGCTGAGGACATTGCGGGAATGATCGAAGACTTCATTCCTGTCGCAAGGGCGGTCCTCGGAGTAAAAGGGTTAAAGATCATCACCTTCGGTCCACGTCCCCAGGACTTCTTCGCGTGCAATGCCCCGATAAAAGGCCTCTATGAACTGGGGATAGAGATCGAAGAGAACTCGGAGCTGGACCTCCTCGTCTCCTACAGAGAGCATAAGGATGACCCGAGGATAGAAGATGTCTGCAAGGACATGGCTGACGAGCTTGGAGTGGAAGGAAACAACTATCCGGAGCTTCTGCCGAGGATGGCTCAGTTCGAGCTCACCCTTTTGGACTGGATAGAGAATCATAAAGGCGCAAGAAAATATGTTGCCCTGGCAGATAAGTGCTGGCCTGCATTCCCGAAAGAATTCGGCTTTGAGCCCTGTTTCGTGAACTCCAGACTTGCTACAAGGGGCATTCCCGTTGCCTGCGAGGTTGACATTTACGGAGCACTCTCGGAATATATAGGCGCATGCATATCGAATGATGCCGTAACTCTTCTCGACATCAACAACTCTGTTCCGAAGAGCATGTGGGAGAGCGAGATAAAGGACAGGTTTCCCTATTCCCTCACCGATACATTCATGGGCTTCCACTGCGGAAATACACCAAGCTGCAAGATGTGCTCCGACAGAGCTGTCAAGTTCCAGCTCATACAACACAGACTCCTTGAACCGGAGGGAAGCGAACCCGATTTCACCAGGGGCACTCTCGAAGGTGACATCGCTCCTGGAGAGATAACCTTCTTCCGTCTACAGTGCGACAGTGAAGGCAATCTCAGGAGCTATATAGCAGAGGGTGAAGTTCTGCCCGTAAGGACTACTTCCTTCGGAGGCATAGGAGTGTTCGCTATCAGTGAGATGGGCCGCTTCTACCGCCACGTACTCATAGAGAAGAGATATCCACATCACGGAGCTGTTGCATTCGGACATCACGGAAAGTTCCTGTTCGAGGTCTTCAAGTTCCTGGGAGTGAAGGACATCAGCTATAACCAGCCAAAGGCCCTTCCATATCCTACTGAAAACCCCTGGGCTTGATACGAGAACATTCATAAAAGAGTCATAAAGAAATGTGACCCCCAAAAGTTAGATTCCGGTCTATCTTTTGGGGGTCTTTTCATCTGTAACGTACTATTATAGGCCTTCAGATCTGATGTTCACTCTCTTTTGATCTCACCCATATAGTTTCCGGTATTTCCTACGACTTTTTTCAGAAAATCCTTGAATACCTCCCTTGTAACGCTCCTGGAATCCTCATCCATGCCCCTGTAGCTCCTGTAAAGCTTTATCATTCCCTTGAGTTTGTTGCTGTTCAGTTCCTTCAGCGTTCCGGAGTTCGTATTCTCGAGTATCCTGTATACTGAGTTAAAGAAGCTCTCCCTCTTCTCAGAGTCAAGATCTTTTAGCCAGTCCCTGAATGAATCTCTCATAACTATTCCCACAGGAGACAGCATACCGTATTCCGTAAAGGCTTTACCCAAAACTTCCCAGGTATAAAGGTCATGCTGCTTAAGGCCTTTCTCACAGCTCTTTATCACATGAAGATATTCCCTGTGTCCGAGGAGCGTCCCTATCATGGAAGTCTGAGGAACAATGACTTTTATCTTCGGAAGCATCTCGTTATACTCACAGCTATTCAGTAATTCGTCATTGAAACCCGGGCCGTCGAAATTGAATACCATCCTTGTGCTTTTTCTGATTTTTTCGGAAGAGAAGCAGGCTGCATACACAGACAGATTCCCTCCTTTGGAATGTCCAGTGAATATGGCAGGATTTCTAAAGACTTCCAAAACGTCAACAGCATATCTGGAAGCAGCTTCCTGAGAGGGTATCCTCTCCATGAAAGACATGTTGAAATCCTCTTTCCAGCCCGTGAAAGTGCTGTCTGTACCCCTGAAGGCGATCACGGGAGTTTCAACTCCGTTTCCATTGTTGCAAAGGAAAGTGACCCCTGCGAACTGGAGCTGCTCCTGTTCATCGAGAATGCTCCTGAACAGAGTCGCCTGAACGTCACCGAAACGGACTGACGCCCCCGCCAGCCTTATGAGCTCAGGATCGTTCTCATTAAGTATCTTTCCCCCGTCATAGAGCTGGGAAGCAGATCTGAGCGTCACCCTGATGGAACTGTCATCTCCGATGATCTTCGAAAAATCGAGATACGACAGCCTTGCGAATATCAGTGCATCTATATCATTCAGAGGATCCTTTTCAAACGACAGGTCTCCTCTCCATCTGATGTAATCAAGAATGTTCGTCATATAAAAAAGGCCCATATCTCTATGGGCCATTTAGTCATACGGTCATGAACAGGATCCCTAGGCAGTTCGGCCCACAGTGACATCCTATCGTTGTGCTTGCTACGGTAACGTGGATCTCGTTGAAATCCGCATGCTTCTCTATCGCTTTTCTCACCGTATCCACATAGCTCATGTCTTCGAGTGATGAGTATGTGATGAATATCCTCGAAAGATCGAGAGCCGGATACTGTTCAAGGGTATCCTCCACATAATGCTTGAGGACTTTCTTAAGGTTTCCCCTGTATTTCTTTCCTACGCTCATGGATCCGCTCGTATTGTCCACTACTATGCAGGGCTTGAGGTTAAGTACTCCTGCTGAGAGTGCAACGACTCCTGAGCATCTGCCGCCTGCATGCATGAACTTAAGGGTATCGAGGATAAAGCTGGTATGGACCTTTCCCCTGAGTCTTTCTATCCTCTCCTTTATCTCTTCAGGCTCAAGACCTTCGGCTATCATTTCAGCAGCTTTTATGACAAGAAGTCCTATTCCCGTTGAAAGGTTGAATGAGTCGATCACATATACGTGCTCCCCTATCCTTCTTGCAGCCTCCAGACAGTTCTTATATGACGCTGTAAGCGCTCCTCCGAGGGTGAAATGAATGACATCAATACCCTTGTCGGTCCACTGTCTGAAATACTGCTCATAGTCATATGAGTTAATGGCAGCAGTCTTAGGTAACACCTTCCTTTCGAAATACGCATCGTATACATCCTTCGGTGTAATTGTCACGTTATCAAGATAATCCTTGTCCTCAAGGATTATATGGTACGGATATATCTCCACATTATATCTGTCTCTGAGTTCCTTTGTAAGGTCGCAGGTGCTGTCAGAGCTCAGTATGATCTTTCTTTCCATATGTCTCTCCGTTTCATACTGTTTTATATATTTTAACCCCATTGGTGTAAAAGATAAACGAAAGAATGACATAAACCATTTCCCAGACGTCATGCAAGGTCGCCGCCAACGGCACATATTAAAAAACAGCGGTGATTTATGGTATCATATACTGGAAACATTAGAAGTTCGAAAGGAGCGACTGAAATGGCTAAACTTGAAGTAGGACAGATATTCCCCGATATAGAGGTCGATCTCTTATACGGAGGAAAAAAGAACATAAAGGAAGTATTCGATGCTGACAAGACCGTGATCTGGTGTCTCAGATATGTGGGATGCACGGTCTGCAGATATGACATACACCTTGCTCAGCAGAGATATGATGAAGTCACCGCAAAGGGCGGAAAGCTCGTTTTCATGCTGCAGAGCAGAAGGGATATCCTGGAGAAGGAATTCGAGAACATACCTCTCCCCTTTGACATCATAATGGACCCCGAGATGAAGATCTATGAAGAGCTCGAGATCAAGCCGGCAGCATCCATGGAAGAGCTTGGCGGAGGAAAGATGGGAGAACTCATGGAAAAAGGCGCAGCCGCAAAGGCAGCAGGCTTCTCTCACGGAGAATATGAGGGCAACGAACAGCAGCTCCCCGCCATGTTCATGGTGGATAAGGACGGAAAGATCGAGTTTGCACATTATGCCAAGGACATAATGGACATGCCCGTACTTGACGATGTTCTCAAAATGCTCTGATGATTAACCGATGAACTGAGCCGGTCCTATAAGGACCGGCTTTTCCATTTTTCCGGATAGTCCACAAAAATGACTTTTTCCGGTCCATCTATGGTATATTAAATAAAAAAACAAAGGATAATATCCAATGAAAAAGATATTTAGGATAACTGCTCTTGTCCTGCTCCTCACATTCAGTCTTTCTCTTCTTACCGGCTGCATGAATGGGTTCCTGAAGGATTTCTTTGAAAAATACTTTGGAAAGATCTCCGAGCTTCCGATACCGGGCTCATCTTCATCATTTGTATCCGAGCCCGTCGGTTCCTCTTCAGAGGTCACTTCTTCAGGCATCGTATCATCATCCGTCGTGCCTGAACCTGAACCGGATCCCGTTATAACTGATGACAGAGCTGATGCTCCTACTGCAATAGAAGATCCGTCATACTCCCCTGATATAGTGGTGAGTTTCGAAAACATGCCCTATAATCAGCTCAGCGCGACCAGGATCTCACAAAGGCTTAAGGAGATCGGAAAGCTCCTGAGAATCGAAACGGATCATGAGAAGATCGATGAACTCGTCAATGAAGCCGAGCAGCTCATAGGTGATTACAACTATGCGTTCACTCTTGCGATGATCCACTCGGACCTCGATCCCTCGAACGAATACTGGAATGCGGAATATGACTATCTCAGAGACCATTATTATTCCCAGATCTCCATAGCCTCTACGGCATTCCTGAAGGATCTGTACCATTCTCCGGAAGCCAAATACATATCCGAGGAATTCGATATTGCGATCCCTGATGATCCCGACGCCGAGCCCGATTATGACGAGGAAGCCCTTTCCCGACTGAACTCGAAGCTCTCGAAGCTTCTGGGAGACTACTCCGATATGGTCAGCATGTCAACAATAACATATCACGGTGAGGAGTATACCTATTACGAGATCAACGCTCTTTCCGATCCTTATGCATACAAGGACGCTCAGGCGATGTGGCTGGACGAATACAATCCGAAGCTTGCCGAGATATATATAGAACTAGTCAAGACCAGGACCGCCATAGCCAAGCTCATGGGATACGACGATTACCTCGACTATCTGTTTAGCAGTGAAGGCTACTCATATACCCCTGAAATGGCGTCCCAGCTCATAGACAACATAATAAAATATGTCGTTCCCGAGTTCTCCGAACTTAAGGATATAGGCTATATATACGGCCCTGAGGTCGACGTTCCGTTCGACGAATTCATGAAGTGGCTGAAAGATGCCTTCAAGAAGATGGGCGACAACTTTACGGGAGTCCTGGACATACTTGAAAAATACGGACTCTACGATTATGAGGCAAGGAAATACAAAAAGTCGGAATACACCATCTACATAGACAGATATGAGGTCCCCTTCATGATGACCTGCTATAAACGGGATTTCAGCAGCATCCAGACGTTCATACATGAGTTCGGTCATTCATATGAGCAGTACATGTCATACAACAGATATGATGACGATGTGGACATGAGCGAGATATTCTCACAGACCCTCGAACTTCTCGTATCCCGTCATTTCGATCTGTATTTCGATATCGATACTACACAGATGCTGCAGTACGATGCTCTCTCCTCAATCTGCCAGACACTGCCGGGACAGGCCTTCTTCACTCTTTTTGAGTTCGAAGCATATTCCATGAATGAGGAGGAACTCACGGTCGAAAATCTGAACAAACTGGCAAGGAACTGTGCCGAAAAGCTGGATCTGTATAATGAGGATTATCCCGATTCATATGCAAGGAACTGGGTAACTGTGAGCCATATATTCGACACCCCTGTTTACACATTCAGCTACGTCACTTCTGCAAGCGTTGCGCTCCAGATCTGGAAGATCTCAAGGACAAATGAGCAGAAGGCTTTGGAAACATATGATAAACTCATAACCGCATCCTCCACGAGTTTCCTTGATATCATAAAGGAAGCAGGTCTCAAGAGTCCCTTCGAGGAAGAGACCATGAAGGATATAGGAAGAATAATCAACAAATATCTGGTAAATGAAAGCTGGGGAGAATGATGAAGATAGTATTAACAGGCGGCGGAAGCGCCGGACACGTCACACCGAACCTTGCCCTCGTACCCTATCTGAGGGAAAAGCGCTTTGAAATATCGTATATAGGATCAAAGACAGGAATAGAGAAAGATATCATAGGAAGAACGGATATCCCCTACTTCGGGATCAGTTCCGGAAAACTAAGGAGATATTTCTCCCTTCAGAACTTTCTCGATCCCTTCAGGATCATAAAGGGTTATTTCGAGGCTAAAAAGGAACTGAAGAAGATAAAACCGGATGTGCTCTTCTCAAAGGGCGGATACGTCTCCGTACCCGTCGTGTATGCCGCACACAGACTGCATATACCGATCGTCACCCATGAGTCCGACTATACTCCCGGCCTTGCAAACAAGCTCTCGATACCCAAAGCAGACAAGATCTGCTTCTCATTCGCATCCGCTGCGGAACATGTGGATCCGAAGAAAGCAGTCGTCACCGGAGCTCCCGTAAGGGATACCCTCTTCACGGGTTCAAGGGAAAAGGCTCTGGAGATGACGCGCTTTAAAGATGACAAGCCGGTACTTCTGATTATGGGAGGCAGCCTCGGAGCACAGGCAGTAAACGATGCCGTGGATGCCATTATCGACTGGCTTCTCGAAAGGTTCAATATCATACACATAAGGGGCACGGACAAGCTCAGTCATGACCTTGACGGGAAGGAAGGCTATTCTCAGTTCGAATACGTCGATAATGTAGAGGATCTCTTCTCCGTAACGGATTACATGATCTCAAGATCAGGCAGCAATGCGATTTTCGAGATACTGGCCCTCAGGATTCCGAATCTGCTTATTCCCCTCCCTCTCGAGGCCAGCAGGGGCGACCAGATCCTGAATGCGGAATACTTCCAGAAGGAAGGTTATTCCCTAGTGCTGATGCAGAACGATATCACTCCGGAAATCATGAAAAATAAAGTAGATGAGCTCATAGAAAAGGGTCCCGCTATGAAAGAGAGCATGGGCAAAAGTGACCTTTCGAACGGAGCCCTCAATATCTGCAACGTCATTTTCGAAACGGCAGGGATCTGATGAACGCATATATCTCCATAGTTGAAGACAATAAGCTCTCCCCGAAGGAAAGAAGAGAAAAACTGATATCGCTTGCTGACAACAGCACCATATCATCTCTTGTCATACTTGCTTTCAGAGAGACCTCAAAGGACAAGAAGAGACTTTATGTCAGAACACTTGCAGATCTTGCTCTCAATAAAAGTGTACGTGCCCTTATAGACCATCAGTTCGTACTTCATAGGGATATCCCCTCCTCACTTGTCGGCGACGATGACCCTAAAGTAAGAAAGAATGCCTACGAGCTCCTGGGAAGGCTACAGAACGCCGAATATCTTCCCCTGCTCATGATTGCCCATGAGAAGGAAGAAACGCTCTACGTCTTGCCCAGCGTCATACTTGCGCTCGGAAGATATTCCGACAGGCCTGAAGTCAGGGATCTTCTGAAAAATGGTCTTGATACCTTTATACCGTTAAACAATGACAAGAATGATATCGCCATAAAGGAATCGTATATAAAGGCGACAAATACATTTTCCGAAAGAGAGCCTCTCCTGTTCACAGACGGAGACCATATGCCTTTTGATGTTATCCTCACATGCCCGAACGCCAGGATCACCCAGAAGGATCTTTCAGGAATCGGTATCAATGCCATGGTGTTCGATGCCGTATCAGGCCTGGTGCTTGCAAAAGATATCAGAAGATTGCGGTCCCTTTATTCAGTAAGGTCTTTCTATGACATGGGAATATACATAACTGACGGAGAGAAACCAGAAAAACTTCTCAACGATGACAGTATCAGTTTTCTGATAACTGTTCTAAAAGAGCTGTATGGCCGGGACGATCTTCACTACAGGGTGGATGTCACCGGAAGGACCATAACAAAAAAAGAAAGAGCTGATGCAGTTAAGATCACCGCTGCAGCATTAATGCATACCGGACTCATAAATGACGTATCATCGTATGACATCGAGTTCAGATATGTTTTCATAGGCCAGAGATTTGTACTTGCCCTGTTTCCCGGATCTGTTAACGACAACAGGTTCTCATACAGGAAAAAAGCCATCAGTGCATCCATGCACCCGGCTGTTGCCGCATCCGTGTGTTCGGTTATCAAAGATAACTCAACAAGAAATGCAAGGATAATAGACTGTTTCTGCGGTGCGGGGACTCTGATACTCGAGCGCAGCTTCTTTCCATATGGAAAACTCTATGCTTCAGACATATCCAATGATGCTCTAAATGCACTGAACGTTAATGCAAAAACTCTCGGCGTAAAGATCGAAGCCTTTCCGCACAATGCCGTACAGCCATTCAGAGAGAAGTTCGATGAAGTTTTGGCCAACATGCCGTTCGGACTCAGGGTCTCCAGCCATGCCTCAAACGAGAAGCTGTATTCCGAGTTTTCCGACAACCTTTACAGCATGCTGGAAGACAACGGGATCGCATACATGTTCACAAATGACAAAAAACTGTTTTCCGACGTTTTCACAAAACGGTTTGAGATCACGGGAAGGATTCGCTTCCAGGCAGGAGGCCTCTATCCCACTCTTTTCATACTGAAGAAGAACTCATAAAACACGACCTCACGGACAGATGCCCGGGGAGGTGATAATAGACCTCCCTACTCAAATAAATTGCAAGAGAGAGTATATGCTCTATATAATGTAAATGATCAAAAACCACCATACAGAAAGGAATCATATATGGATCAACAGAATAACAACATGAGAGATCAGCAGTACGGCAATGCTCAGCCTCAGCAGAATCAGTATAATTACGGACAGAATCCATACCAGTATCAGGCACCTCAGCAGGCACCTAATCCTCAGTATAATCCTCAAGCTCAGCCTCAGTATCAGCAACCACAATATCAGCAACCACAGTATCAGCAGCCTCAATATCAGCAGCCATATCAGAATCCACAGTACTATTATGCTCCTGTTCAGGAAGATCCTTTAAAGAAGTTCTCGACTTCTTTGCTCGTAATCGGCATCTTACTTATCATAGGCAGCATAATCAATTTGATATCTCAGGCATCGCTGTTCACTATGAGGATCCCAATAAGAGTCCTTATGAAACAGTACCCGCTTGCTTTCTGGGGTACTATCATCATAATGATAGGCGCCATATTCCAGCTCATAGCCGGTATACTCGGAATAGTTAATCGTAAAAAACCTACAAGGATGACCGTCAATATCATAATGATATCGATCCAGATTTCCCTGTTCCTAATAGGTCAGATAATGATACTGAAGTTTACCGGTTTCAGCGGAAAGAACATCTTTACCGTGATCAACAGTTTCTTCCTTCCGATACTCTATCTCGTTATGTGCGTCAGGATCAAGAACGCGGGAAAGTCTTTGAGATAATCCTCTAGTTAAAGAAATACTCCTCTTTGATATGTACCCCCATTACTGGACAAAAAGCCAGTAATGGGGGTATTAATATGAAATACAGTAATGAATTCAAACTCCGGTGCATTGAGATGTACAATCAGGGAAAGTATCCGAAAACACCA
>Ga0129307_1001180_pt1 | contig 30399 bp, 21 predicted proteins | sample P1105metagenome_FD_94437 | JGI IMG/M metagenome (GOLD analysis project Ga0129307, IMG submission 94437) | Capybara group fecal microbial communities from Wisconsin, USA - P1105 metagenome | ecosystem: Host-associated > Mammals > Digestive system > Large intestine > Fecal | place: USA: Wisconsin...
AAGACCAGTTTCTTTAGGGTCATACTGCTACGTTTCTCCAATCATAGAACACTTAAATTCGTTAAACATACGCTTGCCAGTTTGGCAAACACAAAACCCATGTGGGAATATACCTTCAAAAATAGCATTAGTCAAATACTTTTCGGCAAAAAACGCCATTTTTCGTGTAAAAATTACACAGGTATAGCCTTTGGGGGGAAATTTATCTGTCAATCCTCGCTCGGAAGATCGTCCTTCTCGTCCTCCTCCTTCTTTGCACCTTGAATTGAAACACGGATTTCCTGACAGGTCTTCTTGATGTTCTGCAAGACCTTGCGAGCACGCGTGCCAGCTGACTTGTTACCGCGTTGGAACTTTTCGTATTCGCGTTTGAAATTTTCAATTTCTAGTTCAAGATCGTTTACTAAACTCATAAGCAAACTCCAAAAAAAGATGCTTTTTGGAAAATAAATAAAGTTTTTGCTAAAAATTCGCAGTTTTGCAAAATTACGTTTACGTTTACAAACTATTACATAGTATTGGCACAATTCAACAACTTATTAACAGTGTGATAACCGCCACAGATTCTCAAGAGCATTCCAACCAGCTTCTCCGACGTTTTCGGAGAAATCATTGACGAACATAGCGATGTGAGATTTGATGACTTCTTTGTCATCAATTTGAGCTTTTTCGACAATAAAAGGCGAAATCGGGTCGATTCTATTTCGAGCAACCTGGAGGCTACGGCGTATTTCATTTTCGACTTTTTCGATGGTTTCAAAGCCGAGTTCCTTCTTGGCGACCGCAATACCCAGCGGAATCGGGGAACCCGTTTCTTGCTCCCAGAACGCCCCCAAATCCTGCAAAAAGTGGAGCCCGTCGCGTTTCCACGTAAAGCGATGTTCGTGGATGGTAACGCCCTGAGAGATGTTCTTGCCCAGAAGACCTTGGTAAACCTCGTTAAAGAGGGCGTAACGGAGTTTCGGGGCATTTTGGAACTGATGGGAATACCAAAATTTAAAAAGGAGCGCTGCGGTCGTATTCGCCCCCGGAAGCGTCGTTTCGAATTCCGGGTTGAAGGAATCCGCAGCGGAAGAGAGCAAAAGAGGGCCGCAGCCGTAACCGATGGCACCGCCGCAACCGAGGCAGCGGTATTTTTCGCTGATGCTTGGATAGACTTGCGCGCTGATTTTCGCGACATCGAGTTCGCCCCGCATGACTTTTTCGTTAAGCGTCTGCACGTCGGCATAAGTCACGTCCCAGTCAAAAGGTGAATTTTCGAGGCCATGAATCAGGGCTTCGTAGATGAACGTATCGTTTGGGCAAGTGGAGATACCGAGTTTAAGACGCATAATAAAGCCTATTTATTCTTGATGCAACGTACAGAATAATAGTAATCATAACTGAAAAGAAGCACCTCCGCTGAAAACATTGTATTTGAGGCGGAGCCAGCAATCTCAGCAGAGAATCCGGCAAATTTATCGTCTATTTTTACAGCATTTGCCGTCCAAAAAGAGGCCGAATATCCTTGAAAGCCAAAGCTCATATAACGATTTGGGTGAACGTAGATATAAACAGACGTATTTACACTAGCTTTACCAGTAGGGATTACCGAAAATCCATAAGAGTCAAGCGGTTCACCACCGAACCAGCCAGACTTGCTCACAAGCTTTTGAGCGGCAACATCTTTCCCTCCAAGCTCGTCGAACAATTTTTCCCACTCGGTCATGGAGGGCAAATGCCATCCATCAGGGCAAACGCTTTGATATAAAGCCTCGATTTTTGCGCTATCCCTGCAATCCATCTGTTTACTAGAACAACTTCGCAAGCTATCAATGCGTTCATTGAATATAGCCTTGAAAGAGTAGTACCGTCCCATCGCATCGCACAATTTTTCTTTATCTGCATAGCACCATGAGAATTTCGAGGAATCTGGGGGTGTAGGAGCCTCATAATTCAAATTTTCTGCCATCCAGACCTGATCGCCAATTTTTACGGTTTTATACACTTTTCCATCGCGCGAATCAGTCATTTCGCCATAATTCACATCTGGATTGAAACGCGATTCTTTCGGCACTCGTAAATCCAGAACATTCAGTATTTCTTCTTCGTAATCCATGACACAACGGACAGGAATAAAATCATACACTCTTGTCTCGGCATGCTCAAAAAAACGATATTTAGTCGCATACGAATACGAAGCCGTTTCAAACCCATCTTCAAAGGCCATCCAAAAAAGCGGATACAAAAAATCATTTATATGCCAGGCATAAGTGACATCAGTACTTATAGAGTCAAACGTTGTTTTAAAAGCGAGCTGCTCGTCATATGAAAAATCATAATTTCTCGGCAAATGCCACCCTTCCGGGCAAACTCCACGAACTCGTTTATAAGGGTAGCAAGCCGTTTTATACCCGCAACCAAGCCCATCTTCGCTGAACACTCCGGCAGAATCCATTGCAGCTGCCCAAGTGTACAAGCGACCTTTTTTTTCACAGTTATCAGGGTTATTTTCAGAACATTTTGTTCCATAGCTTTCATTTCCGACCGTATAATCAAATTTCAAATTTTCGGCCATCCAAGTATATTTGCCCAAAGTAATCGTTTTATAGGTTCTTCCATCACGACTATCCTTCATGGTTCCGTAACTAATCACCGAAGTGTTTTCGACAGAAGAACTACTAATTACGGCATCATTCCCTTTTGAACTTGATGACTTGACTAAATCTTTTTGGTCGTTGTTTTCAATCGAGTCTAAGTTATTTGCCGAAGAACTATCATCGCAAGCAAAAAAAAGGCACGCAGCAAAGCATACCATCGACAATCGTTTCCACCTCATTCAAGCCTCCTTCAAGACAATTACTTTACCTAAAATAGCATATACAAACATGCTCTGGCAATTAGCGACTGTAAAAAAAATATTACTCAAATAATTTTTCGGAGATTCTGTAATGATTCGTCGATTATCTTCATCATCCATTCTTTAGAACTTCACTTCAGAGACGTCTTTTATGTCGCCGTTTTCATCAAACGACACATCCACGTAGAACACCCCTTCCGCACTGCTGATATACAGCGGCTTTACCGTATTCGTCCAGGCGACCTGCTTTTCGAACTCGACATCGATATGTTCCCCGTTCAAGATGACCGAAACGGGCATGACGGCGTCCTTGTTGTTCAAGAGCCCAAACGAAAAATACGGATTCAGCCCGTCCAAAATTCGCGGGAAGTGGAACGCTATGTTCTTCGAGCCCATCACAGTGCCCAAAATTCCCTTACGGTCCTTCATTTCGGCAGAAGTTGCAGAGCGGACAAATTCAGCAAAGCGTTTTCCGTTCCACAGCCTGTCCATGTATGAAAAATTTTTCTTTTCAAAGCTCTTGCGATTCAAACGAGCATCTATTTTATCAAGAATATTCGTCCGCTTGACTTTATCTTCATCGACCCAGATAATGAGGCTATCCGTCATGATGACCGCCCTTACAGAAACGATATCCGAAACACTGTTCTTCTTTTTGCCATAAATTTCGTAATCCAATTGCAACTTTCCAAAGTCGGCAACGGAATGCGGCTCGATATTGTTAACCGTATTTTCCATCTTTTTCACCTGATACTCGTCCTTGTACATATCGGTCAAGTGCAAGCACAAGAACAATCGCACATTCGAAAGCTTTTTATCCGAGCGGTTTTCCACCTTCACGGCCAACTTGTCCGAAAAAGAAAGTGTCGGGTTGTATGCCTGCAAGTCCAGAAAAGAGTGTTCCTCGAAAATCATGTTCAAGAGCGTGGGCATGTACTGTTCCACATACTTCATATCCGCTATAAGAAAATCGTAAACGACTTGGTTCCCGCGGCGGAAGAAATGGCGGAAGATTTCTTCCTTGGCCTTCGCGAAATTACCCTTTTCGTAAGCAATAATCGCCTTCTGGAAATTCGGCGAGAAAAACCCGAACCCTTCCATCATCGACTTGTACATCGTCTGCACAAAATGGCCTTCCACGGATTTCATCAAATAATTTCTGTAATTGTACGAGTTGTACATGTCCAAAAGTGCATCGGACTCTCGCGGGTATTCGACCGAAGACTGGTCAAACAGATTTTTCGCCTTTACATCGTCACCCTCCAACATGTGGCAGGCCCCTAGCAGCACCAAAGCCGGAGCCGATTTTTCTGGATTGTCGTGGACAAAGTCTCCCAGCATTTGCTTAGCCTCTTCAAGGCCTCCAAAACGTTCGGAGCGGGGTTCGCCCAGCTGAGCACGGCGCACAAGGCAGAACGATTTCAGCAAAATGGACTCGCGGTCGCCCGGAAATTCCGAAAGCACCTGCGTAAGCACCGTAAGCGCTCCATCAACATCACCATTGCTGATAGAAATATACGCTTGGTCGCGCATGAGGCAGAGGCGGTTCCATTTCGCCATGTAGCGGATATAGAGCGAGATGTAGTCTTCCAGATAAGCTAAATAAGCATCCTGATGTTTTTCAAGCGCCCTGCGAGCTTCTTTCTCAATTTTCTCGTTCTGCTTTAAGTTCTTGAAAAAGTCCTTGCCCGTGAGAATTCCCTTCGTCACCAGATTCGTAACGGCAACAACGTCCAGCCCGCCAGAAAATGCGACCCGAATGCCCTCGGCAATCGGCGAATGCATCGAAATCAAAGTCTCGTTTCCGGCCACGGCGTTCCAGAGATTCCTTTTTTCGGCTTCGTTCAAATCCTCTTCGGCACGTCGCAAAGTTTTATAGTACGGAATCAGCTTCTTTTTTGCGCGGATGACTTCGGGAGGGATGCCACGATAATCCTGCACGGCTAAAAACTGGAGGTATTCCTGAATGTTATGGCTTTTTTCGTAACCCGCATCTAAAATATGAAAGAGCCTTATCGTCTTTTCCAAATCAAACTTCGAGACATCAATGGAATCCCCTGATTCGATAGGACTTGCCCCAGATTCAGAAGCCAATTCGCGAGAAGTCTCGGAACCACCAACTTCGGCAGGATTTGCGGAATCCCCCGACGCTTCGTCAAGCACCTTCACGACAGCATCTATTTCTTGCTGGACCTTTTCGTCCTTGGCGTTGCTAGAAACGACGCACCACACGACAATCGAGGCGATAACAGCCACAATCAAAGCAATGATTATAACTTTACTTTTGCGCATAAAAAAACTCTTGGATTATAGAATTAAAATAGCATTTTCAAAAAAATACCATAATCCATATTCTTACCATTATATTATATCCCCAAAAATTCCCCGTCATTCAGTTCTATCCATTTTGATTTTCAAAAAACCTTATTACATTTTGCCGAGAAAAAATGTTCTTTACGGTTCTGACATACGTGGTCATCGGACTACTTGCGGTTTTTGCGCTCTTCTACCTCGGGTTAGAAGTCCGTTTTTACCGTGCCCTCGGACGAGTACGCGAAGGCTATGCCGATCCGGAACCTCTGCCGAAGGTGAGCATCTTGATTGCGGCCCGTAACGAAGCCGATGGAATCCGCGAAACGTTAAACTCCGTCCTCGCCCAGAATTACGAAGGCGAATGGGAAATCTGGGTGGCTGACGACCGCTCCACGGACGACACCCCGAAGATTCTCGCCGAATACGAATCCCAGTTCAAGAACAGACTGCATGTGCTCACCATTGATTCCCTCCCCGAAGGTGTAAGCCCCAAAAAGCAAGCCATAAGCAAGATGATCGAAGTCTGCGATGGCGAAATTCTCTGCCTCACGGATGCCGACTGCATCGTGCAGCCCTCTTGGATCAAGGGTATCGTCAAGGAATTCGAACCGGGGATTGAACTTGTCGCCGGGCACTCCTACATCCCGACTGACAAGAGTTCGCCGTTCATCATCTGCATGCAGGCCGTCGAGACGCTCATTTACCGCGTTGCGGGCACCGCTGGACTTGCCATGCACCTCCCCCTCACAAGCACGGGCAACAACCTCGCCTACCGCAAGAGCTTTTTCAAGAGCGTGAACGGCTTTACTGGAGTCATCAAAATCCAGAGCGGAGACGATGACCTCTTGATGCAAAAACTCGCCGCCGACCGTCCGTGGGCCATGCGCTACTGCATCACGCCTTCCACGTTCGTCACGACAAGCGGCAAGGAAACACTCAAGGCTCTTTGGGAACAACGCAAGCGCTGGGCTTCCAAAACAATCTACTACACCCCGAAAATCGTCTTTGTGCTTTCGATGGTGTTCATGTTCCTCGTGATGCTCTGCGTGACCGCAACATTCTCGATTTTCAGTTTTAAATTGTTCGTCGCCACCTTGATTGCATTCTTCTGCAAAAGCATCGGCGACATGGTTCTCATTATTCGCGGGCTCAAAATATTCAAGCAAGAGCACCTCCTCAAGTGGTGCATCCCGGTTGAATTCATACACGCCCCCTTTACCGTACTGGCCGTACTATTCGGACTGCTCGGACGATTCAAGTGGAAATAAAAATGGCAACGACTAAAACTACAACTAAGGCGACAAAAACCACTGCAAAGAAAACCGCTGCAAAAACATCTGCAACTGCGGCAACAAAAACAGCTACAAAAGCCGCAACAAAAGCGGCCGTCGAGGGAAAGACCCTCATCATCGCAGAAAAACCAAGCGTGGCTGCGGACTTAGTCAAGGTTCTTGGAGCAAAGACGTTCAAGAAAGAAACCGCCTACTACGAAAGCGATTCGACCATCGTTAGCCATGCGATCGGCCACCTTGTAGGCATTGCCGACCCCAAGGACATCAACGAAAAGTACAAGGCATGGGACATGAAGACGCTCCCCATGCTCCCCGAAAAGTTTCCGCTTGTCGCCCTCCCGACCACCCGAGGCCACCTCTCCGCACTTGGCAAGCTCATCAAGCGCAAAGACGTGACGACGATTATAAACGCGTGCGATGCGGGCCGCGAAGGTGAACTGATTTTCTACTACATCGTCGATTACGTGCTCAAGGGGAACTTCAAAGGCAAGACGTTCAAGAGACTTTGGATGCAGAGCATGACGCCCGCCGCCATCAAGGACGCATTCGAACACCTTCGCACCGAAGAAGACATGGTGAACTTGAGGAACGCCGCCCTCTGCCGAAGCGAAGCCGACTGGCTTGTAGGCATGAACGGCAGTCGTGGCCTCACCGCCTACAACAGTTCGATGGGCGGGTTCCAGATTACGCCGTGCGGCCGCGTGCAGACGCCGACGCTTGCCATTATCGTCAAGCGCGAAGAAGAACGCAACCGCTTTGTGCCGCAAAAGTTCTGGACCATCGAAGCCTCGTTCGATAACGACGGTGCTGGTTACCAAGGCAAGTGGTTCGCCGTCGATAAAGAAAATGGCAAGGACCGCGTCAAACAGATTTTTGACGAAGCCAAGGCAACCGAAATTCTCGCGAAGTGCAAGGGCAAAAACGGCTCCATCGAAGAGACCACCGCCCCAAGCCAGCAAAAGTGCGGACAGCTCTACGACTTGACGACACTCCAGCGCGAAGCGAACAACCGCTTTGGCTTTAGCGCCAAGACGACGCTCTCCATTGCGCAAAGCCTCTACGAACATTACAAGGCAACCACCTACCCGCGTACCGACAGCCGTTGCTTGCCCGAAGACTACGTGGCCCCGGTGAAGGCGACTCTCGGCAAGATCGAAGGCCCGCTCGCCAAGTTCGCGCAAGAAGCGCTCGACAAGAATTACGTGAAGCGCACGCCGAAGGTCTTTGACAACTCGAAGATCTCGGACCACTTCGCCATCATCCCGACAGGCGTTGTTCCGAAGGGACTCTCCGAAGCCGAAGAAAAAATCTACACGATGATTTGCCAGCGCTTTATCGCGGTGTTCTTCCCGCCAGCGCAGTACTTGAACACGACCCGCATCACGACCGTTGAAAGCGAAACGTTCATCACCGAAGGCAAAATTCTCGTCGATCCGGGATTCAAGGCGATTTACGGCAAGGAATCCGACGAAGAATCGAACATCCCGAAGCTGAACGGCAACACCGCCAAGACGCTTGAAATTGACGCCAAGGAAGACTTCACCAAGCCGCCTGCGCACTACACCGAAAGCACGCTCCTCTCGATGATGGAAAGTGCCGGTAAGCTCGTCGAAGATGACGAACTGCGCGACGCCATGAAGGAACGCGGACTTGGAACGCCGGCCACGCGAGCCGCCATTATCGAAAAACTCGTGAGCGACAAGTACGTTATCCGCGACGGCAAGGAAATGATCCCGACCGCAAAGGCGTTCGACCTCATCAAGGTTCTCTCCGCCATGAACTGCGAAGCCCTCACCAGCCCGGAACTCACCGGCGAATGGGAATACAAGATGGACCTCATCAGCAAGGGCAAGGAATCTCGCGAAGCGTTCATGAACGGCATCGTCGAAATGACGAAGACCATGGTGAAAAACATCAAGGGATTCAAGGAAGACGACACCACCGGCGAAGCAAGCTTTAGCCCGGTCAACGGCAAGAAGGTGTTCGAAACCGTAAGCCGCTACACCACCGAAGACGGCATCGTCATCCGCAAGATGATTGGCGGCAAGCACCTTACCGAAAGCGAAATCGTAGAACTCTTGACCAAGCGAAAGATTGGCCCGCTCACCGGTTTCCGCAGCAAGAAGGGTGCCGAATTTTCCGCCGTGCTCACCATCAACGACGAGAACAAAATCGAGTTCGTCTTTGACGAAAAGCCCGAAGAAATCGAAGTCGGTGAAGTTGTCGGGAAGTCCCCGGTCGATGGCTCGGACGTTTACGAAACGCTCACGGGCTACGTCTCCGAAAGCTACCTCAAGAAAGAACCGAGCGGCATCACGCTCCCGAAGGTTCTGTTGGGCAAAGAGCTTCCGCTCGACGAAATCAAGAAGCTGCTCGCTGGCGAAAAGACTTCGCTCATCAAGGGATTCCGCAGCAACAAGACTCGCCGCCTGTTCGACGCCTACCTGACGCTTGTCAAAGGCAAAATCAAGTTCGAGTTCCCGCCGCGTGAATTCAAGCCGAGAAGATTCGTGAAGAAGAAAGAGGAGTGAGGTCGGCTCTACGAGCCTTTGAGGAATGAGGTCGTGCTTCGCACTCTGAGCCAAAGGCAAAATTCACAAGACTTTTAAACATCTCTCACCTCAAAGCGACAAAGTCGCGACCCCATACCTCGTACCTCTAAAACATGTATCTAAGGATTTTATTTATCATTGCAATTTTTGGGGCGTTTTCGACAACGTTGGCTGACGATGTGTCCGAAAAGCAATTTTCCCCAATAAATTCATTGACGGAATCCTTGCCGCAAAAAAATAAAACGCAAATCAATTTAATTATTGATACCACCACCACACTTTCACAGACAAATTCTTCAGCACAGCCCATAAGTTCATCTATTGAATTTTCCAGTTCATCGGTAGCCCTAGACAGCTCACTCGCCGCAACCTCTAGCAATTCGACAAAAACGACGAAAAACAGCACTCCCATCACAGGCAAACCGAATCCGTACAATTTGCCGGATGACCTTATGCCATTATGGAATTCAATGACCATGCGCCAAAAAGCCGCGCAAAAGATTATGGTGTTCCTTACCTCTCCGCAATTCGTGATTGAAAACGAAATCGGTGGCGTGCTCATCACCGGAAAGCATTTCCGCGAAGTCAATAACTATCTGCAAAAAATGGCAGAATTGGATACCAGTTTAAAAATTCCGCTTTTTGTCGCAACGGATCAAGAAGGTGGAATCGTCAACCGTCTTTCCTCTATAAACGAACGCTGGCATAACCTTCCTGGAGCCCGCGAAATGCGCCACATGGACACCGCTAAAATTCATTCTATTGCACAAAGCGTAGGACATGCTCTAAACGAATACAAAATAAATATGAATCTAGCCCCCGTCCTCGATCCGTCTAAAGACCATAGCAACAAGAACTCGTTCATGGAAGAAAGCCGCCGTTCCTGGGGAAACGATTCATCAAACGCATATAAAGTAAGAACTTTCGTCAACGGCATGAAAGAAAATGGAGTCGTCTGCATTTCAAAGCACTACCCTGGTTACGACTCGTGGACTAACAGCGACTCGCAAATCGCCGTCAGTGCCTCACCTAAAGAAAAAATCGAAAAGAACGCAGAATTTTTCGGAACACTAGCAAACGACATTCCCGCCACAATGATGTCTAGCGTTCACTTTTTACGCATTTCGGACCGTCCTGCCGTCTTTGATGCAAACATCGTCAAAATGGCTCGCCGCAAACACCCCGACATGGTCGTGATAACGGACGACCTCTGGGGAACATCTCTTCGCGTTTGGGCAAGCGGCAAAACGCAAATTCCGCCACGCAAAAACTACCCAGACAAAGATTTCAAGCGCCTCGTCACTACAATCATCGATGCAGGCAACGACATTCTCATGATATCCTACACGTCCAAAGCAAAAAACATGCTCGACATCATGATGAACCTGAGCGAAAAAAGTTCCAAGTATAAACGTCGCATCGAAGAATCCGCCGCCAGAATCCTGAAACTAAAATACAAGATGGGAATCTTGAAATAGGTTTCAGGTATCAGGTTACAGGTTTTTAGGCAGTGGTTGGAGGTTAGTAAACAGTGGTCAGGAAGTTGGAACGTCATTCTGACACCGTAGGTGGAAGAATCCAGTGATTTCAGACGAAAGATGCGGCAAAGCCGCAATTTCTAATCGAGTCTGCAAGGGGGATTGTCACACGTTGGATAGGGCAAATCACCACTCCCATCCAGCAACGACACCTGATGTTCAAGCTCTACCACTTCCATCGTCGGGGCAACGTAAGATTTTTTCTTTTGGATTGTAAATAAAAAAATCCGTCGTAAACGATACGACGGAAATATGCAGAAAACACGCACTTCGTGCGCACGTCCACACCACCAACACACCTCAATTTGAGGCTGTTCACATTCATCAAGATAAATCTATCTTAATAAAAGGAAGAATGTCAAGTAAAAGTTTTTAAAGGGAATGCTCGCCTGAAGGATGCTTAAGATTCCCGATCAGATCGGGAATGACGAATTGGAAGTCGGGAGTCGGGAATGATGAAGTAAAATTCGCGGGGTGACAAGGCTGTTACTTGATAGCGAGGGCTGCACTTACCGCAGCAATCAAGTCTGGAGAAGCACCTTTCACACGAAGGATTTTCATTACTTTGGCTTTACCTTTCGCCAAACCTTTTGCCATACCTTTTGCCTCGCCTTTGAGGTAGGCTTCGGCTTCGATGGCCTCTCGTACATGTTTATCGTCAAACATCTTTGCCTCCATGGCTTTCAGCAGTTCAGGTTTTATGCGACTCACGCGGAGTCGGTTACGCGCATTTGCAAAAATCGGATCACTGGTTTCGGGAACTTCAAGTGGCCCCTGCGACAAGAGCATCAACCAGTAGTCTTCACGCGACCCAATTTTCTTCCGCAACCGAATGAAGTTCGGTAGGTCAACTATAATATACCTATTTTTAGCGAATATCGGTAGTGCAGGCTTTTTCTTGTTGCTGTTTATGACATCGTTTTCGCTATAGAACGCCCAAGTGTCCTTGAAAATTTTCCGTGACTTGAGAATACGGAAATTACAGAACCAAATGGAGACTGTTTCGGGCAGCTCGTAAAAACGAGACTTTCGTTCTTCCTTGCTCAGCGACTTGAAATACTGCGAACGGTTGTAATCGTACTTGCCCCGAAGAGTCTGATACGCATTATAAAGCTGAACACGGTCATAAAAGAACGAATGTCCCCAATTTTGCATTTCCACATTAAAATAACGATTGTCCTTAGTCGAAACCCACACGTCAAGGCGGGCGGGGTCATCCTCCGGCATGAAAACATCGATGGGTTTCTCAAATTCATAGCTGAGATCGACGATTTCGTGATTGAGGTCAAACCCTAGCACGCTGTTAAGCAAGTCGCGGATGGTGTCCTTATCGTCCATCAGTACGCGGAAAGTTTCTGCGTAATACGGAAGCAAAAATTTTTCGCCTTTTGCATTTTCTACGATGTAGTAGGCATTTTTTTGAGATCGTTTTTTCTTTTTAGTCCTTTTTTCTGCCACGTGCAAAATCCTTTAGAGGGAATTTTTCATTTATCCTCTACTGTATTAACACGCTTTTGGGGAGATTTTGGACCAAGATATTCACACGTTTTTATGTAAAATAAATTTTTCATAACAGATGAGAGGGATATTCCCGCTCGTCCCTGTCAAGCGAGGACAGGAAGGAAGGACAACGCAAGGGCTTCCATGTAAACGATGAGAACCATGTAAGCCGCCCCGGAAAAACCTTTAAGGCAAACGCCGCGACAAAGAACTCGTTCTTTGGCATAGCTGAGCCGTAGGTTTTGCATTTATGCAAAAAATCCGGGGTGACATGTTGCGATCGGAGTGACAAAAATGCTCTAGATTCTAAATCCAGCCTCTAATCCCCTACTTCTCAATCGTCTTGATATCGCCTTGGGCGGCTCGTTTAGCGTTATACGGGTCAATGTGCACGAGGGCATCGACGACATTTTCACCGGAGTCAATGAGCAACTGTTCGACCTCTTCGGCAACATCGTGGGCGTCCTTCAAAGTCATCTGGTCATCAACCACGATATGCACATCCACATGCAAATCGCTACCGACATAACGCGAGCGGAGTCCATGCAAACTAATGACCTTCGGATGCGAAAGAGCCAGACTTCTCAACTTTTCGAGGACTTCGGGATTGGCTCCGCGATCGACTAGCTGATGAAGCCCCGGAGCCGCAATTTCAATTGCAGAATGCATAATAAAAAACGCGACGACCAACGCACCGACGGAATCGGCAAACCACAGTTGCGGGAGCAAAATAGCAAACACGACTGCCACAAGCACCGGAATCGAGCTAAAAGCATCGCTGCGGTGGTGCCAAGCGTTCGCTTCTAGCACTTGGCTACGGATTTTCCGCCCTGCGTTCCGCGTATAGCGGAAGAGAATCTCCTTCACAAGAATGGAAGCGACAGCCATAACCGCAACCGACGTTTCCGGATGGGAAGCCTCCCCCGCAAGGAGCGACAAAATAGCGTTGTAACCAATTCCTATGCCAACAGCCGCAACAGCAAGCCCAATGCCAATCGTGATGAGCGTTTCGAATCGCCTGTGCCCGTAAGGGTGTTCCGCGTCCGGCGGCGAGTTCCAAAAGTGGCTGCCGACAATCACCGCGACATCGGTCACAAAATCAGACGTACTGTGAACGGCGTCTGCAACAAGCGCTTGGGAATTCCCCACAACGCCCACGACAAACTTAGCAACGGAAAGCACAGCGTTCCAGCCGAGCCCCACCCAAGTCACTTTGCGAACTTCTGCACTATCGTCTTTTTTGCGTACGCGAGTCATGACTGTTAAGCTAGAAAATTTGCAACCTAACAAGCCCCAAAATCATCAAAATTGCTGTAATAAAAAATCAATGTTTCTATTTTTCTAATGCTTATGAAAAAATTCTTGAAATTCATCATCGTCATCGCCGTTTTGGCAGCAATCGCCTTCGGCGTCAAGTCGTATTTCTTTAACGATGCCGCAGCAAACCAAGTCGGCGAACTCATCAGCACCAAGGTTGTCACAGACACCATCAGAACTACAATTTCTGCGACAGGTACGCTAGAACCGGTCGATCAAGTGGAAGTCGGTACGCAGGTTTCTGGCGACATTGCAAAGATTAACGCCGACTTTAATTCCAAGGTCAAGAAAGGGCAGGTCATTGCCGAACTGGACAAATCCAAGTTGCAATCGACGTTAAAGCAAGCAACGATTTCTTACAAAAGTGCAGAAAACGATTTGAATTACAAACAAAGCACGTACAACCGCATCAAGAAACTCGCCGAAAGCAAGAGTGCAAGTGCAGTCGAACTGGAACAAGCGGAATACAACTTGAATGCGGCCAAGTTCTCTGTAGAACAACGTAAAAATGAAGTCGCACAGGCAAAATTGAATTTGAGTTATGCCACCATCAAAAGTCCGATTGACGGCGTCGTGTTAAAGCGAGCCGTTGACGTAGGCCAGACCGTCGCCGCCTCCATGAGCACGCCGACGTTGTTCATCATCGCCAAGGACTTGGTACAAATGAAGGTCATGGCATCCGTTGACGAAGCCGACATCGGTCAAGTCAAGGCGGGGCAGCGCGTTTCATTCACGGTCGATGCATTCCAGAACGACACGTTCCACGGTACAGTGCAAGAAGTTCGCCTGAACCCTACAACGACTAGCAACGTGGTGACTTACACGGTCGTCATCACCGCCGAGAATCCAGATCAAAAGCTTTTGCCCGGCATGACCGCCACCTGCACGATTGTGACGCAAGAAATCACGGATGCCGTTACGATTCCCGTCAAGGCACTCAAGTTCACGCCTGCCGAAGGCACTCCGATGATGGACCCGAAGGACATGCCGCGTCCGCAACGCCCCAAGACTGCCGAAGCTGGAGACAACTTCCCTCCCCCGCCGCCGGGCATGGGACCGGGTGGCCCCGGTGGAGCGACTGCCGGAGCAAAGAAAAAGCATAAGAAGCCCAAGCTTGAAGGCAACCTCGTCTGGATCAACATGAACGGCAAGGCCGCTCCGCGTCCGGTCAAGATTGGGCTGAGCGATGGCGTGAATGTGCAGATTTTACGTGGTCTTAACGTCGGCGACTCCGTCATCACCAGTCAGGAAGTCATTTCGGCCAAAACGAACACCAAGTCTGAAGCAGCAAGCCCGTTCATGCCGCAACGCCCCGGAAAGAAGAGAAAGTGATTAGGGGTTAGGTATTAGGGGTTAGGGTTTCGTCCGTTGTCATCCTGGAGCAAGGCGAAGCCGACGCGATAGGATCCATAACGATTTGCAAAGAATTCCTTTAATAACGCATGGATTCCCTCCCCAATCCCCTTCGGCTCCTGGGTCGAGAATGACTATCCGCACACCACTCACAGCACACGGCTTATGGCTCACGGCTCATACCCCAAAGGCACGGAATGCCGACCTCACTCCTCAAAGCGAGCTTGCGAGCGACCTCATTGCTCACCGCTCACTGCTCAAGAATGTGAGTCAAGTACAGCACCATCAAAAGATCACCCCATAAGTACATGAAGGGGGCTGCCACTGCGAGGAACGGTCCAAAAGGAATTTGTCCGCTCTCTTCATCATTGCTATTCTTCGCAGACTTGTTCTTAATCATCCCATACGGGACCATCACCAGAATCCCAAGTACGGCGGCAACGATTAGCGTTTCGACGGCACCGGTAAGGCCCATCAAGGCGCCATACCCCGCCAAAAGCTTGACATCGCCAAAGCCCATCGCTTCTTTTTTGAGCACTTTGGTCGCAATCCAACCGACGAGATAAAGTCCACCGCCAGCACCAACGGCGCCAAGCAAACTCTGGAACGGCGTGATACCCCCCGGAATCAGCGAAATCAAAAGCCCAGCGACAATTCCCCCGACCGAAATGGAATCAGGAATTAGCTTGTACTTGCAATCAACGGCACACACGGGATAAGCCCCAAGCAAAAGCCAGAACATCGCGGCAGCGTTTGCCCAAACCTGAGGAGAAAGCACTGGACGCGTAAAATCCGTCCCGAAGCCAGCCGCAGCATAAAGAGCCAAGGCCCCAAGCAATCCGCAAAGGGCTTCGCCAATCGGATAAATGACACTGATGGGCTGCTTGCAACAAGCGCTTTTTCCGCGTAGCCAAAGCCAGCCGACAATCGGCAAATTATAGCGGATAGGAATCCTCTTTTTGCAAAGCGGACAGTGCGACGGCGGGTTGATAAGCGAAATTCCGCGCGGCATGCGATAGACAATCACGTTATAAAAGCTGCCAACGCATGCTCCGACACCAAAAAACACGATTAACCAGTACCAAAGTGGAATTTCTTCCATAAAAACCTCGTCTTTTTACGAATATAATTATAATTTAGTTAAACATTTACCAAACACAGGGAGATCCCTCAATGAATATTGAAATTGCCGCAATCTGTGATGCCGCCACAGCCAACGATATCGGTGGCCGCATGAACATTCTTGGTGCATTTGACCGCATTTTTGCAAAATTCCCACTTGTGATTCCGCAGTGTTCTGCAGCGTTCCGCCTGCGTTACCAGCGCTCCGAAGCGGGTTCTCATCAGTTAAACTTGTCGATCGAAGATGTCGTTGGGCACCCGATCGTGCCGCCAATGCAGTCCGAAATCCAGCTGCAAGAAGTCGCACAGGGCTTTGACACGGCTGCGGTCAACATGATTCTGAATATGCAGCGCTTGCAGTTCGCCCGCCCGGACAAGTACATCGTGCGTCTGTTCGCCGACAACGAAGAACTTGCCGCACTCCCGCTGTATGTCCTCGAAGATCCGCGTTTCGCACAGCAAAAGCCGCAGGAACCGCCAACCGACGACGGAGCTGTTGACGGAAGAGCCTAGAGCTTTGAGGTACGAGGTCGTACCTTCGGTGCTTTGAGCTCGCTCCGCTCTGAGTGAAACAAACTTTTGCCGGGACTTTGTGCCCGGCTTTTTTTCTACTTTAACATCATGCGTTTTAAATTTTGCACATTATTTCCGCACAGATTTTCCGCAAAGCACACTGCGATAGCTACGAAAACCAATAACAGAAGCGTTTTCGCAAAGATTGGAGCCTGCGCCATTTTCGCATGCTTTGCGGCAAGCCTAACCGCTTGTAGCGGCATCAACGACAGCTGGGAAGTCAAAGGCGGCGGATACCTCAAGTACAGCATCAACGACGGTGAAGAAATTACGCAAGAACTGGACAGGGACGATGTCGAAATCCCTTACATCCGTAACCAGCACCATTACATCAAAATAACGATTCCGATGAAAAGCAGCGAGCGCAAGGATCAATTAAGCGTTGCAGTGTATAACCCCAAACTCGGCAAAAACAACATCGTCCCTAGCTTAACGTGGATCCAAGTCGAAGGAACGCCCAAAGCACTCATCAAAGGCGATAGCAACTACGTCACCTTCGATCAAAAAGACGATACCAAATGGAGTGCAACACTCAACCTGCATTTTGAAGATTGCCGGCAAGGCGCCTGTATCGACAGTCTCCCGCCAATTCTTTTCAAGGGACGCATGCACTATTGGATAGCAGAAGACGACCGCTAAGCATGTAATGCACGCATACAGAAACTTTTTTTACTTTTATCACCAATGTCCCTTGACAAGTGCCCAATCTTTTTCTAATATTGGGCTACCTTAATGGTCGATTAGCTCAGTTGGTTAGAGCGCTACCTTGACATGGTAGAGGTCACAGATTCGAGTTCTGTATCGACCACTGAAAAATCCTCGCAGAAATGCGAGGTTTTTTCGTTTTTAAACGGTTTTCTGATCTTGACTTCCGCTTTTAGCCATTTTTCAAAATCAGTTTTTCGCAATTACATACAAAAAAAGCCCAGATTTTTAATCTGGACTTTTTGAAATTCGAGTCTTTTCAGACGAGATTATCCGAAGAAGTGAACCTTAGCAAGGACAATCATCATCACCCAAGAGAGCACGAGACCACCGAGACCCATCACGATACCGGTAATGGCCATACCACGCGTGTCAGTGTAACCCGTAGCATGAGCAAGTGCGTTAGGCGGAGTCGAAATCGGGAGGCTCATGCCGAGAGAGCTAGCGAATGCAACCGACACCAAGAGAGCCGTCACGCCACCGAGGTCCACAAGGTTGTTCTGGCAAGCAATGCCCACAGCGCAGAGAATCGGAACCAAGAGCGTTGCCGTAGAGGTGTGGCTCATGAAGTTTGCCATGAAGAGGCAGATGATGCCGCAACCGACCATCAAAGCAATCGGAGACCAGCTTGCAAACGGAATCGTCTTGATGAGGTGAGCAGCAAGGCCAGTCGCATTGAGGCCCACGCCAAGAGCAAAGCCGCCAGCCACGAGCCAAAGCACGTCCCAGCTCATTGCATTCAAGTCTTTCTTGGTGATCACGCCCGTCAAAGCGAACACGGCCATCGGGATCATAGCAATCGCGTTATCGTTAATACCATGAACACCCTTACCAGTTACCCACAAAACGACGCAAACAACAAAGGTAATATAAACGATGATGGCCTTGGGACTTGTATCAAACTTGCCAGCACCTTCGATATTCAAGGACATTTCCTTCATCTTGATTGGATAAATCTTGAGGAGGAGGAGCCAAGCAATCACCATCAAAATAATCACATACGGAATACCGAAAGCCATCCATTGACCGAAGCTCACCGGGTTCGCAACGAGATCGCCGCGAGCAATAGCATCGTTCAAGGCACCGAGGGCGATAGCGTTAGGAGGCGTACCGATCGGAGTACCCATACCGCCGATGTTGGCGCCAAGCGGGATAGCCAAGGCAAAAGCAGCCTTACCGCGGTCGCTTTCGTCAAAGAGCTTGAGCACCGGAGCGAGGATGGCAAGCATCATGGCGGCGGTAGCGGTGTTGCTCATGAACATCGAGAACACGGCAGTGATAAGCATGAGGCCGAGGAGCACAAACTTCGGGTTCTTGCCGAACGGCTTCAGGAGCACGCGGGCAAGGTTCAAGTCCATCTTGTACTTCGTGGCAGCGGCAGCGAGGAAGAAGCCGCCCAAGAAGAGCATGATGATCGGGTTTGCGAAAGTCGCCATAATGGACTTATGGCTGATCATCTTCACGCCGTCAACATGGAACGGAGTGAGGGCTGAATCCGACATGGTAATGATCATCAACACGATGACGAGCATCGAGGTGGACCATATCGGGAACGGTTGGAGAATCCAGAAGAGAGCCGCCATCACAAAAACGCCGATAACGCGAATTTCGAGCGGATTGAGGATTCCCATGGGGCTTGCGGCATCGAATCCGAGGGATTCGTAGGGCAAGAAGAGTGCGGCGATGGCAAGCACCGACGCAACGACGAACTTGATGATTTGTGCTTTTGTCATAACGAGCGCAAATTTAGTAATTATTGCGCCGTTCGGCTAGCCCCAACATGGGGGCCTGTGTGACATATTACCGTATCATGATGCGGGCGGTGGCGGAATGGCTCCCGACCTGCATGCGCACGAAATATACCCCGCATTTTGGCTTTTTCATCGAAACAACATTCGAGCCTTCGTTTACGATAGACTTGCCTGTAGCAACGACACGGCCATCAAGCCCCACGACATTCACCTTGACATTAGAACCAGCAAGATTTGCGGCGGCATCAAAGCCCACGTTCAATGCGTTAGGCATTTGATTCACATGCAGATTCTTGACCAAGTGTTTCGCCACGTTAATGGGAACCGCATTTTTCGTCACGCGGATAGAGACGTTCTTTGCCTTTGAAGAAAGCTGAACATCCAACGCGTGGTCATTTACAACTTCAATGGTTTCATCGTTTATGACAGCATAGACGTGCATGCCTTTCGCCCAAACGCTTTCAAGACCGATAAAACTCAAGTGCCCCTTGCGGGAACTCGTCGCACTCGCTTCGAGATTCCATTCAAGGTCATCACTATTCTTCTTGACGCTCTTCGACAAGCGCTGCTTTCCTTCAACAATGGAAAGGTTCACGCGATCACCCATGCCTGCCGGCGGTTCACTGAATGATTTTGCAATTTTGCCAGCGACAAGCTCGTTCCAGGAATCGCGTTTGCCGTTATCGTCTTCCAGTACAACGCGGAGATTCCAATCTTCAGATTCAGCACTCTTTGCAAGGACATCACGTTCACCTTCGAGGATAATCGACGCCTTCAAAGGAATGCGAAGTTCCCTAGACTGTTCGACATGAACCCAAATTGCTTCGTACGGTCCAAGCGTATCCGCAGGAACACATTCTCCAGCTTTCGGATCCCACTTCCTGAACTCCACATCGTTTTCTTGTGGAAGCTTGAGATACCAACCAAACGGGTTTGCAACGAGGTTCCAGCCGGAATAGTTGTTTTTCAGCGCCCATATAACTTCATCATTCATGTTCGGAGTCTGTAAAGTGAGGGAAAGCGTATCTATATTCGCAAAACCATACCAATAACCACGCGTCGAATCAAAACCCTGCGTCACTTTAAACCTGCGGTACTGCCAATAATCACCCACAGGGTTCGTTTCGTCCCACCAGAACACAGAAGTAACCGCGTTGCCATCCTCTTGACTTGCAATACGGCAAGCCTGTTCCATTTGTTCAAGGAAATATTCATCTTCTGCATCGCTTTCACGAAGCTCTTCCTTCATTTGCTCACATTGTTTTACAGCCCAGTTATTATTTCGAATGCCAGACAAAATTGCTTCTATATCATTTACACATTTATTGCCTTTTTCGTGGCAGAAGGCATACAATGAGTACATCTGCCAGTAGCTAGAATCAATATCTACGCGCATTTCTTTTTCTGTCTTGAAAGGCAGTGAATCGTAGCTGACAGAGTCTTTGCCATCCGTGAGCGTAAATTTCACGGCATATTCACCAACAGGAGCCGGGTCCAATCTCCACGTGCCGTTTTTAACACTTTCGACATCTTTGCCACGGACCAAGGTATCGAGGTAGATGCCAACATCGGATGTCACGACAATATGGTAGTCTATATCGGTAGGCAAAGCAGCATTTTCTGTATTAAAGGTCATACGGAGCGCATTGCCATCCTGCTTTGCCGTTGGTTGAACAAATTCTTTCATGTTTTCCATGCTGAAGCTGGACTGCGGAGCAGATCCGTCACTGGAGCCTATCACTTCGTTCCAAGATGACGAAGATGCTGCGGAACTGTTCGATAGATCCTCGATCGGGGTCGAGGATGACGAGTAATCCGAGGTCGAGGATGACGAGTAATCCGGGGTTTCAGAGGACGAAGACTCAATTGAACTGCTACTGGATTCTTCGCCGTAACTCAGAATGACGCCAGAAGAAGATGCTGCGGAACTGCTGCTGGACTTTGCCTCGCTGCTGCTCGACATCGCACTGGAGGAAGAAGATACGGTATCATACGAACTCGAAGAATTGTCATCCTGGAAGCTCGAAGAGCTGATAGGATCCATGGAGCTGCTGGACGGATTCTCGATCGGGGTCGAGGATGACGATGCAGCGGAACTTTGGACGACGCTGGACGAAGATGCAGCGGAGCTACTGGAAGCCGGACAATCCTTCGATTGCGCATGGACTTCCAAATCGCCTTTGACCTCGCTAAAATCAGTGTCCCAGCCATTAAAGCACAGGTCACCCAACGGTTCAGGCGTGTCCGGCGCCCTTGCCGGCAATCCTTCCCGAACGTTTTGCGTTTTTATTACAGTCGTGCCATCCAGACCATAGAACGTGACAGTAAATACGCACTTTTTCGTATTCGGTTTGACTTCCAAATTGCCTTTGACCGCGCTAAAATCTGTGTCCCAACCAATAAAGCACAAGTCATCCTTCGGCGACGGGTCTGTCGGAACAACAGCAGCTTCCCCATAAAGGACTACCTGTTCCGAGCCATCAATGACAAATCCTCTAAGGTCATAGAACTTCACTGTATATTCGCAAGGCTTAGATTTGGCTTTGACTTTCAAACCTTTAGTCACACTACTGAGGTCTTCATCCCAGTGACTAAAGCACTTGCCATCTGCGGTAGGTTCAGGATCTTTCGGCGCTATTGCAGCCTTGCCTTTATCTACAATCTGCGGATTATCCAAGGATTTTCCATCCGCCGTCGTGGCTCCGACAATCAGCTGTCCATCCAGACCATAGAAAAACACCTGATAACAATCCTTAGAATTAGCACTGACATTCATGTTTCGCGTCACTTTGGTATAGTCATCCGTATTTTTGCTCCACCCATCAAAGCAACGACCATTTCCCATGCTATTGAATACCGGTTCAGGATCTTTAGGAGCAACAGCCGATTTACCGTATTCCACTATCTGAGGATACGGCAATAGAGTTCCATTTTCGGTCACAGGATTTTCTATAGGTTTGCCATTCAAATCATTGAATACTACAGGATACGTGCAAATAACAAATTGTTCAGTAACTTCCAAATTTCCCTTCACATGAGTATATTCTTTATCCCAGCCATCAAAACAAACGCCGTCATCCGATTCCAGAAGCAATTCGGATTTACTCGGAGGGATTGCGTCCTTGTCATACTCAACGGTTTGTGTTTGCGTGATTCTTTTTCCTTTCGCATTTGTATAGATAAATGTTACTGTATATTCACATGTTTTAGACTCAGGCTCGATAACCCAATCGCCAGTCACATAGGAAAGATCATACTTATTTTTCCACTTCGTAAAGCACTTTCCATTATACTCAGGAACATCAGCAGCAGCCGGGGCATTCACAGATTCACCAGCAGTCACATTAGGCACGGTTTTCAAAGTTTTTCCATCAAGGCCCTTGAAGGTAACCGTGTAAACAGGGCAATCGCCATAAACTGCGTTTACGGTTATAGCTTTTGTCACAAACGAATAATCATCATCCGATTGCCATTCCTTAAAAGTACAACCCTTGGAATCGACTGCAGGAACATCAGGAACCGGAGACGGCCAACCTTTTTCTACAGTATATTCTTGAACAACTTCACTTCCGTTTTTGAATGTGACAACAAATGTTTCCGGCTTACCATACGAACTTTTGCGTAACGTCGGCAAAGCATCAGCATTCGTTTGTTCCCAAACATAATCTTCGGGGTTTGTCCATCTTTTATTCAGCTTATCGTTAAAAGCACTTGATGCCATATTAGTAGAAAGGTCACAACCATTATCCGCAGCAGTCAAATTTTTTGCGGTACAATTACGAACATTCACCTCAGCGGTACTATTACTATAAACCGGATCAAAAGTACTATACTCTTTACCATCACCATCCGCAATAGCAGCCACATCCTCCAAATCTTCGCTGTAATGGTAATTCGACAAGAACTCAGAAGATTTGCCCTTGTTTCCACTAAGAGTCCCAAACAAATAACCTATATAAGTATAGGTTTTCGGCTCCGTGGTTAAGCCACTTGGAAAACCAGATGTAATATTACCCTTTGAATAAGTGTCGCGCACAAAGATTGGGTAAGAGCTAATTTTCGCACGACCCACAAGCCCGCCCACGTAATAAGATTTTCGGAGATTCGCTGTAGCGCTAGTGCCAGCAGTTTTAGAAACATTACCCACAATCGCCGTTTTTTCCATCTTCGAAATAGAGTTACAATTGCCACATACTCCGCCCAAATAAGCATCAGACGCATAAGATGTAATTCCAGACGTGGCATAAGTTATAAGTTTATTACCACTTGGGGCATTTGTCTGCACAAGAATATCATTGAACGAAATACGAGAATTATCAGAGCCATCCAAGGGGAAACGACCAACAATCCCGCCGACATACGAATTAAAGCCATCATCTGTTATATCAAAGTAGCCCTTAAAAATCAACCCTTTCCAATTCGATATAACGCCCGAGGTTTTAAATATATTCGCAGCACCAATAATACCACCAACATGAATGGATTGTTTGGCCGTAGTCATTGATTTATCTATAGTATTTCTTGCTGTATAAACAATATTAATTTCCGCAGTATCCAACATAACAGCGTCATTTTCTACTGCAAGCAAAGCTTCACCAACAAGTCCACCAAGGGTAGATGACGCATAGATTTTCGAGTTCGAAGTGCCTCCCCCGAGTCTCATATAGCCTGTAGCTTTTGAATATTTGAGAGACAAACCTAAATCGTCATTACTTCCAAAATTATCCGTGGTACTGCAACCGGCAAAGCCAACAATACCACCCCAGTAATTCTTATAAGTTCCATTAACGCCCTGCATAATATCAAACTTCACATTTGCCTTTGAATGTGAAATTTTAAGGGAGCCGCCAAGACAAAGGTCACTTTTTCCAACAACACCACCCCAATAAACCCCAATCGGTTTACTACCGGCAACTTTAGTGGCAGAAGCTTTCATATTAGTCACTTGAACATCATTGATATACAATCTCGTATTTCCATTGCTATTCCCCGCCACTCTTTTTGTTTCGCTACAAACACCACCAAGAGAAGTCGCTCCTGTAAATACTCCCGAAACATCCCCTGTAGGTCCTTTAACTGTGGTAGGAACCGTAATTTTGATATTTTGATTTAGATACGGCTTACTTTCATATTCATCGGCATAAACGTATAAACCTGCAACACCACCTATAGCAGATGAATCAACCATTGCCGAATTTTCTAAGTAAAGGTTAAGCGCAATGTTTTCAAAAGTGGAAAATTTCGAACTACCGGCAAGACCACCTAGAACGGTCTTGTAAGTTCCCATCTTGCTATTATCATTATTCTTAGTGAGTACGATATCATTTGTAACTATGATTGCACCGTCTGTAGTCGTTTTGATATCCTTAAAAGTCGATTTTTCGACATAGCCGGCCAAGCCCCCTGCAAACGGAGCACTCACATTGACATACCCCAAAGAGATATTTTCCACTTGGCTATTTTCGATATATCCAGCAAGTCCACCTACAGGATGGTAATCTTTTTCATCGGCCGAAACACTGGTACCACCGGACGTTTTTCGGAGAATTATAAAATCAACGCTATCGAGCTTGATATTTTTGACGACTCCATCTGAAATGCTGTTAAACAAGCCCATCGGAGAGATCCACTCCCCCGCATTCGAAACTCCGCAAATATGCGAAATTTGTTTACCACTTCCATCAAAGACTTTGCCAAAGAAATCTGTTCCGAAATAATTTGACGAGCACTTATACTCATTCGCATCTGTATCCAAAATCAAACGCCCGTCAAAATCAATATCCGAAGCAAGCTTGACCGTCGTTGACTGGTATTTACTGGCATCGGCATTATCGTGCTTCCAATATACACGAAGAAGGTCTTGTATCAAAAATGATACGGTCCCCGTCGATGAACTGTTATCGATTTCTTCCGACGCTACGCAAGTACCGCTTTCCAACGTATTCGGAATAAAAGCCAAAGTATTCTTTGTACACCATTCCGTAGTCTGGGCCAAATAAAGGGTTTTACTAGTCGCATTGTAGTAAAGATTTACATATTCAATGATATGAAGTTCCAGCCCTTGCGACCAAACGGCCACTGGGAGCAACAAGCCTAGAGCAACTAGCAAGCGTTTTAAATACTTCATAGATAACCCTCTTTTTCGCCAACACATCACCTCAAGAATAAAGATACTTTTTATAATAATTTTTGCAAGCTCAATGCAATTAAAAAATATCATTTATGACTGCAATTACAATTGGAGCGAAATCTTTACAAAATGCCATTTGCAAGGTGCCATTTCTATTGCTAAATTAGGGGGAGATATTCATAGGAGTTACGATGATTAAAAAGGTTCTTCTTCTCGCGGCAGCACTTGCCACATCTAGTTTTGCAACATGGGATTATTTCAGCCTCCTGCAAAATAACCAAGGTTCTATCAAAGCAGGTCTTTACTATGATATGGACGATGACTGGTCCCAAATGGGTATCAAAGTCGGCGCCCGAATGAACCTCGCTCCACAACTTGAACTTTCCGTTCAAAGTTTCGGCTACCAGTTCTGGGGCGAAAATGATTGCGAAGGCTGTGGCGATGGTGGAAACGGACTACGTGATTTGGTCATCGGTGCGCGATTCGCCTTGGACCCGGAATTGTACTTCTTCCTCGACTTTAATCTCCCCATCGGTCGCGACAAGAGCGATGGCTATGGAACGACGCCTCCGAGCAGTCACGAAATGTTCCTCTACTTTGGCGCCCAGCATACTCAAGCCATCGAATCCATCAAAGGTGCTGCATACGGTGCAGAAGCCGGTGTATTCTGGGGGTTCATGCACCACAATATTGAAAGAGGTCTAGAAGTTCGCGTGGGTGGCGAATTTGACTACACACTCCCCACCGCACCGGTAACGCTTTTGATTGGCGGTCAAATTTGGCTCCGTCCATTCTGCTCTGAATACAACGACGGCAACAAGGATCACGATATGCACGATGACTGGTCCCAGCAATATAAAATTTGGCTTGGAGCAAGCTTCGCGGTCAACGATAAAATGTCAATCAAAGGACAAGTTATCGCCCGTAGCCAGAATCTGAAGACAAGGACAGGCGAACCGCAAATTACGATGGAAGGCGATGCAATCGGCTTTACCTTAGATATGGAATTTAAGTTCTAGTTTCAAGTTAATAGTCGCAGACGCTCGTCGTCGTAATAACAAACTGTGAGCCAGCCCACTATTGCGGCTGGCTATTATTTTTTCATAAATATTATTGTAATCTTTTTGTAATATTTTGATTATATTAATAAAAAATTTTAAAAGGAGACTTGGTCATGTTAAAAAAAATCTTACTGGGTACAGCGATTCTTGTAACAACCAGCTTTGCAACATATAATTTCTTCCCTGTACCACAAGCCCATAGCGGCGAAGTCCAGATCGTATCAGATTTTACAATACAAGACAAGGGGAAGAACCTGGATCTCGCTGCCAAGGGACGGTTCATTCCTGTACAAAATTTGGAAATTTGGCTCAAATTGCCATTCAGACCAATGAACCACTGGGATGGCAACGATACAAAGGCCACAGGGATGCTAAACATGATTACAGGCTTGCGTTATCAAGTCGCCCCAGTCGCTACAGTATTCCTCGATTTAGAATTCCCGACAGGTAAGGAAGCGATCAACCCCGACGGTTTGAAATTCTATTTTGGTGGACAGTACTCCGCAGACTTTGGAGCAGCAAGCCTTGGAACAGAATTAGGTCTCGCCATCCGCACCGAAGGAAAGGACAAAGTAAAAGACCCCTTGGAATTGACTCTTGGAGCGGAACTAGACCCTTCCATTTCGCAGACTATTTTTCCATACGTCGGGTTGAACTTAAACATCATGTTAGGCGATCCCAAGTTTGACGGCCATAAAAATGGCGACACAAGCGGCGATGTCGGTATATTCCCATACATGGGAGCGACATTCCAAATTACCCCCATGTTCACCATTGACTTTAACGTAACGCTTGGTTTCGGCAAGGATTACCTCGCCTACAACTTCTTGAACACCCACACGCCAATTATATTCGAACTCGCTTTCGCAGCAAACTTCTAGTTAAAAAATTAGTGTCCTCCTAAAAAAATCCCAGCTCATTTGAGTTGGGATTTTCTTTATATCATCTCTAGTCTGGGACTTGCAGACGTTCTCACATCTATTTTATATCGTACTCAGGCACGGGCAAGCTTTCGCCGGCTTTCATCGCCTTGTCAAGCGCTGCGGACTTGACCGGATCGACCCACCAATAAACGGGGATGGCGTCTTCGCGGTTGAACTGGTCGAGAATCTTTTCCGGCGTACCGTAACGGTTCCAGTAAAGGATGCGGTGGTGGTCGCATTGCCACATCAGCACGTACGGTACGATTTCGGCAAGGCGGTTGTCCAAGGCCTTGAGAATTTCATTGCGCTTGGCGAGATCGAACTCCGTCTTTTGCAAGTTGATGAGGCTATCGACGACTTTATCCTGAACGCCTGCAAGGTTGTTCGTACCCTTATCCATTGCAGTCTTGGATGTCCAGCTTGCTTCCGGGTCACGAAGGCGGCCAGCGCCCCAGTTCACCCAGTAAAGGTCGAAGTCCGCATCGTCCAAGCGCTTGCGGAGCGTGCTCTGGCTCATCTGTTCGATAGTCGCCACCACGCCCACTTTCTTCAAGTCTTCTTGGAACAGCGTGAGATGGCGCAAGTCTTCTTGGCTTGTGATGAAGTTTATCGCAAACGGCTTGCCGTCTTTTTCGAGAACGCCTTGTGCATTTACCTTGTAGCCCGCTTCGGCAAAGAGGGCACGGGCCTTTTCGGGATTGTAGCTATAGACAGGTGCCGTCGGGTTCTGGTTGTTCGCCCAAAGGTCCGGATAATAGCTGTTCAAGAGGAAGTACTGGCCGTACATGTACTTCTCGTTCATCGCTTCGCGGTTCAAGAGGTACGAGAGAGCCTTACGGACACGGACATCTTGGAACTGCGGCTTGCGGAGGTTGATGGCCATGCCCTGGAAGCCAATCGGTTCCTTGTTGTAGATGCGCTGTTTGACGGCCCAACCTTTTTTCACAGCATCAAAATCGGTCTGTTTCATCCAGATGCTGCTCGTGTAAATCGCGTAGGCATTGAAGTCCTGCTTCTTGAACGCTTCGAGAGCCTTCGTCTGGTCGTTCATGAAACGGTAACGGATTTTCTGGAAGTTGTACTTGCCGTAGTTCCAGTTCTTTTTGAAGCCCCACCAGTCGCTGCGGCGTTGGAGTTCGACAAAGCGGTCTTCGCGGAACGTCTTGATGATGTACGGGCCAGAGACCACCGGGAATTCATAACGGATCTTGTTGAAGTCCTTCCCCGCCCACACGTGTTTCGGGAACGCGAGCATGCCGGCAGCTTCCCAGAAGTTGCCCCAGTGCGGTTCTTTGGCGGTCATCTTAACGGTCAAGCTATCGACAACTTCAGGACGTTCAAAACGAGAGAGCCCCACCTTGAAAATCGGCGTGAGGTTTTTCTCGTCCATGATGACATCGTAATAGAACTGCACGTCTTCAGCGGTAATGGACTTGCCATCGCTCCATTTGGCACGCGGATCGACATGGAACGTGAACGTCTTGCCGTCTTCGGAGACTTCCCACTTGTCCGCAAGGATGCCGACTTCACGGTCTTCGGTACTGTGCAAGCTCACGAGCGGCTCGAACATCATGTTCATGAGTTCGGCAGAAAAACTGTTGTAGTCTTCCCACATGTTGAAAGACTTCGGCATGGCGGAGCCCCAAAGCGTGATGGAGCCGCAGGCACGTGCCTGTTTGGAGGCAATCGGGTCGAACTCGCCGGTCGCGGTAGAATCAAGCGGGAGAATCGGGCAATCCACTTCGGAAACGGGAGTGCCTTTTTTCGAAGATTTCGTAGATTGGCCGGATTTAGAATCGCCAGATTCGTTGCAGCCAACAAGAGTAAAAGCGAGAGCCGCCGCCATCGGCAGGGCAAGTAAAGAGCGGAAAGAAAGGAGGGAGGAATATTTCATGTAGGATAAGATAGAAAGGTTAGACGAAAGACGAGAGACGAAAGACGAAAGATATAGGCAGTAGGAAGTTGACAGTAGACAGTGGTTAGTGATTAGTGGTTAGGAGTAGCGAGCGTTGAGCACGCTTCGCTTTGAGGTCGAGCCTTCGGCCCGACACGTCACCCTGGAGCACCGCGATAAGGTTCATTATTTCTTGAGACTTTATGGATCCTATCGGGCATACGCCCTCCAGGAAGACACTCCTCACGGCTCACCCCTCATCGAACCACCTAATATCGGTCGCCTAAACCTATCTTTCGTCTATCGTCTGTAGGACCGTAGGTCCGTTCTTTCGTCTAAATTACGGTAATCCCACGTGGTGTGCGGGCTGCTTGATTTTCGGGGCTTCGGCTTTTTTGCGTTCGGCTTCGGCGACTTCGGCCTTGAGCAATTCAAGGGATGTACGCGAAGCTTCTTGTTCCGCTTTCTTTTTGTTCGGGCCGAGACCACGAGTATAAGCCTTGCCGTTTACAACCACTTCGACAGTAAAGAGTTTCTGATGTTCCGGACCGGATTCGTCAACAACCACGTATTCCGGGGAGCAACGCAACTTGCCTTGGCAAAACTCCAAAAGCTCGCTCTTGTAGTTCACGAAATCCGTTGCATTGATAATTTCTTGCACTCGTGGGAAATGGAATTTATTCAAAATAGCACGAACTTCTTCAAGACCGCCGTCCAGGTAAACAGCGCCAAGCACCGCTTCGTAAGCATCCGCAAGAATACTTTCCTTACCGCGACCGCCCATCTTGGCTTCGGACTTTCCAATCTTCACGTACTCGTCCAGCGACCATTCCTTAGACGACTGCGCACAAGCATGTCCCGACACAATCGCGCTCTTGCGTTTAGAGAGTTCGCCTTCCGAGTCATCGGGGAACGTCTTGTACAAGAATTCGGTCGTCAGCATGTTGAGGACGGAATCGCCCAGGAACTCCAGACGCTCGTTATTGCTCACGTACGGCACATCTTTACCGACGATAAACGAGCGATGGACAAGAGCATGAGCCAGCAGTTCAGGATCGCGGAACCTATACCCAAGCTTAGCCTCAAGCCCGTCACCGGACTTCTGGCGAAACCAGAGTTTTAGGATTTTGTGGAGCAAGTTCTTTTCTTCCAACAGATTCTCCTTAATGTTTAAAATGCAGATTTAAATTTAAAAATCTAGCTTGAACATTTTGATGGATCCTATCGGCTTCGCCTCCAGGATGACAAGCCCCGGCACAGTGGCCGGGATGACATGCAAAAAAAGAATCCCCGGCAATACCGGGGACCCAAAGCTCGTTCTTTGCCCAACTCCTGCGGGCTAAAGCAAAACTTGATTACTTCTTGTGTGCTTCGAGGAAAGCAACAACGTCAGCAACCTTCTGGAACTTTTCAGCATCGGAATCGAGGATTTCGACATCGAATTCGTCTTCGAGAGCCATCACGAGTTCAACACGGTCCAGAGAGTCGGCACCGAGGTCATTACCGAATTCAGATTCGGGCTTGACATCTTCAGCC